>Ga0073936_10009248_pt1 | contig 12276 bp, 4 predicted proteins | sample AliMusrvi5mmetaG_FD_87041 | JGI IMG/M metagenome (GOLD analysis project Ga0073936, IMG submission 87041) | Freshwater lake bacterial and archeal communities from Alinen Mustajarvi, Finland, to study Microbial Dark Matter (Phase II) - Alinen... | ecosystem: Environmental > Aquatic > Freshwater >... | reverse complement strand
GCGCGCCTTGCCGGTAGCCGGCGTGGGCACTAACAGCGCCATGGCCATGCCCCAATGCGCCAGCAAACAGTCCGGATCGGCGCGCAACGCCACGGCGAAATGGCGGCTGGCCTCGAATTCCCACCCGGCATGGAGATGATTGAGTCCCTGGTTGACCGCCGCCTGCGCCTCATCGTTGGCGGCAGTGACCGCCATGGTGATGCCGCCGGAAAACTCGCGGGGCGTCGGCGCACCCAGCGCCTTGACGGCCGCCGGGATCGCGTCTTCGAGGGGTGCGAGGTCCTTGCCCAGGGTGCCGCCGCAAAGCCCGACCGCTATCCAAATTGCCATCCAGTTGCTCATGCGACGACGATTTCACAGGTCATTGGCACAACCAAGCGGAAAATTCCAGCCGGGGGGCTGCAGGATCGCCGCTGCGTGGGGGCAATCGCCGAATCGCCCTGCTAGGAAGGGCGATCGCCGCATCGCCCTGGTCCATGAGGGGACAATGGGAAGCGGGTGCCACCAGGCATTGGCACACCATGGGCCACGGCGGATCGGAGTCCGCCGCTCCGTGGAGGGGGCGATCGCGTGAGGCTGGCGGTGATCAGTCCGCCTGCAGGAACGGGTATTTATAGTCGGTGGGTGGCAGGAAGGTTTCCTTGACGGTGCGGGGGGAAACCCAGCGCAACAAATTGATTTTGGCGCCGGCCTTGTCATTGGTGCCGCTGCCACGCGCCCCGCCGAAGGGTTGCTGGCCGACGACGGCGCCGGTGCATTTGTCGTTGATGTAAAAATTGCCGGCGGAGTTGCAGAGTTTGCGGGTTGCCAACTCGATGGCATAGCGATCCTGGGCCACGATGGCGCCGGTCAACGCATACATGGAAGTTGAATCGACCAACTCCAAGGTTTGCTCAAACTCATCGGCATCATAGACAAACACCGTCAACACCGGACCGAACAACTCCTCACACATGGTCACGTAGTGCGGGTCCTTGGCCACCAGGATGGTAGGCTCGATGAAATATCCCTTGCTCTTGTCATAGTTGCCACCGGCAATGATCTCGACACCCTCGGCTTGCCTCGCGGCCTCAATATAGGTCACCAATTTATCGAAACTTTTCTCGTCGATGACCGCATTGATGAAATTGGTGAAATCCTCGGTGGGCCCCATTTTCATGTCCTTCAGATCAGCCAAAACATATCCTTTCACCTCTTCCCACAAATTGCTCGGCACATAGGCGCGGGACGCCGCCGAACATTTCTGGCCCTGGTACTCGAACGCACCTCGGGACAGGGCCACCGCCAACGCTTTGGCGTCGGCTGACTTATGCGCCATAATGAAATCCTTGCCGCCGGTTTCGCCAACAATCCGTGGGTAGGAACGGTAGTTGTGAATGTTGTTGCCAATCGCCTGCCAGATGCTTTGGAACACTTCGGTGCTGCCGGTGAAATGAATTCCGGCAAAGTCCTTGTGCTTGAAAATGACCTCCGCGGCATCCGGTCCGCTCGGATAGATCAGATTGATGACACCCGCCGGCACGCCGGCCCGGTTGAACACCTCCATCAGCACATGGGCGGCATACACCTGGGTGTTGCTCGGTTTCCACACCACCACGTTGCCCATCAGCGCGCAACTTGTCGGCAAATTCCCCGCGATCGCGGTGAAGTTGAACGGGGTCAAGGCATAGACAAAACCCTCCAGCGGCCGCCACTCGAGGCGATTCCACACCCCCGGTCCGGAAAACGGTTGTTCGGCATATATCTCCGCCATATACTGAACATTGAATCTGAGGAAATCGGCCAGTTCGCAGGCACTGTCGATTTCCGCCTGGAACGCGTTTTTGCTTTGGCCTAACATGGTGGCGGCATTGACCCTGGCCCGATACGGGCCCGCGATCAATTCCGCCGCCTTGAGGAAGATGGTGGCGCGGTGTTCCCAGCCGAGGTTGGCCCAGGCGGGTTTGGCGGCCAGCGCGGCGTCAATGGCTTGGCCGATATGAGACTTATCGCTCTTATGGAAAAAGCCCAAGGTATGCCGGTGATCGTGGGGAGGCGCCAGGCGGACCCGGTTGCCACTGCGCACCTCATTGCCACCAATGTACATCGGGATGTCCAATTCCCCACTGCGCAACTCCTTGAGCATCGCCTGCAATTCCTTGCGCTCGGCGGTTCCAGGAGCATAACTTTTCATCGGTTCATTAACCGCGTCCGGCACTTTGTAGATTCCTTTTGGCATAATGGTGGTTGTTCAGTGAAGGTGGCCCGCCTTTTTGTTAGGAAAGGCGAGGTTTGCAATTTCCGCGAGAAATCCGCCCCTGTCGGCGATCACGCATGAGAAAAAGTCCACGGTGCGGATCGGACACCAGGAGCGGGATGCAAGGGAGAATGTCCTCGCGGCAGAGGATGCCCATCCACCCGGCAGTGCCAAGGAATTTCTCGTAATTTTTGCGGATCGCGGGCGGTGGCGCGCGAAATTTCGCTAGCCTCGGGAGTCGCCGCCGATTACAATCCGACCATGACACTTGGCACGCTTGGCTGTGGAAAAATGGGAACCACTCTCATTGGAGGGGCGATCCGTGCTGGCATTGTCACCGCGGATCAAATCCTCGGCTGCGATCCGATGGCCGCGGCGCGCGAGGCCTTCGCGCAGGTGACCGGGGCCAGAACCACCGCCTCGCCAGCAGAGTTGGCCGCCGCCTCCGAGGTGATTTTCCTCTGCACCCTGCCGCCGCAAGCTGCCGAAGCCCTGCGGGCGGCGGCCCATGTGGCCGCCGGCCAACCACGCCTGGTCATCTCCATCGCCGCGGGCATCACCCTGGCCGCGCTGGAAGCCGCTTGCCCGGAAAATTTCCGCGTCATCCGCGCCATGCCCAACACCCCGGCGCTTGTCGGCAAGGGGGCCGCCGCCTATTGTCTGGGCACGCGCGCCACCGCCGCCGATGGCACCACGGCCCAGTTGTTGCTGGAAGCGGTGGGCCTCGCCATCGAAATGCCTGAGCGTTTCATGAATCTGGTCACCGGCTTGTCCGGCAGCGGCCCGGCCTACGTTTACGTGGTCATTGAAGCCCTCGCCGACGGCGGAGTGCTCGCCGGCCTGACGCGTGCGGTGGCCCTGCGACTGGCCGCGCAAACGGTGCTGGGTGCCGCTGCGATGGTGCTGGAAACCAACGAACACCCCGCGGTGCTCAAAGACAAGGTCACTTCCCCCGGCGGCACCACCATTGCCGGCCTCGCCGAACTCGAACGCCTCGGTCTGCGCTCGTCGCTCATTGCCGCCGTCAGCGCTGCCTCCCGCCGCGCCGAGGAACTCGGTCACTCGTAAACGGCCGGAGCGGCGGGTCCCAGGCCCAGACCTCCCGAGCTCACGGGAAAATGGATCAGCCAGCAGGTCGCTTGGCTGCCAGCCGGCTGCCCGTGCCAGCGAGAACCCACCTTTCAACCCAAAGGGGTGTCTCGATCCGCCCGCCGGGTTGACGGCCGCTCGCGGTTATGAAAACCTGCGGTATGACGACAACTTGACGCCAAAGCCAGCGGCCTGGGTGGGCTCGACGGGTGGTGCCCATCCAGCCTACATATTGTTCGTATCGGCAAGAAAATCCGTCCACTCCGCCGTCTCGGCAATCGCGCTGCCGGCGTCGGACTCCGCAGTCGGGGTGCCCGCGGCAAAGATGTCCTTCCAACTCGCCAGTTGCGACGGAGCCGGTTGGTAGATGCCGCCGGGAGTCACAAGATGGAAGTAGGCCGCGGTCGGCGGGTATCCTGGCCGATCCGGGCCGGTGTACGGCTTGGAGGGGTCACGCACGCAACTCCAGTCGCTGAGCCGGGTTTCGCCGTTGGTTTCAATGCGGGCACGGACTGACCAACAGTAGATCGAGCCCGGCTTGAGCGGGCGCTCCACCTGGTGGCGCGGCACGGGCAAGGCCTTGCGTTCGTAGAGCAGTCTGCCGGGGTGGCAAAAATGATTATCCCAAATCCACAGGTCGTAGCTGATTCGGCTCGGCGCGGCGGTGCTGGAGCTGGACGGCGGCGGGACATACGGTGCCCATTCGAGCACGGGCTGGGTGCTCGCAACCACCGGATAGGTGCTTGGAGAGTCTCGGTCGCTCAACATCGTGTTGATCCGCTGTGGCGGAGATATCGGGCGCAGTCCGTATACGGCGGCATTGTTGGCACAGGCCGCCAGCAGCAGCAGCGAGCCTGCGGCCCAGGCCTTGGTCGAATGTCTCAGGCGGCTTGCGCCGTGGCAGGCAGCGCGAGTGGATCTTGCAGTCGGATCGGTTTTCATGGTCGTGGATGGTTGTTGGTTAAGGACAATCAATGGGCACCACTGCGTTGGTCACTCCATCCAACGCATCTGCCGGGAATGTCTCACCGGTATGGCTGCTGTCAATCAGCCGATCTGCCCGCTGGCCACTGGCGATGAAGATTTTCCTCGACATCTAGCGGCCTGGCCGGCTAAACACATGGGATGGGATGTGTCCATTTCCTTGCCGCGAATGTGCGGATCTTGCAACGACTCCGTGGGATGGATTGGCATGGAAGTCGGCGCATCGGGGGCGGGCATTGGCAAATCACCACAAGTCTGACACTCCGGAACTCGTGAGCGCTCCGCCTTGCGGCACCAGAAAGGCAAACCACCATGAAAATGCTAGAACGAGCTGCGGCAATTGCAAACCATAGGAAACTCCCCGCCCTCGCTTTGGCGGCCGGCGCAGCCCTGCTGGCAGGCGGCGTCCAGGGCGTGGAGCTTGGCAGAATCATGCCCATGGGCGATTCAATCACCGACGGAGTGCCGGTCGCTGGCGGCTATCGCGATCCGCTATACTCACTCTTGAACGGCCGGGGGGACACCCTCACGTTGGTTGGCTCGGCGAGCGACAACGCGACCCCAACGCTAAGCACCGCAGGGCAAACACATCACGAGGGCCACAGCGGCTACGTCATTGCTGCGGGCGGTGGGCGGACGGGATTGGATGAGAACCTGGCGGGTTGGATCGGCGCGGACGCCGAGAATCCGGACCGCATCCTGCTGATGATCGGCAGCAACGACATCAACATCGGCTATGACATGGCGAACGCGCCGGCCCGCCTGAGCACCCTTGTCACCCACATTTACAGTTACCGGCCCGGCGTGAAACTTTTCCTGGCGTCGATCATCCCCATGTCCGGCCATGAGGCCGACGTGCGGGTTTTCAACACCGCCATTCCGGGCATCGTCGCCAGCCATGTGGCCCTCGGGCATAACGTGATTTACGTTCCCATGTATGAATCGTTGAATATCAACACCGACCTGTCCGATGGCCTGCATCCCAATGCGCTGGGCTATCAGCACATGGCACAGGCCTGGGACAGCGCGCTCCACGGGGTGTCCGAACCCGCTAGCATCCACGCGCTTGATGTGACGAGTCACGATGGTCAGTTCGGTTACAACAATACCTTCAGCGTCGGCTGGGATTTCACCGTCACCCAGGCGATCACCGTCACCGCGCTGGGGCAATTCGATCCGGATTCAAACCCGCAAGACAACACGCTGGCTATCTATCAAAGAGGTGGGGCGAAACTCGCTGAGGCGTCCGTGCTGGCCGCCAGTCCGGCAGTGCCGAGTGGCATCTACAATGCGCGCTACAGCGGGGTTGCCAATCTGGTGCTGACGCCCGGCAACTATGTGGTGATGAGCACGCAGCACACCGATAACTTCGTCGCCCCTGCCGGGAGCGTGACTGCGGCGTTCGGCCCGGGGATCACCTGGAACAAGGGCGTGGCCCTCGCGGCCGGTTCCCAGGCCGGGCCCCTGCCGGCCACCGCGCCGGCCACCTGGCCCATCGAGAATGCCTCCGCCGCACGCTATTTTGGGCCGACCTTCAAGTATCAACTGGGCTCGATTGCGGACGCCAAGATTCTCAGCTTCGGGGGGCCGGACTACCCGGCCATCATTGACGACGCGGCGGGCACCGTGGTCTGGACCGTGCCCTATGGAACCGTGGTGGCGACCCTCGCTGCCACCTACACGCTCTCCGCCGGCGCAACCTGCAATCAGCCAAATGGCTCAATTCCTACCCCGGCCTTTGGCGGCAGTGCGCCGGTGGTCTTTGAGATCACCTCCGCGGATGGCAAGGTCGTCAAGGACTATGCGGTGACGGTTGTCGTGGCACCCCGGAGTGCGGCATGCGACATGCTAACCTTCGGCCCCGGTGCCGTCGTGAACCCAAGCGCGCAATCCGTCGTGTGGACCGTGCCTCCCGGCACCGACGTGCAGCACCTCGCACCGGTCTACACCATTTCCGCGTCGGCGACTTGCTCGCCCGGGTCTGGCACGTCGCGCGACTTCACCACCCCGCAAACCTACACCATCACCGCCCAGAATGGTGTCGCGAGCAAAACCTATACCGTGACGGTGGTCGTCCTGGCCCCGCCGCCGGTTGGCGGGTATGCCCGCTGGTTCGGCGCCTCGACGCTTGTGGGCAAAAGTGACGGGGATCCGGTTGTCAGCTGGGCGGACTACAGCGCCAATGCTGCCAATGCCACGGTGCCGGGCGGGCATGCCAGCCCGACGTTCGTGGCGGATGGCGGAGCCGGCAACGGTCTTGCCGCGCTTCATTTCACTCCCGGCGGAGGTGGCAGCGCAGCCTTGAAGTTCGCCGAAGATAGCAGCATCCGCACGGTCTTCTCGGTTTTTAAAGGCAGCAGTTTCCTGCTCACTGACATTCAATCCGGCCAGTATCATTTCCACCGCTGGGGCCAGAACGGCGTGGATAGCGATCCCACTGTGCCCATCTGGGATGGCCCGGGCGGGAGCTGGGCAAGTCCTAACATTCGAGGCGGCTCCACCTATGTCAACGGCTTGCTGGTCAACGGGACAACCTACAACATGCCCACCGCTTTGCATAACGGCTTTAACCTCGTGGAAGTGGTGACCACCGGCGCGGTGACCGCCGACAGTTGGAACGCCGACCGCAACACCGTCCATACCGGCGACCAATACCAGTCCGAAGTCATCATCTACGACGGCGTGCTTTCCGAAGATGAGCGGGTGTCGGTCGAGCATTACCTGATGAGCAAGTGGTTTGGCGTGGTTTTCACCCCTCAGGCCAAGATCGTTTCCTTCGGACTGCCTAACATGCCGTCGGCCATCGATAACTCTGCCAACACCGTCACCTGGTTCGTTCCATATGGGACGGATGTGACGAACCTCGCGCCCGCCTACACCCTGGCGTACGGGGCGACGTGCGACAAACCATCCGGTTCGCTCCGCAACTTCAGCAGTCCGGTGACCTACACGGTGACTTCATCGGACGCCTTGATCACGACTCTCTACACCGTGACGGTGGAGATTCTTCCCGATTGGCCGACTCTCATCAATATGAACTTCGCCGCCAATGCAGCCACCGACAACCTGAACGGCATCTATTCCTTCGATGCGACGGCCAGCGGCAGCGCCAGCCGCGCGGCCCCGGCGGCCTACAGCGGAAACACCTGGAATGACTGCGTCGGCAGCCCCACGGCTTCCGGCACCAACTTGATGGATTCGCGCGGCACCCCGACCGCTGTGGGCTTCACGCTGGCCTGCAACAACGGTCCATGGGACAGTTGGACGGGTCTGGGCAGCGTGCAGTTGCTCAAGTCCGCGGTTGGTGCCGACTTCACGGCGTACACACCCGTTCTAACGCTCGCCGGGCTGGACACCGGTCACGCCTATGACATATACATCGCGAGCCTGGAAAACGACAACAACCGTGCCGCGGATTTCCTGATCGGTGCCACCTCCAAGCATGTGGCGGACAGCCCAAGCGGCGCCATCGATTGGATGGAAGGGCGCAACTATGTCCACTTTGCCGGGGTGATTCCCCAGCCCGATGGAACCGTGCAGGTGAAAGCACAGGGTGGCGGCGGCGGTGATGGCATCGTGATCAATGGCGTCCAACTTCAAGACATGGGCGCGCGGGGGCCAAACCCGGAGGCGCTCATCTATGCGTTCAACTTCGCCGGGATAGGGACTGGTGCGACGACCCTCAGCGGCGCCCATATTGCGGTGGCGATGTGGACCGGCACCCCGGTGACTGCCCTGCGGCCCACCTTTGCCACATCCACCGGCGCGACCTGTACGGTCGGCGGCAAGACGATTGTTTCCGGCGATGCAGTGGACTTTACCAACCCGGTCCACATCACGATCAAATCCGAGGATGGCGCGACCACCGCCGACTATACCGTGACGGTCAATCTCATCCCGTCCAGCGGGCATCTGCATGTGAACCTCGACAACGTGGCGAGGACCGGACTTGTCGGGCCCGCTCCGTTCAGCGGTGCCGGCAAGAGTTGGAACGCCGTGGCCGGAGCCAAGACAGGCAGTGCGCTGTTGGACGAGGATGGCGTGACGACGGGCGTGGGTTTCAATTTCAATAATTTCGAAGGCACCGGCTCGTGGGGCAATCCGCCTCTCAAGATGCTCAACGGCGCGGTGTGGTGGTGGAGCCAGAACAATGGCGGTGAAGGAGTCGGGGTGCGCTCCGGCGTCATCAGCGGCCTGACCTTCGGCGGCAAGTACGACCTGTACATCGCCAGCATGTGGGCTGATCAATTCAGCCATGGCACGTTCACGGTCAACGGGGCGTCGCAAGACCTCGACGGGCAGGCTGCGAGCCAGTCGGCCTGGGTTGCGGGCGCAAATTATGTCTTGTTCCCTCAGGTGGCGCCTGACGCAACTGGCAACATCACCATCACCGCAACCGCGACCCAGAAAGGCGGCGGCGATTACCCCCTCATGATCAGCGGCTTCCAGTTGCTGGACACCGGGGTGAAGAGTCCCTATTGTGATATGTTATCCTTCGGGCCGGGTGCCATCATCGCCGGTACCAACATCTCCTGGGTCGTGCCCTACGGCACCAACCTGGCGACCCTCGCTCCAGCTTTCACCACCACCGGGATGGCCACCTGCAGCCAGCCCAACCACGCCGTCCCTACGCCTAATTTCAGCAGCGGCCCGGTCGTCTACAAAGTCACGGCGCAGGATGGCATTGCATTCAAGAACTTTACGGTGACGGTCAGCGTGGTGGCGCCGCCAGTCGCAAACGGCTTGGTCTGTTGGTATGATGCCGGTGGCGGCATCACGCAGGATGACAGCGGGGTGCTGACCTGGTATGACGTTTCGGGCAATGGGCATAACGCAACTCGTGGCAGCCATGGTGCGCCGGGATTCGTGCCCAACGAGGTGAATTCCAGGCCGGCGGTGCACCTCAGAGGCAATAACAATATCCTCGATTGTGCCGGAGCCATGTTCACCAAACAACAGTATGTCGTGGTTCGTTCACCTAACACCAATTGGTCCGGCGGTGGCTCGTTCCTTGGCCGCGCATCCAATGACTTCCTGTCCGTGCGCTCTTCCAGCTACAACTTGGACAGCGGAACCACCGGGTTCTGGCAGGACCACTTCCCGACCGCCGTTTCCAAGAATGGCACACCGGTAAGCATGAATGCAAATCATAACAATCAGGGGCAAGCTGCAAGTGGCTGCGGTTTCGCGCTTGATGCCATCACCAGCTATATGATTCTCAAAATCACCGTGGATGACCAAGGCGGCGACGTTGCAAATTCGAGTTATCCCTATTACCAGATCGGACAAAACGAAACCCTGGGTTCGTGCGACATGGATATTGCCGAGATCATGGGGTTTGACCATGCTCTGTCGGAGGCGGATGAGAACTCGGTGGGCTCCTACCTGAGCATCAAGTACGGGCTGCAGACGGCCTATGTCAGCAGCGGCAGCTACGCCACTTGGGCCGGTGCGGGCGGCTACAATCTAACCGGAGGTCCCGACGCCGACGACGACCACGACGGCATCAGCAACGTGATGGAATACGCCCTCGGGCTCAACCCCAAGGTTCCTAACGGTTCACCCGGCACCCTCAGCGGCAGGCTGGTTAGTTTCACCAAGGGCAGCGAGGCGCGCAACAATGGCGACGTCACCTATTCCATCGAGACCTCTCCCAACCTCCACGACCCGTGGACCACCGTGGTTAGCCACGCCCCGGGCAACACCGACCTCGCCATCTCCTACCTGCTGCCAAGCGGCCAAGGGAAGATCTTCGCCCGGCTCAAGGTGACGAGCACGGCGACCGTGCTCAGGGGCAATTACACCACCTGGGCAAGTGCCCACCAGGTGACGGGTGGGCCGTCGCAGGTGGGCCCGGACGGAATTGCCAACGTGCTGCTCTACGCCCTCGACCTGAAGCTGGACGGCACCAATGGCTCGCCGGGCACGCTCAGCGGCAATGTCCTGAGCTTCACCAAGCGGCAGGATGCAATCACCAACCAGGATGTGGGTTGGGTGATAGAAACCTCGCCCGACCTGCGCCCGCCATGGACCCCACGGGTGGTTCAGGCGGCGGGAAACTCCGCCCCCACGATCTCCTACGTCCTGCCCCCCAACCAGGGAAAGATCTTTGCCCGGTTGGCGATCACCCAGGGACCCTAGCCTCAGCCATCCCGAACCGCGCCGCAAATCGAGCGGGTGAGGGGATCGGCATGAGGTAGTTTGGGCCCTCCGATCGCTTGCCAGGCCTCCTCCAAGCCGGCGCCCCGCCCCGCCCGGGTGATTTTCAAACACCGCTGATGGCGGCCGCCCTAGCCGGCTGCGCCCTGTCAAAGTCCCCGCATGCGCTCAGCGGGCGGCAGTCCGGTCGCAGGTTGACGAATTTAGCCTCGCTTTGCAGGCTCGCGCCGCGCACGGTCGTTGCATCCCATGAATCCCTCGATGGCAACACCAGCTGGCGGGAGGTCCCACCCGGTCTTGCGGTGGGACCTGGCCTCGCTCGTTGACTTGGAGATTGCCGTGACGCAGGAAAAGAGCCTTGACGAGGCGGATTTGAAGCGGCGCGACCGGGGCTTTTACAAACGCTATCGCCGGCAAGGCGGCGTCGCGGGTTGCCGCTCGCGGGCGTTCCGGGCGTGGCTGGAGGAACGCCGCCAGGAGGCAAAAAAAGATTTGCCCACCCCGGGCCAGGAAGCGCAGGCGTGTTTGGGTTGGATCAAATCGCTCGGCTCGATGGCCACTTTCCTGGTGGGGGCCACCTGGGCCTGGGGCGCGCTGACGCTGCATGGAGCGCCGGTGAACGTGCTGACGTTCTGGTTTCTAACGATCGGAATCCCCCTTCTGTTAACAGCGGTTGGGTTCTACCTGCTGGTGGGGCGGAGGTCGCCCCACGTTCCTCAGTCGCCGCTCATTTTGAAACGACTGCTGGCCAAACTGGTGCTCAGCGGTGTGCTGCGAACCGAACACCTGTTGGCCGAACGTATCGGCTCTGATCGGGAATTGGCGCTGCGTGCCCGCGCCGGCGAATTGCAGGCGCGCTTTGCCGACCGGCACGGATTGGTTTCCGCCTTGCTGGCCAACACCCTGCATCTGCTCGGGCTTGGAATGGTGCTGGGCATTTTCAGCGCGCTGTTTGCCTTTAAGAATTTTTCCAACCAAGACTATGGCTGGCAGAGTGATGCGGCCTGCGTCAATGCCGAACGGGTCGAGGGATTTGTCGGGCTCATCGCGCTGCCGTGGACGAGCATTTTCGGCGGCGATTTTGGTCACCCCACCACCCGTGAAATTGAGGGCACGCGATTTTTCCGCAATGAGGGCGTCAGGGGGATGGATCACACCGCGAGCATCAATTGGTCGTCATTCCTGGTTTTCTCGAGCCTGTTTTGGTGTGTGCTGCCGCGGGCGGTCCTCTTCGTCGCGGGCGGAGTGGTGGCGCGCCGGCAGTTGAAAGCGGAGGATTTCAGCCAGCACCGGTTTGATGCGTTGTGGCGGCGCATGGAAATGCCGGACATCAGCATGGATCCGACCGGATTGAAGGATTCGGCGGAGAATTTTGCCGCCGATTTGGCACCTGACATGTTGCAGGCGCCAGGCTCCGGGGTTCTCCTCATGCCGCAGGAACTCTCGAGCGACAACCTGCGGCAAAACGTCATTGAGGGTCTGGTTTTCCATCAGGGACATGCGCCGCAGGCCTTCCGGTCCATGCCAGCGCTGCCCGCGCCACGCGCCGCACTCTTGGATGAACTGGCAGCCCTCGCAGGTGGCGACCGGATCGATCTGCATATCCTTCAGGAGTCATTCATGCCGCCGGTGCGCGAATTCCGCGAATTTCTGCTGAATTGTCGCACCAAGCTCGGCGCGCGGGCATCGTTGCGGGTGGTGTTGATCGGCGCGCGCACCGGCGAAGGTGCCTGGGCGGCACCCTCAGATCAGGACCGCTCGGTGTGGAGTGAGCGCATCGCCGCGATCGGCGACCCGCGCATTTCCCT
>Ga0073936_10009246_pt1 | contig 12277 bp, 12 predicted proteins | sample AliMusrvi5mmetaG_FD_87041 | JGI IMG/M metagenome (GOLD analysis project Ga0073936, IMG submission 87041) | Freshwater lake bacterial and archeal communities from Alinen Mustajarvi, Finland, to study Microbial Dark Matter (Phase II) - Alinen... | ecosystem: Environmental > Aquatic > Freshwater >... | reverse complement strand
TAGCCTGTTGTATTGCAATTGATGGCTCCGGGCAGGATGCCCGGACCACGGTGGCGCGGGCATCCTGCCCGCCGCCATTCTTCCTCTGCTTTCCCGCGGCAACTATTCGAACAGTACTGGGCGAGCCGCCCGTTGCCCTCTTGACGGCGGATCTGTCCACCGCTCCTTGCAACGCATGCCCTTCGCGCTTGCGGCATCATTCCTCCAGAGGCGGGCGTGGCGGCGAAGCTTGGCCGTCAGGGTTGCCCTGGCCGCCTTGCGCACCGGGAGCGCCGCCACCCGGAGCGCGACGGGCTCCTCCCTGGGTGCCACCTTGGCCACCACCCTGGGCGCCGCCGCGCTGCATGGCCGGGCGCTGGGGTGGCCGCATCTGCTTCATTTGTTCGAGTTGCTCGGGCGTGAGGATCTTCTCAAGCTTGGCTTTGACGTCCGCCTCCAAGTCCGCGATCTGCTTCTGCTGATCGGCGGTGAGTTTCAGAGCCTCCGCCGCACCCGGTGGCAACAGGCGCAGCCCGCCCGGGCGTTGCTGCTGGCCGCCTTGCGCGCCACCTTCCGGCGGCGGCGGCGGACGGTCGGCGGGCGGCGCGGCCGCGTCTTGAGCGGATAGATTGCCTGCCGACACGCCGAGTGCCAGGGCAAGAACGATTGCTGATGGTTTCATGATGGTTGCTTTCGTGTTGTTGGTTTCATGTCATTGCAAGTGAATTCAGCCAGAACCGTGTTAAGTCCGTGTGTCGAATCAAGGGAAAATTGTCAAGATCGTGTAAAATCCGCAAGGGGGGCACGGGCGGCCCGCCCAATACTATCAGTTTTGTCAATGCGGCGGCGGGAATGAATGAAGAGGCAGCGGGCAGGATGCCCGCGCCACCGTGGTCCGGGCATCCTGCCCGGAGCCATCAATTGCCAATCAATCTGCTAACCGAACTGTATTGGGCGGCCCGCCCGTGAGTCAATACACCCGCATCCGCAAGAGCCACGGGTCTGGAAACTTCGGCTTTTCCTCATTCATTCTATCCGCTATTTGAGCGCAGCGGTCGTCTGTCTCACTTTGGAGCCCCATGCGCGGGACCGGTAATTCCGGCTGGCCAATAGGCTCGGTTCGGACTTACATCATCGCGAGTCCCATGACCAGCCACACCGCACCTCTCACGCCAGCCCAAGTGGAAACCCTGCGCCAGGTGTTGCGGCGCGATGGGTTCGAGTTCGAGGCCAAGCAGCACGCGCTGTTTGCCGCGCGCAAGGGCAGGCTCAATGTCACGGTCTATCAGAAAGGCCCGAAAGTCCTGATCCAGGGCAAGGACACCGAGGACTTCATCCGTTTCACCTTGGAACCCGAGATCCTCGGTGAGGCGCGCCTCGGCTACGAGGAAATCGTCCAGCCTGACCTTTTTGAGCCGCATTTCGGCATCGATGAAAGCGGCAAGGGCGACTTTTTCGGCCCGCTGGTCATCGCCGGCGCCTACACTGATGCCGCGATCACGCGCCACCTGATGGACGCCGGCATCATGGACTCCAAGCGCATCAGCAGTGCCGCGCGCATCCGCCAGCTTGCCGCGCTCATTCGCGCCACGCCCGGCTGCCGGACTGAGGTGGTGGCCATCGGGCCGGAGCGCTACAACGCTCTCTATCAATCGTTCGGCAACCTCAACCAGCTCCTCGCCTGGGGCCATGCCCGGGTGATTGAAAACCTCGCCGCCGCGCTGCCCGCCTGCCCGCGGGCACTCAGCGACCAGTTCGCCAACCCTCAGGTGCTGCAACGCGCGCTCAAGCAAAAAGGCCTCACCCTCACGCTCGAACAGCGCACCAAGGGCGAAAGCGACATCGCCGTGGCCGCCGCCTCGATCCTCGCCCGCGAGCGCTTCATCGATTGGATCGACAAAACGTCCGCCGCCTGCGGTGTGCGGCTGCCGCTGGGGGCCGCCGACGCGGTGGTTCAAGCCGGCTGCGAGTTGGTGGCCCGCCACGGCACCGACGCCCTGGCCAAAACCGCGAAGCTCCACTTTCGCACCAGCCACCTCGTCCTCGGTACCCCGCCACCCGCTGCGTCCGCGGGTTGAAGAGATTTGACCGCAAAGACGCAAAGAAAGGAAGTGGTAAAGCGAGAGCCGGGAGCGCAGCGCTCATTCTCTCAAACCTTTGCGCTCTTTGCGTCTTTGCGGTCATGACTCTCTTCAATCCGTGGTAGTCTGAGACCGTTATACCCTAGAGCTTGTTGGACTGCGCAGGCGGGCGCAAAAAAACTCGCCCCGCCCCGCGATTTTTGGCGCGACAAGTCGTTGCCAATCAGTTTGTAATGCCGACGCGCTGCCGCTCTCACATCCCTTCCTTCCCCCCATGGCCACTATCACCAAACGCGAACTTGCCATCCGAATCACCGAAAAGCTCGCCATCAAAGGCATCGAGATGACCCAGCAGACCGTTTCTGAAATCGTCCAGGCTCTCATTGATGAGGTCACTGAGACCCTCGCCGCCGGCGACAACGTCGTGATGCGCAAGTTCGGTGCCTTTGAAGTCCGCGAGCTGAAGGCAAAACTCGGCCGCAACCCGAAAAACCCCAGCTCCACCGTCAAAATCCCCGCGCGTGCCGCCGTCAGGTTCAAACCCGGCAAGGAAATGAAGGAAAAGGTCGCCGCCACCCTCAAGGTCGTCCGCGAGCGCAAGAAATAACCGAGGCATGAATCTCACGCCTTTTCTCCGGCGAGCCGTCCGCACTGGCGCGTTGCTCCTGCTGGCCCTGCTGGCCTCATGCGGCAGCAGTTACAAAGGTTACATGACCCGTGCCTACACCGTGCGCGGCCAGACCTATCATCCGATGAGCGTCGAGCAAGCCCTCACCTATGAGGAAACCGGCACCTGCTCGTGGTACAACGAGTCGTCGTTCTTCGGCCTCAAGCGCGGCACCACCTCGCTGGGTGAGAAAGTCATGCCCTGGGACCTCATCGGCGCCCACAAAACCCTGCCGCTGCCCTGCGTGGTGAAGGTCACCAATCTGAAGACCGGCAAATCCGTGAAAGTCCGCATCAATGACCGCGGCCCCTTCATCGACGGCCGCTGCCTCGACCTCTCCCCGCGCGCTGCCAAGAAAATCGGTTTCTATGGCGCGGGCCTAACCACCATCCACCTCGAGGTCCTCTCCGTCGGCGACGGCGCCTACAAGCGCAGCAAGCACCACGGCTGGTTTTTCTAACGAGTCATGGCGTGAACCATGCCTCTGGCGGAGTCCTAAAGAATTCTTCCAATGGGATGCCTCCGCCGCCCACCAAGAGGATTTTCGCGGCGGGCGATTTCTTTTGGAACGGTTTCAGACCGGCGGTTCTGCCTCCGCGACCGGATTTCACTTCGATCCCCCAGACCTTATCGGCGGTGGCCACGACATAGTCCATTGCCGCATCGCCCTGTTTCCAATGGTGGACCGAGTATTCCATGGGCGGCAGATGGCACAGCAAGTGCGCGCCAACCGCGTTTTCAACCAAGCGTCCGCGCCAGGTGGTGTCTGCAAGCGCCTCTGCGGCGCTGCGCCGGGACATGGCATGAATCAACGCGTTATTCCACAGCACCAGCTTCGGACTGCTGGCGCGTTGCCGCACCACGCTGCCCGACCAGCCTTGCAATCCGGATAGCAGAAAGGCGGTTTGCAGTGCCTCAAGATATCCGGCGAGAGTCGTCGTGTTACCGGCATCGACCAATTGGCCGAGCATCTTGGTATAGGAAAGCACTTGCGCCGGATAGGCACAGGCCAAGGCGAACAGGTGCCGCAACAAAACGGGTTTGCTCACCCGCTGGCCGGACATCACATCGCGGGCCAATACCGCTTCGATGAGCGAGTCGGTCACGTAGCGCCGCCACAGCGACTCGTCGCCTGCCAATGCCGCCGCGCCCGGATACCCGCCAAAGACCAGCCACTGGTCCAGATCCCAGCCGAATGCGCTGGCACATTCCGGCCAGGTCCAGTGCATGCAGCGGTGCAAGAAATACCGCCCGGCCAAACTTTCCGTCATGCCTTGATGCAATTGCAGGGCCGAAGAGCCAAGCAGCACGACGGCAATCTTCCCGCCGCGGACGCGCTCTTCGTCCCACAAGCGCTTTACGACCTCTGACCACCCGCGCACTTTTTGAATTTCATCAAGCACCAGAAGTACCCGTGCGGTGCTTGCAGCGGATTTTGCGCGAGCCTGCTGCCAGTGGGTTTCCACCCACTCCGGCCCGGGTGGCAGCGATTCGTCCGCCGCCACGATGACTTTCTCCCATCCCAATTTTGCGGCGACCTGGATGGCTGCCGTGGTCTTGCCAACCTGCCGCGGACCGATGATCACATGCAAAAATTGCGGCATTCGGTGGATGCCGGTCACGGCCTCTTGGACGATGGAGCGTTCGTATGTCATTGCTCAAGAGTGGCACAACAAGGCACCAAGTCAATAATTTACTCAATGATTGAGTAAATTTGGGCTATGATTGAGTAAACGTCCGATAGGATGGATTCGTTTGCCAGGATTCGGCTCGTCAGTTAAGCTCCGCCCCACGGACACAAGTGTCCTCCGCCCAAAGCGGTGACAAGTCCCCGCACCCCAAGGCGGTGACAAGTCCCCGCACCCCAAGGCGGTGACAAGTCCCCGCACTCCAAGGCGGTGACAAGTCCCCGCATCTCCAAACAATCACCCCATGCCCCAACCCTTCCGCATTCTGCTCTGGACCGCCATTGCCCTACTCGGCGCGCTAGCCATCGCGGTGATGGCCTTCCAGCGCGGCGAACCGGTCAACGCGTTGTGGCTGGTGATTGCGGGCGTGTGCAGTTTCGCTGTGGCCTATCGGTTTTACTCGGCGTGGCTGATGGCCAAGGTGTTGACCGTGGATGAGCGGCGCGCCCCGGCGGCCGTCACCTGCAACGACGGCAAGGACTTTGTGCCAACGCCCAAATGGGTGGTCTTCGGCCACCACTTCGCCGCCATCGCCGGCCCCGGACCCTTGGTCGGACCAGTGTTGGCGGCGCAATTCGGCTATCTGCCGGGCGCCCTGTGGATTCTGGTGGGCGCGACCCTCGGCGGCGGCGTGCACGACTCGGTGGTGTTGTTCGCCTCGATGCGGCGTCAGGGGAAATCGTTAGGTCAGATGATCCGCGAGGAACTCAATCCGGTGCTCGGCATCATCGCGCTGGTCAGCCTGCTGGCGATCATGACCATCCTGCTGGTGGTGCTGGGGTTGGTGGTGGTCAAGGCCCTATCAGAAAGCCCGTGGGGACTCTTCACCATCGCGGCGACCATTCCGCTGGCCTTCATCATGGGCGCGGCGATCAAGAGCGGCAAGGCCAGCGTCACCCAGGCGACTGTGTTCGGGGTGGTCGGGTTGTTAGGCGCGGTGGTCGGCGGCAAGTACCTGCCACCGGCGTTTGCCGCCGCACTCACCTTGAAATCCACCCAACTGGCATGGGCGATCATGATTTACGGCTTCGCGGCGAGCGTGCTGCCGGTGTGGATGTTGCTGGCCCCGCGCGATTACCTCAGCACCTACATGAAACTGGGCACCGTCGCCCTGTTAGGTTTGTGCATCGTGTTTCTGGCGCCGCCCCTGCGGATGCCCGCGCTCACGCCCTTCATCCACGGCGGTGGCTTCGTGGTGCCCGGACCGGTGTTTCCATTCGTGTGCATCACCATCGCCTGCGGCGCCATCAGCGGCTTCCATGCGCTGATCGCCTCGGGCACCACGCCGAAATTGTTAGGCAGCGAGGGCAGCATCCGCGTCGTGGGCTACGGCGCGATGATCGTCGAGATGCTGGTGGCCCTGATGGCCGTGATCGCCGCCTGCGCGCTGCCGCCCGGCGAATACTTCGCGATCAACAGCCCGGTCGATCCTAACAACACCGCCGCCGTCGCCGCGCAGATCCAAACCATCAATTCGTACGGGCCCGCCTATGCCATCAGTCTGGAGCGCATGCAGGCGCTCGCCAGCGACCTCGGCGAGCCCCACATGATCGGCAAGGTCGGCGGCGCGCCGACTTTCGCGGTGGGCATGGCGCGGATGTTTGCCGCCATCGTCCCCGGCAAGACAGCGCTGTCGCTGTGGTATCATTTTGCCATCATGTTCGAGGCGATGTTCATACTAACCACTCTGGACGCCGGCACCCGCGTCGGCCGCTTCATCCTGCAGGACTTGCTCGGCGAGGTGGCGCCGCGGCTGCGCGACACCCGCTCGTGGGCGGGCAACATCCTGGCCACCGGCCTGCTGGTGGCGGCCTGGGGGTTCTTCCTCTATCAGGGCGCGCTCGACCCCGAGGGCATCGCCAAGAGCCTGTGGCCGATCTTCGGCATTTCCAACCAACTGTTGGCGGTCATCGCGTTTTGCTTTGGCACGGTGGTGCTCATCAAGATGGGCAAGGCGCGCTATTGTTGGACCACGCTGCTGCCGATGGTTGTTCTAACAGTCGCCACCTACAGCGCCGGCTGGCTCAAGCTCTTCTCGCCCAATGCCGCGGGGTTTGTCCCGGCCATCCGCAAGTTCGAGGCCAAGATCGCCGGCGGCCTCGACGGCCAGGCCCTCGCTGCCGCCAAGACCTCGCTGTTCAACGCCCGCGTGGATGTGGTGGTCACCGCCACTTTGCTCATCTTCGTCACCCTCATCGTGCTCGGCACCGCCTACGAATGCTGGCTGCTGCTCACCAAGCGCAAGCCGATGGTCCTGCACGAAAGCCCGTATGTGATCCTAACCGACGAGTCGGCGGCATTATAGCGGCACGCGGTGAGCACCGTAAGCGACTACGGTGTGCTATAGCGGCGCACTATGAGCGTCGCAGCCAAAGAAAAGCGCTTTAGCATTCGCCAGCGACGGTCACAGACCGCCGCTACAACAGCGTGCCGCTAACCCACGCGGGGCGGACCGAAGCCATTGCGATACTCGGCGCGGCGGACGACGGTCCTGGTCGCCTCCGCGTTGTTGGAAAAGGCGAGTTTCGACTTGTCCCAGAGGAGTTCCTGGCCTGGAAAGCGGGTGGCCTTGACGCTCAGCAGCACGGCTTCGGTGATGCGCACGGCGTCCTTGAACGGGGTGCGCAGTTCGGTTTTCTTGCCGAGGCAGTTGTCCACCCACGCATGCCAATGGTTGAGCGGCGGGAACGGCGGCAGGCCGGGCATGCGCAAGCCTTCCTCCATCTTGCCATCGCGCCAGATCTTGAGGCGCCCGTCGGCTTCGAGCGTGAGTGTGCCTTTCTCGCACACCACCACGGTCATGTTGCCGCCCTTGATCGGCTCGGGAATGCGCATCTGCTCGAGGGTCGGCTGTTGGTTGGAATCGTAGTAGTGGATCGGGAATGTCTTGGCCGCGAACTTGTCGGAGCTGACCTGATAGACGACGGTCGATTTGCACGGGTTGGCGTGGAACACCTTGCCGGCGGGTTCCGCACAATCGGTCTTGACCGAAACCGGCGACATCAACTCGTCGTAGGCGAAGAAAATCACATCGAGGATATGGCAGCCCCAGTCGCCGAGGCCGTTGGTGCCAAACTCCCACCACGAGCGCCATTTCACCGGGGCTAACAAATCATAGTAGGGCATCTTGGCGCAGGGGCCGAGCCACAGGTCGTAGTCGAGATTGGGTGGCACGCTGGGGTTTTCCTTGAACACCTTGTCGTAGTTGAAATACTGGCCCTTGTTAGGCGAGCCGGTCCAGGTATAGGCCTCGATGGCCTTGCCGAGTTGGCCCTGACGCAGAATTTCCACTGCGGCGCGGCGGCCGGGATTGGCCATGCGTTGGTTGCCGAGCTGGGTCACCAGTTGTGGCTTGGCCTTGAGCGCCTGCTCGACCATCACCAACTCCGCGAGTTCATGCACCAGCGGCTTCTGACCATAGACGTGTTTGTCATGGGCCATCGCGGTGAGCAGGATCGGCGCATGCGAGTGGTCGGGCACCGAGACGATCACCGCATCGAACTTGTCCACGTGCTTGGAGAAAGCCTCGCGGTAGTCGCGGCAGGTGAACGCGCCGGGATGATCCTTGGCGGCTTTCGCCAGATAGTTGGAATCCACGTCGCAGAGGCCGGTGATCTCAACTTCGGGATGGCTCGCGACATTGTGGCGATCGGTGCCACCGATGGTGCCGACCACGCCGATGGACAGGACGCGAAGCTTGCCGTTGGGCGAGGTGGCGCGGGCCCGCGAAAGGCCCAGCGCGGTGAGGCCAAGGCCGGCGGCGGCCGTGGTGTGCAGAAAACGGCGGCGACTCAGTGGGGTTTGCATAGGTGCAAGCGGATACGGCCGGCCCGGCAGCGGTCTTTCCAACAAGCACAAATTGGTTGTTGCGTGGATTGAAATCCACCATGAAGATTTGCTTGCAGACTGGGAGCTTGCGGTGAACGGCAAGCCCCCGTTCCCAATCAAAGGACTCGATCAATGATTATAGTAGAAATCTAAATCTCCGTTCCACGCTGTGAATTTCTCATGCTCGCCCGTTTGAAAAGCGCCTATCTGGCCGTGCACCTGCTGCGCTTCGCCACCCGGGTGTTGCGGGAGTTTTTCCTGCGCAATCACGGCCTGCTGCTCACCGGCGCGGTGGCCTACAACATGATGCTCTCGCTCATCCCGCTGTCGGCGGTGCTGATGGTGGTGTTCTCCCACTTCTTTGACCAGCGGATCCTGATGGAATCCCTCACCAACGAGGTTTCGCTCATCGCCCCGGGCTTCGCGGCCACCCTATCCGAAGTGCTGGAGGGCTTCCTGCGCAACCGCAAACTCGTCGGCTGGATCGGGGTGGGGGTTTTGCTGTTTTTCAGTTCGATGGCCTTCCGGGTGCTCGAGGACTCCATCGCCATCATCTTCCACCGCCCGCTACCCACCCTCAAACGCAAGTTCTGGGTCTCCGCGCTGATGCCCTATCTGTTCATTCTGATCGTCGCGGCCGGCCTGATCGTCGTCACCTCCGCCAACGCGATCATCGACGCGCAAAGCCAGGTGCGCCACCCGTTTCCCAGGCTCGATGCGGTGATGCACAATCACATCGGCCTCATCCTCTATTTAACCGGCGTGCTGGGCCTCGTCCTGCTCTTCACCCTGCTCTACAAGATCATGCCGGTGGCGCGGGTGTCGTTCCGCCGCGCCTTGGCCGGCGGCCTCACCGCCGCCATCCTGTGGGAAATCACCCGCCACCTGCTGGTCGCCTACTACGCCAACATCTCCATGGTCAACGCCATTTACGGGTCAATGGCCACCATCATCATCGTGCTTTTCACCTTGGAAGCTGTCGCCCTGATCCTGTTGCTCGGCGCCCAGGTCATCGCCGACCTCCAACGGAACGCCAACGCCGGCATTCTCTGGCACGAGGACCCGCAAGACCCGTGAGTCCGGAGGCAGATTCCGCGTTGGATGACACAGGGTTCTAGCGGCCACGGTTTTTCGCGAACTTTCGCCTCGACACCCGGCCGGGTCTTGGGGTAGGCTTCATGGATCGGCTAGGCGCGGCAATCCGGCCGCACAAAACCGAAGCACACGCTCACTGGAAAGCTTATGAAATCAACCTCCCTGCCTATCCTGATGGCCACGGTGTGGGGCATTGTCGGCGTGGCCGCCGACACCCTGCGCGAATCCTATGTCGCGGTCCTGTCCGAACGCGACCACTTCAACAGCAACGGCGAACGCCTGACCAGCGCCGCCGCCATCATCCGCCAAGACCGCGCCAATTTCCACAAACTCGGCAAACGCGACGCGGGTGACCAGGCCGACCGCTTTTTCGCCAACGCCAACAACCGCGAGATCCTGGAACAACTCCTCAGTCGTGGCAGTTCCAATCCAGCCGCCCTGCGCGCCATCGTCAACGGCACCCCCACCGTCACCGTCAGCATCTATCAGAACGATGCCGGCCGCGATTACGTCAACGTCGTCGTCAATGCCGCCGTCAACCAGGGTGCCGCCACCGGCGGCGACACGTTGCAGGAATCCTACGTCGCGGTTCTGTCCGAACGCGACCACCTCAACAGCAACGGCGAGCGCCTGACCAGCGCCGCGGCCATCATCCGCCAGGACCGGGCCAATTACCACAAGCTCGGCAAGCGCGACCCCGGCGATGAAAACGACCGGTTTTTCGCCAGCGCCAACAACCGCGAGATCCTGGAACAACTCCTCAGTCGCGGCAGTTCCAACCCGGCCGCCCTGCGTGCCATCGTCAACGGCACCCCCACCGTCACCGTGAGCATCTATCGCAGCGCCGCGGGCCGCGACTACGTCAACGTGTTAGTGAACGAATGAAACCGTCACTCCTGTTATCCCTGGCGCTCGCCGTGTCCGCCGTTGCCGGCCAGCACGTGGTGGTCATCGACCCCGGCCACGGCGGCGGCAGCGACTCGGGGTCCCAGGCCGCGCGCACGCTGTCCGCGTCTAACAACGCCACCACGCCCGGCGGCCTGCGCGAAAAGGACCTCACCCTCGAACTCTCGCTCGAAGTCAGAAAACAGTTGCTAGAGCTGGCCCCCGCGCACCGCGGCACGCGCATCGATTGCGTCCTGACGCGCAACGACGACAGCAACCCGGACTTCGCCAAGCGGGCCGCGCTGTGCGCCGCCGGCAAGACCCCGCCCGCGGCCATTTTCAGCATCCATTTCAACGCTTCGGAAAATCACGCTGGCATCGGCACCTTGACCGTCGTCCATGGCAAGGACATCAACCCCAACTATCAGCGCGATCAGGCGTTCGCCCGCGGCCTGACCCAAGCCACCCATGAGGCGCTGGTGCGCTTCGTGCCGGCCTCCAAGGCCCGCGAGTCGATTACCGACGCCCACCTGCACAACGGCGCCGGCTCGAACTTTTTCTATCAGCTCGGCCAGCGTCCCGCGCTCAAGGCGGTGCCCAAGTGTTTTCTTGAGGTGGAATTCATCGACCGCCGCGACGTCGAGCAAAAGCTGCTGCAAAACCGCCGCGAAACCTTCCCCGCCATCGCCCGCGCCATCGCCACCTACCTCTACGACTATTGCGGCCGCCTCCCCGAGTGATCGACACCTTGGGATTGTGTTTCAGGGAGTGGATGATTTGCTTGGGAAAATCAGGCGTGCATTCGCACTTCCCGGATCACGGACTCCAGCAAACTGCGTTTCAGATGCAGGGTGGAACGGGCGGGCAGTGATTGCAGCAGGGCGAGTACCTCCCCATTGGATCGTTGCCGCCTGCGGATGGCACGCAGCAGAATTCCGATGGTGCCATAGGTCCTGATGCCGAGATTGCCGGCGGCCAATCGCGCTGCGGTATCATCGGTTAACAAGAGGCCGGGCTGGTGCTCAATGGCCACGCGCAACGCTTCCCACTCTCCGGTATGCAAGCTCAACACCTGCGCCAGTGCTTCCAGTTCCGGCGGCTCGGGCATTTGCGGCGCGATCCGCCGCAGCATCACCGCAGGATTCGTCAGGGCGTCGGGCCTGTGCAGATCCACCTCTCGCCAAACCGCGTCCGGCACCAGGATCTCTGAAAAGTCAGACAGCAGATCCACGCAACCCAGCTCATCCAAATGAATCAGCGGTCCGGCATCGCACACCACCAGAGGTGGGTTCTGGTCAATCGGTTCCATGCAGGCCCCATTGCACGTCATTCATCACGAAAGTCTCCGTCAATCGCGCGGTATGGGATTCCAGGAACCGTCGCAGCGCATCCGCCAACAGCTCATTGAAATCCGCTGCCCAACCTTCCTCCACATAGGTACGAGCCCGCGCTGTCAGGTCGGGCGGCAACTCTGCCTGAATAATGGTCTTCTGCATGGGCCAAGACTAGCACACCCATTCCACCTGCGGAAGGATGAATATTTGGAGCCCGCCGTTTGGGGCGACGGCCAACAGTCCGAACTCGCCTTGGAAGCCGTGGCTGCGGCGTCACGCCGCAGGCCGTGCACGGAGCGTCTCGCTCCGTGAATTCCCATTCCATCCCAGCGTCCCCCGCACGCCTCAGACGTGGCCCGGGCAGTCGAACAAGCCCTCAGTTGGCGCGGTTCCAGTACGGTTGTCCTGAACGTCGGCGCCAGCAAATGCCACTCCGTTGCGGACATGCCCCAGACCGCCTCCATTTGGGATCGTGGATAGCGGATTGTGGATCGAAGGTCGCGAATGAAAAAGCTGTCTTTTCATATTCTATCCGCGAACCAACGGCAATACCGCTTCCGAAAATTTCCCGAAAGTACTTGGCAAAGTTGGCTGAAAGCCTAGTATCTTGTAACCTTCAATATTTCGCATTGTAATCGCCATTCTCAGCCGCTAATTTGGAGGCATGGCACCCCGATATCGCATCACACTGACAAAAGAAGAGCGCCAGATGTTGACCGC
>Ga0073936_10009244_pt1 | contig 12280 bp, 9 predicted proteins | sample AliMusrvi5mmetaG_FD_87041 | JGI IMG/M metagenome (GOLD analysis project Ga0073936, IMG submission 87041) | Freshwater lake bacterial and archeal communities from Alinen Mustajarvi, Finland, to study Microbial Dark Matter (Phase II) - Alinen... | ecosystem: Environmental > Aquatic > Freshwater >... | reverse complement strand
TGAACCACATGGCCGGACTCGTGCGTTTTTTGGGTTACAATCCCCTGCCGACCGGAACCACTATCGCCGAGCAACTCGTCGCGTATCGGAAAACACGCGGGCTCACGCAAAAGGCATTTGCCCATGAACTTGGATTTGACCCGAGCACGCTCGCAAAATGGGAGCGGGGTGACCGGCTACCTCAAGGGAATTTTCTGGAACGCGTTCTTTCGACAATGAAACAGCGGCGTTGACTTGGGGTGCGCCGGTGGAAAAGATGATGCGTCATAGCCACGGGAGGTCGCGTTTCTGACTCGGTTCGTAGCGGGATTTTGATTGGGGCTGTAAAACAAATCTCTGCGAGGTTGACGGGGACAAGCACTGGATGGAGGCGGGCCCGTGTGTTGAAACGTTCGGAGGGTAAGGCGCAAGCCGCAATCGCGTGGCCTCTGTAGCCCAGAAGCTTTCTTTGGCGCATTTTTCTTGGGCGTGGATTCCCTGGCCTATGGTATGCGTTTGCCTTGCTCGCCCCCATTGTGGCCGAGCAAACAACACTTGGTAGTTGGCCTTCATGGCCAAAGTTGTTGCTATTTGTTGCTATTTTTTCGAGCTAAAACGCGATTTTACGGGTTTTAATGCGTTCGTATGGGTGACAATGAAAAAGGGGCGAAATCGCCATGCAAGCTAGGAAATAAGCGGGTCTCCAGAGAAAAAACAGACCTGCACCCGGCGGGGGTCGAACCCACAACCTTTGGCTTCGGAGGCCAACGCTCTATCCAATTGAGCTACGAGTGCGTGAAATCTGGCGGCGGATGTTTCCTTGCCCGGCGGGGCATTGCCGTTTGCCCGCTATTTGGCGGGTTTTTATTTCTAAGCCCTCGCGCCGGGGATGGCAAGCGCAAGCGTGCGAAAACTTACCGCGGGCCTACTCGAACTGCGCCAGGTAGCGCTCCGCGTCCAGCGCGGCGGCGCAGCCTTGGCCGGCGGCGGTGATGGCCTGCCGGTACACGTGATCCGCCACGTCACCCGCGGCAAAGACCCCCGGCATGTTCGTCGCGGTCCCCTTGTGCTGGATCAGGTAGCCCTCGGCGTCCATGTCCAGCTTGCCCCGGAAAGGCGCGGTGTTGGGGGTATGGCCGATGGCCGAAAAGACGCATTTGATTTCCAGTTCGCTTTCCTCGTTGGTTTTCAGGTTCTTCAAACGGACGGCGCGCATCTCGCCCTCGGCGTCCGTGAGGTATTCGGAAATCACACTGTCCCAGACCGGCACGATTTTCGGATTCGCCAGCGCGCGTTCGGCCATGATCTTCGAGGCCCGGAGCGTGTCGCGCCGGTGGATGAGGTAAACCTTGGAGGCAAAGCGCGTGAGGAATCCCGCCTCCTCGCAGGCGCTATCGCCGCCGCCCACCACGCAGACCGGCACATTGCGGTAGAACGCCCCGTCGCACGTCGCGCAGGAGGTCAGGCCGTGGCCCACCAGTTCGCGCTCGCGCGGCAGGCCCATGTAGCGGGCGCTCGCGCCGCTAGCCACGATGAGCGTGCGGGTTTCCATCCACTGGCCGTCCACCTTAAGCCGCACGAAGCAGTCCCCCTGCTCCAGGTCTTCCACATGGGCGTATTCGAAGCGCGCGCCGAACCGCTGGGCCTGCGCCTTCATGTTCATGATGAGCGAGGGGCCGTCGATCCCGTCCACGAAGCCGGGGAAATTCTCCACCAGCGTCGTCGTCGTGAGTTGCCCGCCCGGCTCCTTGCCTTCGAGGACAAGCGGGGAGAAATTCGCGCGCGCGGCGTAAATGGCTGCGGTGAGCCCGGCGCAACCGGAACCGATGATGACTACTTTTTCCATAAAATGACTTCGCTAAGAGTGAGCCCGAAGTAGAACACCCCGCCCCCGGCTTTTCCAGCACGGAAAATAGGGATTACAAATGGCGTGGTTAACTAAGGATAGCGCGGGAGCGCTTCGATGGGGACCGCGGGCTTCCAGCCCGCACCCAGCGGCATCTTGCCGGTGGGATCCTAAGGAAGAGGCGTGGTGCTTTCACGAGGTCGTCGGCAGGATGCCGACTCCGGCGGGCAGGATGCCCGCCCTCCCCTTTTTGGGGGGCGCTTTTTCGTTGTGCGGGGTGTCTGGCGCGATACTCTGGCGTGGCCCCAGCGTTATGATCCCCGCTCTTGCCACTGCCACCCTGCCGCCGCCTGCGTTCATGCTGCTCCCCTTTGCGGCGATGCTGCTCGCCATCGCGGCGCTGCCGCTCCTTTTCAAGCACCATTGGGAGCGGTTTTACCACCTGTGGGCGCTCGTGCTCGGCGGGGTGACGGTGGCCTACGTGCTGGGTGTCCAGCATGACACCACGCGCGTGCTCCACACGGCGCACGAGTACGTGAGCTTCCTGGCGATGGTCGGCTCGCTCTTCGTCGTGGCCGGCGGCATCCATATCATCGTCAAGGGCGAGGCCAGGCCGTGGATGAACGTCCTCTTTCTCGCGATCGCCTCGGTCCTTTCCAACCTCATCGGCACCACCGGCGCTTCCATGCTGCTCATCCGCCCTTGGATTCGGATGAACAAATACCGCATCACCGGCTTCCACGTCGTTTTCTTCATCTTTCTGGTCTCCAACGTCTCGGGCTGCCTCACGCCGATTGGCGATCCGCCGCTGTTCCTCGGCTTCCTGAAGGGCGTGCCGTTCTGGTGGGTGGCGGAGCATTGCTGGCGGGCGTGGGCCGTGGGTGTGACGCTGCTGCTGGTGATCTTTTTTGTCATGGACACCCTGAACTTCCGCCGTGCGCCCAAGCCCGTGCGCGATGCCGAGACCGCTCGTGAAACCTGGCGCTTCGGCGGGTTGCACAACCTGATCTTTCTCGGCGCGATCCTCGGCTCGGTGTTCGTGAACGACCCGCCCTTTCTGCGCGAGGGGATCATGGTGGCTGCGGCCGTGGCGTCGTGGTTCCTCACGTCGCGCGAGATTCACAACGCGAACGATTTCAGCTTCGAGCCGATCAAAGAGGTCGCGTGGCTGTTTCTGGGCATCTTCGCCACGATGATCCCGGCGCTGGAATATTTGCAGGCGCACGCGGCGTCGATGGGGCTGCACGGCGAGTGGCAGTTCTACTGGGGCACCGGGTTGCTCTCGGGCATTCTCGACAACGCCCCCACTTATCTCGCGTTCCTCGCCACGGCGTTCGGGCTGAGCGGGCTCAACCTGGACACCGGGATGCCCGTGTTTCTGCGCGACCAGGGCCCCACGCTCGTCGCCATTTCCGTGAGCGCGGTGTTCTTCGGTGCCATGACCTACATCGGCAACGGCCCGAATTTCATGGTGAAGGCCATCGCCGAACGCGCCAAGGTGGAGACGCCCGGCTTTTTCGGCTACATCCTCCGCTATTCCGTGCCGATTTTGCTCCCGGTGCTATTTCTTGTCGGGATTCTCTTTTTCTCCCGGTGGCGTTTGTTCTAAAGTGGCGGCATGTTTACCGGACTTGTTGAAGAAACCGCACCCATTGTCTCCGTCGAACCGATCGGCGGCGGCGCGCGCCTGACCCTCGAAGCCACCGTCGTCCTCGAAGGGACGCAGGCGGGCGATTCCATTGCCGTCAACGGCTGCTGCCTCACCATCACCGCGATGGAAGGCAGGCGGCTCTCGTTCGATCTGCTGGCGGAGACGCTCGACAAAACGAACCTGGGCGATCAAAAACCCGGCTCGCTCGCGAATCTGGAGCGCGCGCTGGCCGCCAACGGCAGGCTCGGCGGCCACTTCGTCCAAGGCCACGTGGACACCACCGCGCGCATCCTCGCGCTTGAGCCGCACGGGCAGGATCACCGCATGGAGATCGAGCTGCCCGCCGCGTTCGCCCGCTACGTCGCCTACAAGGGGTCCATCTCCATCAACGGCATCAGCCTCACGGCGGCGGAGGTCAAGGACGCGAGCATCGTCATCTGGCTCATCCCGCACACCATGGAAGTCACCAACCTGCACGCGCTCAAGGCCGGGGACCGCGTGAACGTGGAGTTCGACATGCTCGCCAAATACCTGGAACGGCTCACCGACCCGCGGCTCAAGGGGTAATTACGCCCCAATCTCCTTCAGGATGGCGTTGGCGATGCCGTCTGCCTGCGCCTCGATCTGCGCGGCGTCCCGGCCTTCGATGAGCAGGCGGATTTTCGGCTCGGTGCCGGAGTAGCGCAGCAGCACGCGGCCCGCGCCGTTGAGCGAGGCCTCGGCTTCGCTCACCAGCTTGAGAATGTGCGGCATCTGCTCCAGCAGGCGTTTTTCGCGCACCTTGAGGTTGCGCTGGGCCTGCGGGTATTTGGAGAGGCAGCGCTTGAGTTCACTCAGCGGCTTGCCGGTTTCCACCATGATGCGCAGGATTTGCAGCGCGCTCACGATGCCGTCCCCGGTGGTGGCGTAGTCGCCGAAAATCATGTGGCCGCTTTGTTCGCCGCCCACGTTGAAGCCGCCACGCATCATTTCCTCGATGACGTAGCGGTCACCCACCTTGGTGCGGATCACCTTGCCGCCTGCGTTGGCGAGGGTCTCATCGAGGCCGAAGTTGCTCATCACCGTGGCCACGAGCGTGTTGCCGGCGAGCCGTCCCGACGCAAGGAAATCGAGCGCGGCGATGGCCATGATTTCGTCGCCATCGACCACCTCGCCGGTTTCGTCGCAAAGCAGCACGCGGTCTGCGTCGCCGTCGTGGCTGATGCCGATTTGCGAGCCGTTTTTCTTTACGAGCCGCGCGATTTCCTCCGGGTGCGTGCTGCCGCAGTTGGCGTTAATGTTGCGTCCGTTGGGCTGGTTGTGCGCCACGTTCAGCTCCGCGCCGAGTTCGCGCAGGATGCACGGGGAGGATTTGTAGGCGGCGCCGTTGGCGCAATCGAGGGTGATGGAGAGTCCTTCGAGGGTGAGACCGCGCGGGAAGCTCGCCTTGGCGAACTCGATGTAGCGGCCCAGCGCGTCGTCGATGCGCGTGGCGCGTCCGATGTTATCGGCGGTGGGGCGGATGGATTCGATCTCGCCGCTGAAGACCAGGTTTTCGATGCGGGCTTCGATCTCGTCGTCGAGCTTGTAGCCGTCGTGCCGGAAAAACTTGATGCCGTTGTCCTCGTACGGGTTGTGAGAGGCGCTCAGGACGATCCCGGCGTCGGCGCGCAGCGAGCGGGTGATGTAGGCCACGCCGGGCGTGGGCAGCGGCCCGATGACGAGCACATCCACCCCGAGCGAAGTGATCCCCGCCACGAGCGCGTTTTCCAGCATGTAGCCGGAAATGCGCGTGTCCTTGCCGATGACGATCTTGGGCCGGGAACCCTCGCCGTGGCTGCGCCCGTGCAGGCGCGTGATGACGTGGGCGGCGGCGCGCCCGAGTTTCAAGGCGGTTTCCGCGGTGACGGGTTCCACGTTGGCGGTGCCGCGCACGCCATCGGTGCCGAAGATTTTACGGGGTTTAACGGAGGACATGGGACGGGTAGGATTTAGGGTTCATCGAGGTCGTGTCGATGGTCTTGTTTATGAGAAACCACAGGATGCTCGCGGCCAGCAAAGCCATGAGCTTCGCCTCCCAATTCTTCAGAATCAGCGTCTTCATATTTTTCAAGCAACAGCAATTGGCTTAGCCGGCGTTTAAAGGTGTCCGGGTCGAAATCCCGCTCGATGCGGCCCCGGTGGCAGATGGAGACGTTGCCGGTCTCTTCGCTCACGACGATGGCGATGGCATCGCTTTCCTCGGTAATACCCAGTCCGGCCCGGTGGCGCAGGCCAAGGTCGCGCTCCAGATCGTGCCGCTGGCTGACCGGGAAAATGCAGGCTGCCGCAAGGATGCGGTCGTTGCGGAGGATGACGCCGCCGTCATGCAGGGGGGTCTTCGGGTGAAAAAGGGTGACGATGAGTTCGGTGGAAAGCTCGCTATCGATGGTCACCCCGCTCTCGGCGAAAGCCTGCACGTTGCTGTCCCGTTCCAGGGCGATCAACGCGCCGAGTTGCCGGTTGGAAAGCTCGAACGTGGCCTCAGCGAGCACCTCGATGGTCTCCTTCTTCTGCGTGACGGAGGTGAAGAAATCCTGGCTGCCCAGCGCCGCCAGCGCGCGCCGCAGTTCCGGCTGGAAGATCACCACCAGCGCGATGGCCAGGAAGGCGGTGAACGAGCGGATCAACCAGTAAATGACCTTCAACTTGAGCAGTTGCGAGACGAGGGTAAACGTGAGCAGCAACACCAGCAGGCCGGTGAGCACCTTGGCCCCGCGCGTGCCGCGGAAGTAGAGGTAGCTGTAGTAGATGACGATCCAGAGGATCCCGATCTCCACGCCCGAGCGCCAGTTCTCTCCGAGGAACTCCAGCAAGGAAAAGGCGAGCAGGGCGGGCATCATACGTTCAAAATCGCCTCGGTCATCCGGAGCGCCTCCGCATTGGCTTTGACGTCGTGCACGCGGAACACGACGGCCCCCTGCTCGCGGCCAAGGCTCGTGAGCGCTACGGTGGGCCAGAAACGTTGTTCAAATGCCATGTCGTCGATCAGTTTTCCCAAAAATGTTTTGCGCGAAACCCCCAACACCAGCGGACGGTCCGGCAGTTCGGGAAGCCGCAATGCCCCCAAATGCCGCAGGAGCGTTACGTTGTGTTCCACGGTTTTGCCGAAACCGATGCCGGGGTCGAAGGCGATCCGCACCGGGTCGATCCCCGAGCGTAGGGCGCGCGCGGCATTTTGTCTAAAAAAATCCCGCACTTCCGCCACAACGTCCTCGTAATGGGGTGCGGCCTGCATGGTCCGGGGGGTTCCCTGCATGTGCATGAGGATCACGCCCGCGCCGCTCGCCGCCGCCACTGCGGGCATCGCGGGGTCCCCGCCCAGCGCCGTCACGTCGTTGATGATCCCCGCGCCCGCTTCCACCGCCGCGCGGGCCACGGTGGCCTTGGAGGTGTCGATGGAGATGACCGCCTTCAGCCGCCCCGCCAACCGTTCGATGACCGGCACCACGCGGGCGAGTTCCTCCGCCTCCGGCACCGGGTCCGACCCCGGCCGGGTCGATTCGCCGCCGATGTCGATGATCTCCGCGCCCTCCGCCTCCATGCGTAGCGCGTGGGCCACGGCGGCATCGGGATTGAAGAACTTCCCGCCGTCGGAAAACGAGTCCAGCGTGAGATTGAGAATGCCCATCACCGCCCCGCGCGAGGAGAAATCGAAGAGACGGTGCTTGGTTTGCCAGAGCATAAGGGGAGGTGAAAAGGACGAATCTCACCTTACGCCGGTTGCGCGAATTGGGGAAGCAGAGAACGCGGGGGGGGAAATCCAAGGCTCACGCATCTAAATGATTCTCACGCAAAGCCGCAAAGACGCAAAGGTCCGGAACAGAAAAAACCGAGCAATACCCCCTGTTTTTCCAAGATTTGTGAATTTTCGGGGATTCATTCCTCTCTTCTTTGCGCCTTTGCGGCTTTGCGTGAGAGTTTTTCCGTGGCGCAGTTCAACAATGCGTCTCGATTATTTTAACCCGGATTTCCCAGATTCGTTTCACAAATCAATGTTATGAAAATACCCTGAACACGCATAAACAAAGGCTTTGAGCGATGTTCAAACAACAAAAAACAGCGAATCCAACGGGTGAAAGTTACAAACAGGCTCTGCGAGTTAGTTTTGACGCCCGTTTGAAGCTGGAATTTCACGGCTCCAAGATCACCTCCGATGCGGGTTTGCTTGCATACCGGGAACTTGATAGCGCGTTGGAACCGACCGCCATGTCGAATGATGTTCTGAAGGACAAGCGCACGGGAAAGAACACGCAGCACTCCATGGTGGCGTTGATGCGGCAATCAGTCTTCAGTCGACTGGCTGGCTACGAGGACACCAATGACGCCGAGCGACTTTCGGTTGGTCCAACAATGCGGTATGTGGTCGGTGGCAGGGCATGCGAACGCAATGCAGCCTCCACCAGTCAGATGGGTCGGTTTGAGACGGAGGTTCCGACGCGAAAAGATAATCTGGCGATGCTGACCAAGCTGCCGGGAATGTGGATTGACCGGCTGCGAAAACACAGGCCGATGCGGGAACTCATCCTGGACATGGACGGTTCGGTCAGTGAAACCCACGGGGAGCAGGAAGGCAGTTGACGTGACTTCGTTTTTCCGGGCCGGGTGATGTGTTAGTCTGGGGCGCAAAAACCAGACGAAATGATCCGGCAACGGAGGAACCAGGGCGTGGTGAACCGAAAAAACGATGAATCAAGCTTGAAAAACTATGGACCGAACAGAAAATGCCGGTCAACAACCCACGATGCCCGTGAATGAAAATCCAAATGGGAAATCCCGAATAAAATGAAAATTATGAAATTGAAATTTCTCACCCCCATCACGCTGCTATTGGCGGCTTTGAGTTTTTCTACTTTCTCGGTTGTTGCCAGCCAGACAGCGGATCGCGCCCCCCTGACGGGTGGCAGTTCCAAGATTTCCTTTGATCTGGCCGGCGCCTGGGAGGTCTCGGCCAGCGGGAGCAACGACTGGTTTGCGGCCACCGTCCCCGGCTGTATCCACACGGATTTGCTGGCGGCCAAGCGCATTCCGGATCCCTTTTATCGCGATAACGAAAAACAAGTATGGTGGGTTGGCGAACAGGCATGGGCCTACCGGCGCAAGTTCGAGGTCACGCCCGACCTGCTGCAACGCCAGCGGGTCTTGCTGCGTTGCGAGGGGCTCGACACTCTGGCAACCATTCGTCTGAACGGCCAGGAACTTGGCAAAGCAGACAATATGTTCCGCACTTGGGAATTCGATGTCAAAAGCGCGCTGCGCTCCGGTGAGAACGAAATCGGAATCACCTTTGCTTCGCCCTTTCCCTATATGCAATCAAGGAAGGCGGAACTACCTGCCAAGATGCAGGAGCGTTCCTGGGTGCGCAAAGAGCCGTGCCAGTTCGGCTGGGACTGGGGTCCGAAGCTCGTCACCTGCGGCATCTACAAGCAGATCGCGATTGTGGCTTTTGACACGGCTCGTCTTTCGGATGTTTTGATTCTCCAAGATCACTCCCAGAAAGGCCGCGTTGATGTTCAGGTTCAGGTCGCCGCAGAAACCACCGGCTCTTCGGCGGTGCGGGCCGTTGTTTCCGTCCGGGACAATCAGAAGGAGGTTGGAACGGCGGAGATGGCTTTGGCGGAGGGAAAAGGCATCGGCACCGTGACGATCAAAGAACCCAAACTCTGGTGGCCCAATGGCATGGGAGATCACCCGCTTTACACGGTTGAGACCCGGCTGCTGGACGCCAAAGGCAAAGTGCTTGATCAATCAAGCAAGCGCATTGGTTTGCGGACCCTGAAGTTGCTGCCGCCGGATAAACGCACACACGCTCCACTGCGTTTTGAAGTGAACGGCGTCCAGTATTTTTCCAAAGGCGCAAACTGCATTCCATTTGACAGCTTTAACACCCGGGTGACGCCGGATATCCTGCGGCGTTACGTGGCGGATGCGGTGGCGGCGAACATGAACACGCTCCGGTTCTGGGGCGGCGGGTATTATGAGGAAGACGAACTGTTCGACGCCTGTGATGAACTCGGCATTTGTGTCTGGCTGGATTTCAAATTCGCCTGTTCGGGTTATCCCACTTCAGATAACGCCTTCATGGAAAATGTGCGGATGGAGGCGCGTGACCAGTTGCAGCGGTTGCGCCATCATGCTTGTATCGGGGTTTGGTGCGGCAACAACGAAATCGCCATGATGAAAGCCATGCCCCAGGCTGACTACGATAAATTGTTCAAGGATCTGCTGGGTAGTCAGGTAAAGGAATTCGCACCCCAAGCCAATTACGTGCCCGGCAGTCCAGATTGTGGAGACAACCATAGCTGGGAGGTGTGGCATGGAGGCAAACCGTTTGAGAGCTTTCGAAAACAGTCTGGATTCATGAGCGAATTTGGCTTGCAGTCTTTTCCCGAGCCGAAGAGCGTGCGGCTCTACACCGATGAGGGCGACCGCGGTTCGGTTCTCTCCCCGGTAATGGTGTCTCATGAAAAAGATGGAGGCGCAAAGGGTATTAAAAAAATCGCAAACTATATTCAGCAGTATTTCAAGCCGACGAAAGACTTTGATTCAACTCTCTGGTTGAGCCAGATCATGCAGGCATACGGCATTAAGATGGGGGCGGAATCGTGGCGTCAAAACATGCCGAATTCGATGGGATGCGTCTTTTGGCAATATAACGACTGCTACCCCGTCGCAAGCTGGTCTTCGGTTGATTACTACGGGCGTTGGAAGGCACTCCAATATGCGGCACGTCATTTCTATGAGCCGCTTCTGGTCTCGGGAGTCGAAAATCTCGGTGATGGAACGGTAGATGTTTTTATCAGCAGTGATGCCATGGAGGCATGCAGAGGAAAAGTTAGTTGGATTGCATCCGATACCTCAGGAAAGGTTCTTGAGCAGGATGCGAAAGTGCTTGAGATTCCTGCTCACCAAAGTCAGAAAGTGTGCACAGTTAACCTGAGCAAGGAATGTAAGGCACTGGGAGTCAATGCCGTTCTGACCTGGTTGAAATTGGAGGTTGGAGGGAAGATCGTTTCCGAGAATTTGGTTTTGTTCACTGCTCCGAGTCAGATCGAGTTGGCTGATCCACAGATTCATTGCGATGTGAAAGAGTCGAAAGACGGATATGTTGTCACGTTGACCGCTCAAAAACCGGCACTGTGGGCATGGCTTACCATGAAAGATGGAGATGCAAAATATTCCGATAATTTCATCCATCTTTTCCCAGTATCTCCAAAACAGATTATCGTCAAGCCAACTCAACATATCTCGTTAGCGGAACTCAAAAATCGTTTACAAGTATTCAGTCTGTTCGACACCTATGCACCTAAAATGCCTGATGCCCTATGAAACAAGGCAATTAAAGCAACTGCCAGCTCATCAGATAATAGCGAAGAAAGAGGGCCTGAAAAGGCGGTGGATGGCGATATGCATACTCGCTGGGCGTCGAAGTATTCAGATAAAGAATGGTTGAGCTTGGATTTACTCGAAGAACCAAATGGGAAATCCAAGTTTAGATGCGTGAGCCCTGAGAGAACGCGGGGCGTTTGCGATTACTCGCGACGAAAGGGGCTCACTTCGGCGCGATGGGGCCGAGCAGGTCGGGCGCGGGCAGTCCCCACGCATTCCATTTCTTTTGGTATTCGCTCCATGGCAGGAGCGCGTAGTGAGGGTGCGCCTGGGGGCGCAGCCAGCGGATCAGGGAAACGAGATCCCCCTTGGCCATGGTCGTGCAGCCCCAAGTGGGCCGGTTTTCGCCGCGCCGGATGTGGAAAAAGATGGCGCTTCCCATGCCGGGCACGGGCGGATCCGCGTTGTGGCGGATCTCCACCAGCCACCGGTAGGCGTCGTCGTTGTGGCGCATCTTCTGGCTCTCGAACCACGGCGGCGGGTTTTTGGGGTCCACCGTGACGAAGCGGTTGTATTGCGGCAGCGCGGAATCGTCCACCCAGGCGTCCGCAGGGGTGACGGTGTGGAACGGGTAGTCGGCCCCCTTGGGCAGGGCGCTGTCGTAGGTGTAAACCGTTCCCAGGCGGAAGACGCCGGCGGGCGCGCGGGCGTCGCGTTCAACCTTGTGCCGCCCCCGCTCGTCCGTGCCCAGGACGCCACGCCCCCAGGCGAGGCCGTTCTTGCCAAAGAGCACGGGGATCGGCCCCAACGCCGGTTTCCAGCCGCCCTCCGCCGTGCGTTCCAGCGCCAGGAGTTTGCCGGCACTCGCATCCCAGTCGGGTGCGATGCTCACGAGGAGCTGGCGCACATCGGCACCAAGCGGCGCGACTTGCGCCTCGGCGCAGGAAGTGAGCGCCCATAGCAGCGCGCAAAAATGAAAAAGGCGGGAGGCAAAAAGGGGGGGCATTGCAGTTCTGGAGCGGCTGCCAATCATTCTTTTGGCAGACGCTCTAATCAAAGCGCACTGGCGGCGCGGTGCAAGCCAGCAGAAAAATTTTTGTCCGCAACGGGACGCCACTACGAATTTTCCAGCAATTCCCGCAGCACGGAGGGTTCGACCGGCTTGAGCAGAAAAGCGTGAAACCCTGCCTGCCTTGCGCGCGCCCGCTCGGCTTCCTCGCCAAAGCCGCTCATCGCGATGAGCCGCATGCCGTCCAGACCGGGCGTGGAACAGAAGCACTCCGCCACGGAATGGCCGTCCATCTTGGGAAGGCCGATGTCGATGAGGGCGATTTCCGGGCGGAACTCCAGCGCTTTTTCCAGCGCGTCGGTGCCCGAGGTGACGAGGGCTGCTTCGTGTCCCCATCGCTCAATGAGGCGCCCGAGGGTCACACCGATATCGGGATTATCCTCCACGA
>Ga0073936_10009239_pt1 | contig 12292 bp, 8 predicted proteins | sample AliMusrvi5mmetaG_FD_87041 | JGI IMG/M metagenome (GOLD analysis project Ga0073936, IMG submission 87041) | Freshwater lake bacterial and archeal communities from Alinen Mustajarvi, Finland, to study Microbial Dark Matter (Phase II) - Alinen... | ecosystem: Environmental > Aquatic > Freshwater >... | reverse complement strand
GTGATATAAGCCTCGGTCTGCGGGTTGAGAGGGTTTTCAAATATCTGTCGGGTGGTGCCGTATTCGAGCAATCTACCGAGATTCATGAAGGCGGTGTGATCCGAGCAGCGGGTGGCCTGAGTAAGGTTATGGGTGACGATGACGATGGTGAAGCGTTGCTTGAGTTCGCAAAGCAGTTCCTCGATTTTCAGGGTGGCCAGGGGATCGAGAGCGGCGCAGGGTTCGTCTAGCAGGAGGATGTCCGGTTCGCAGGCGATGGCGCGGGCGATACACAGGCGTTGTTGCTGGCCGCCCGACAGCCCGAGGGCGCTGGCATGCAACCGGTCCTTGACCTCATTCCAGAGGGCGGCGGAACGCAGCGCGCTCTCACAAACCGCGTCGAGTTCGCCGCGGTTTCGCACCCCGGCGATGCGCAGGCTGTAAACCACGTTGTCATAGATGGATTTGGCGAACGGGTTGTATTTCTGGAAGACCATGCCCACCCGGCGGCGCAATTCCTGCAGATTGATGTCCTGCCGGTAGATATCAATATCGTGGATGCGGATGGAACCGGAGGTGAGGCGGGCACCGGGAGTGCGGTCGTGGATGCGGTTGATGCAGCGGATAAGAGTGGACTTGCCACATCCCGAGGGACCGATTAACGCGGTGATCCGGTGGGCCGGGATGGCGAGCGTGATGCCGTGCAGCGCCGGTTTGCCATTATAGGCAAACGAGACGTCGCGGATTTCAACCGCGGGCGGCAGGGAGTCACTTGGATTTTGTGCTGGAGTCACCATTTGAGTTTGCGGCGCATTTTGGCGCGCAGTGCCATCGAACCGGCGGACAACAGCGCGACTAACAAAAGAAAGACGAGCACTGAGCCGTATTGGGCGCGGCGGGTATATTCGGAACTCGGGATGCGGGTGGCGAGAGTATAGATATGATAGGGCAGGGCCTGGACCTGCGACGGGAGGATGGCGAAAGGATTGCCTAGGCCCTGCCATGGCAGGTCGTCCTTGGCCGCGACGGCGGCGGTGAACATGATGGGGGCGGTCTCGCCCGCCACGCGGGTGATGGCCAACAGCGAGGAGGTGAGGATGCCGGGCAGAGCATAAGGCAACACGCATTTGCGGATGGTTTGCCAGCGCGTGCAGCCCATGGCCAGCGAGGCGTCGCGAAACCCCTGGGGCACCGCGCGGAGCGCTTCCTCGGAGGCCGTGATGATCACCGGCAGGATCATGCAGGCCAGCGTCGCGCAACCGGCGATGAGCGACGAGTTCCAGCCCTGGAAACTGATCACAAAATGGCAGGCTGGCAGCGGGATGGTCCACAGCGAGCGGTCCGAGGGCGTGGCCGTGAGGATCGGCACGGCCAGCACGAACACCGAGAATCCGAATAGTCCGAAGATGATCGAAGGGATGCCGGCGAGGTTGAGGATGGCCAGCCTGACAATATGGATGAACAGGCTTTGTTTGGCGTATTCCGCCAGATAGATGGCGGCGCTCACCCCAAAAAACAACGCGAGGATCATCGAGCCGATGGTCAGCAGGGCGGTGCCGGCAATCGGGCCGGCGATGCCCCCGCCGGAATAGGAAAATGTTTGTTCGTTATAGAGGGTTTCGCCCGGGTGGGAGTTAACATAATCGCTGTAGCGCGAGGCGGGAAGCTGGTGGCGGGTTCCCCGCGCGTCGTCGAACACGTGCAGCGTCTCGTTTTTGGCGGTGAGAAACTCGGTGTCCACGTAGGGGAAACGCGGAGTAAGAAGAGCCGGCGCTCCGTCGATGATGATTTTGGCGAACAGCAGCACCGCGATCAGGACGATCAGATAGGAAACACCACCTAACAAAACGCGCGCGGCCACATCCTTGAAGTAACCATTCGGCAACCCCTTGCGAAGCAGATTTTCGGGATGGATCATGGCAGGTCGGGTCATTTCCGCACGCGGTGGACAAACTGGTGGGCGGTGGCATTGATGCCAAGCACGACGAGAAACAGCAGAATGCCCACCACGAACAACGCGCGGTAGTGGACGCTGCCCAGCGGCACCTCGCCGAGTTCCTGGGCGATGATGCCGGTCAGCGTGTGGGTCGGTTGGAAAAACGTGCCGAGGCCGGCGGAAAAGTCCGGGATCTTGATCCGGTTGCCGGCGACTAACAGAACCACCATGGTTTCGCCGATGACCCGCCCGAAGCCTAGCAGCATGGCGGCCAAAATGCCGGAGAACGCGGCGGGAATCACCACGCGGAAGGTGGTTTGCACGCGGGATGCGCCGAGCGCCTCGGAGGCTTCGGAGTAGGCGGAGGGCACGTTGTTGAGGGCCTCTTCGGCGAGCGAGAAGATGGTGGGAATGCTCAGCAGGGCGAGCAGGCAGCCGGCGGTGAAGATGTTGAGGCGTTCCTCGATCGGGAAGCCCGGCACCCAGTGGAAACCATTCATGTTCGAGATGTCCCGCAGCACGGTGCCGAATACCAGAATCCCAATGAAACCGAGCACCACCGAGGGAATGGCCTGGATGAACTCGATGACCGGCTTGACCCATGATTGCTCGCGCCGTGAGGCGAATTGATTCACATAGATGGCGGCGCCGATGCCGAGCGGAATGGCGAGGGCCAGCGCGACGAAGGCGATCATCAGCGAACCCACCGCAAGCGGCAGGATGCCGTAAAAGTCCTGCCATTCGCCTCCGGTAAGCCAGTCCTTGCCTGTTAGGAACGCGGTCACCGCGTCGGACAGCGGAACGGGCAGGGCAGGATCCCAGCGCTTGATTTTCTCCGGGGTGGCGGCGAGGTCGGCGAGGAACGCGGGCCACCCCATGCGGGCGGCATGCAGCAGGCGCTTGGCTTCGGGTTGGCTGAGCGCTTCGGGAAGCTCGGTGAAGATGGTGGCGGACGCCTGTTGGAGTTGGTGGTGGAGGCGGATGCAATCCGGCCGATGCTCGAGGAGGGCCTGGAGCGGGCCGCCGAGGTCCGGTTTGTCGGCAAGGGAGGCGGCCGCCTCATCTAACAACCTTGCGCGCTCAGATGGATCGCTGGTGTTTTCCGCAGCCGCCATCAGGGTTTTGCGGTTATTTTCCAAGACATCCGCGTTTTGGATCTTTTCCTTGGTGGCGGTGACCCTTTCAGACATTCCCGTGACGAGGGATGAGAGATCGGCACCCGCCGCCGCGAAGGAATCAATGGTCTGGCGGAATGCCCGGAGCGGCTCGGCATTCTTTTGTTGGGCCGTTTCCAACAATCCGGCAAGAGCGGCAACCAGCGCGGGGTCGGCGGTGGCGTCCGGAGCGCGGACCCGGAGCGAATCTATCAGTTCCTGGCGTTCCCGGGGCGTCAGGTGCGGGGTGGGCGGCAGATTGGCGAGGGCCTTGTCGCGTTGGGAATCGAAGTTGGCACGCAGGGTGGCGAGCATGCCCGCGTTGGTTGCGGATACACCCTGCGGATTGTTGAGGATGAGATCGCGGGTGGGGGCGGTTTGTTCGCCGTAGGCGTTGAAGAGCGCGCTGGCTTCCTGTGAGCGGCGCATTTCATGAGCACTCTTGCCGTTGATCTCGGCAAAATAGGCGCGATTGAGCAAACTGGCGAGTTGTTCCTGGGCGGTGAGGTTTTTTCTTGATAGATCGACGAATTCGAGGCCGGCGATCCGATAGGTTTCGAGTTCGCGGCGGTATCCCGGGAAGAATCCGAGTCCTTCCCTGAGCAGGAAGGCGATGATGAGGATCAGGATGACGATGGTCAAGCCGGCGTTGGACGCGAAAAAGAAGCGGATCGCGCCCTCGCACGAGACCCCCCGTCGCTGGAAGCGATGGTTGGCTGGGGGTGCGGGATGTTTCGGGGCTGCCATGGGTGACGGAGAAAGTGAAACCGGAGCGGTGGACGATGGCAAGATCAAGGAGCGGCGGACTCTGGCCGCCGATGCCCATGAAACGCCAATGAAATGAGGCAAGTCGCGATCCATTGGCACATCATGGGCTTGTGGGCGTCCCGCCCAATACTGTTCAATTAGTATCATTCCAGATTCCGCTCACTATGACGATTTCCAGATTCAGTTTCACGGCAGGGGTTGGCTTGCGACGCTTGCGGATAGGAAACCGGGCTCCAGAATGGTGGTGATGAGCCGGTAGGTCTCCTCTCCCTGCGGCCCTGCCGCCCCCGCCTTCCGGAGCAATTTGTATTCTACCACCCGCACCAGTTGAAACTCGGCCTTGTGCTTCCGGCGATCCTTCTCATTGGGATAGCGCAACCACAATTGAACAGTATTGGGCGGGGACGCCTGTCTTCCCTCACAGCCGGGACGGCTGTTTTCCATCCGCCCAATCCGCTCCTTGCGTCCAGACAAATGCCGGTTATCATGGCGGGGATGTTCGGATGCAATCACCAGCGCTGCGCAATGCGCCGCAAGATGAATGGGGCGGGCGACTCAGCGGGAAATCCACCGCAAGGCAATCACGGAACCGCAGAGAAATCGCTGGGTCAGCACGCGGCGGGCGATCTTCGTGAAGCGGCGGCGACCTTCCGCCTGACCAGCGGCGAGACGCTCGCAGAGGCGTCCGAATCTCGCGAGTTGGTGTTGGTGTTTCTCCGCCACTTCGGATGCACGTTCACCCGTCAAATCCTCCGCGGCCTGGAGGCGCTCCAACAATCGGCCCGCCAACACGGCGCGGATCTCGTGTTGGTTCACATGTTGCGCAATGGCGAGGAATCCCGCTATCTGGCAGGTCACGGCGGGACCGCCCGCATCGCCGACCCGCGCTGCGAACTCTACCGCGCCTTCGGCTTGAAAAAAGGGGGGTGGCGGGAATTGCTAGGGCTGCACGTTTGGCGGATGGGAGTGGTATCAATCTTCAGAGGCTGCGGGGTCGGCCACCTTGCCGGGGATGGCCGCCAAATGCCGGGCGTGTTTCTGTTCCATCGCGGCGCGATCATCGCCGCGCAACGCGCCAAATCCGCCGCCGACCTGCCCGACCTGCCGCGGTTGTTCGATTGCTTGGAAACCGCGCGGTTAGAACCGATCCGTGACGCATTGGAAGCTCCATGACCTTGCGCGCCGCCGTTACCCGGAGTATTCTGATAGCAGTCGCCCTACTGTTCACCTCCTGCCTCGATGTCCGGGAGGAATACTGGTTCCAAGGCGATGGCGGGGGCCGGGCTGACATCACCTATTCAATCTCCGCCATGGCCGCACGGATGCACGGCGGGGAACCCGGCATCCGCCGCATGATCGACGGGTTCCTGGCGGACACCCCGGCCATCACATCGTCCAGTTATCAAATCGTCACTGCGGGCACGACGATGCGGGTGAGGCTCCAGCTCGGATTCGCATCGGCACGGGATCTGGAAAAGGTGGCGTCCGGTGCGTCGCTCAAGCATTTTCCAAGCGTCGCGTCGTATCTGTTAGGATCGATTCGGATGGAAATGCGTGGCACGACATTGAATTTCAGGCGGGAGATATTTCCGGCCAAAGCTCTGCCGCAAGCCGTATTTCTGCCCGACTCCCGCTTTGCCGGGCATCGCCTGTTATATATCATGCATTTGCCTGTGGTGGCGACCGAATCCAACGCCACGATGCTGTTGGATGACGGGCGCACCCTGGTGTGGGAAATACCCTTGGAGCGGGCGATCAAGTCACCGGTGGTGACCCGTTTCAAGACTCACATCCCGGTACCATGGGGGATGGTGTCGGCCGCTTGTCTCGCGCTGGTGCCGGTTGGCGGATTGGCATTTTTCGTTGTGCGCAAGGTGCGACGCCGACGCTTGAGCGCTGAATTTTAAGTATTCAATCCGGCCGCCTTCTTCATGGAAGGCGGTGGATGCGCCCCAATCACGCCAAGAAGCAATGGGCGTAGACCACCGAAGTTGGCGGGCGTTTCAAGACACGAGTGTATGTCGATGACCCTACAGAACTAAGGATTGGAAAGAACAGTTAGACCCTTCACCTTCTGGGTGAGCGGACCTGGCGACATAAGGTAATCCAAATCAGTTAAATCAGTGTAATCAGTGGTTCTCATTTTCCCATTTAGGATAAAGCCGGATTCTTCCGGGATTCCCCATGGGAAGATCCCGTGGCCGAACCGGGGAAATGGGGATGGGTCAGTTGGCCGTCACTTTGAGCCGGACGAAGCCCTTGGTTCCAAGATTGGGAAGGGATACTTTCACATGTGCGGACTGGCTGCCGGGAGTGATCGTCACGATGCCGGCAGTGGTCGCCGGAATCGTCACCGCAGTCCAACCGGTCACCCCGCTGCCGTATTCCACGACTTGCGTAGTGGATGACAGCGATACATTGCTGCGGTCATACTCGAACGCCCAGGTCCCGGCCGATTTTGTCAGAACAGGCAGGTTCGCGCGCGAGGCAGCCATCGGCGCGCCGCCGAGTGCGAACTCCAGCAGGTTGGAGATGCCATCGTTGTCGGGATCTTGCGACAGCCCGTCATTCACGCCGGCGGTGAGTCCCTGCGTGCCGGCGCTGGCCCAGACGCTGTAGGGCGACGGGGCGACCGTGACGGTCACGACGTAGGTCTTGGTCGTTCCATCCTGGGCGGTGACGGTGTAGCTCTGAGGGCTGGTGAAGTTTCTGGCACTGGCGGATGCCGGGGTGGCGGTTGCCAAGGGGGAGAGCGTATAGGTGGGTGCGAGCGCGGTCACATTCGTTCCATAGGGAGCGGTCACGCTGATGGTGGTGGCGGAGAGGGTGGTGGCTGGCAGTCCCGCAAAGACGAACGTCAGCATGTCCTTGGCCGAACTCAACGCCAGCACCGTCTGGGAAAGGGGTGCGGTGGAACTGAACGCATTGCTTGAGTTTCCCAGATAGCGGGCCGTGATGTAGTGGGACCCGATCACGAGGGTGCCGAGGGTGAGGCTGGCCTGTTTGGAAGCGTTCAAGGCCGTGGTGCCGAGCGGGGTGACTCCGTCATAAAAGGTCACGTTGCCGGCCGGTGCCGCGCCACCCGCCACGGTCGCGGTAAAGGTCAACGGCGCGCCAAGATAGGAGGAACCGGAACCTGCGGTTAGAGCCACGGTCGTGGCCGTTGGCGCGTAGGTGACGTCAACCAGTTGGAACCCGCTCAGATAGGCCCGCTTGGCATTGGTCCCGCTGTCACCCACCATGTTGACGGTGATGGACCTGCCGGAACTTGGCACGATGTTTTGGAAGCGCGCGTAGTTGGTTCCCTGAACCCAGGTGGACGAGTTGCCGTTCCCCCCGCCATTGTTGGCGTTCTGCGTTCCCACGGTGGTGGTCGTATTGGTGGTTGAAAACACGGTGCTGCCGCCTTGTTCATTTGGATGGAAGCTGGCGAGGTAGAGGTCGTATTTCCTGGCGGGAATGAGGTTGCTAAGAACCAGGCTCGCGGATGCGTTCCAATCCCACTGAAACGCCCCGCCGGTGAGTATCGTCAGGCTGGGACTGCCCCATGAGCTCACGTAGCCCGCAGAGCAGGTGAAGCCGACGGATGTGGTCGTGCCGCCGGCATCGAGCAACGACGTTGATGTGAGTCCCGCGACATTCAACGGCTGGTTCCAGGTTTCGCCGGTGCCACCGGCGGGGCCGGCGAGACCGGTCCGGGTGGCGGTGTCGATGCTCACGTTCCACCGAGGGGAGCTTTCCTGCCCGACCGCACTGCCGGGAATGGAAACATTGTCCATCGTCAGCCAGCCCCAACTTCCCTGGTCGGAGTTGATCAGGTCCAGGGTGTAAACCGCGCTGCCGACAAACGGCGCCAATTCCGCCCGGGTAAAGGTAACGGTCCTATACGTGCCGCCGCTGCCGCCGGTCCTGGGTTTGGCCAGCACGAATACGCCATCACTGGCGCGGCGCAGCGCCACACCCTTCCAACCGCCGGTGGTGATGGAGGCATAGGGCACCGCCAGGTCGTTGGCCGGCGCGGTGGTGTTGGCGATCCCTTGGGCCAGATCCACGGTCAGGTCCCCCGACCCGTTGAGGTAAAACTGCGGCGAACGCAGCCACAACGTGTTGAGGTGATTGTCCGTGTTGCCACTCACCCAGACGGCGCCATTGCCGGGCACAAACAGCCCGTTGTTGGTCGAGGCGGGCAGCAGGGTTCCGGAATAGGTTGTGGCGTTGGGTGCCAGATCGATCCAAGCGCTGCCATTCCACACGCGGTTGTTCCAACCCTGCAGAGTGCCGTCGTTGAAGTCGTAGCGTCCGAACGGAGTGACCGTGACCGTATAAGTCTTGGTGGCCGTCCCCAAGGTTACCGTGTAGGTTTGCGGGGTGCTGAAGTTTCTGGCGGTGCCGGACGCGGGACTGCCCGTGGCCCCGCTGGATACCGTGTAGGAAGGGATGAGTGTTGTTAGATCCGTTCCGGCCGGCGCGGTCACGGTGATATTGGTCCCGGCGATCCTGGCTGTGGGCATGCCCATGCCCGGAAAATCGAAACTCAGGATCTCCGGGGACGGGGCTTGGACCGCGTCAATGACACTGCGAAGAGCCGGTGCGCCCGCGTAGCCGGCCTGCTTGTACAGTACCTTCCATTGGGCGGTGTTGGGCGAGCTCGCGGCGCAGTTGATGATCACGAACAGGGGAATGCTGCCCGCCGAGTTGAACTGGCTCCACGCTCCACTCGAGCCGCCGTTATCTTCAGCCGCCAATTCCAAGCCTGCGTTCGCCACGAAGGCGTCGGTTTGGGACGGGCTCGAGGCGTCGATGCTGGCGGCCAGCACCACCACCGGCACGCCATAGGCATTGCCCCCGCGCGACGCATAGTATTTCTGGATGTTGGTTTCGACGTCCGGTGAGGCATCCTGGCATGGCCCACACCAGTAGGCGAAGAAATCGATCACGAGAATCTTGCCCGCGAAGCCGGTGAGGTTGATCGGTTGGTTGTTGGCGCGATTGGTCACCGTGAAGTTTCTGGCAGTGCCGCCGACCGGAGTGACTTGCGCGGTGACCGGCCCTGCCAGCAACGCCGATATTCCAACGAGGGTGGCAAGCACGCGTGGCCTTCTGATTTGCGATAGGATTGCAGGGATCATAATGTTTTTTTGGGGTTGGTGAGAGGGATTCAAAAATGCCAGGACCAGGCGCCCTGTACGGCCAACCAGTCCCGGTTCCGATAGAGTGGCGCGAATCTCGCGGTGCCCGGGGTGAGTTCCGCGTAGCGGGTCAGGTACGGGCCGATGGCGAAGCGCCAGGTCGCGTTGGGGCCGGAGTAGCGCAGGGTCACCTGCACCAGCAGGCTGTCGAGCGGCGGAGCGGAGCCGGAAATCAACAGGGGATCGAGGATCTGCCCGTCGTCGCGGTAGGCGCGCACCGCCATGCCGGCAAACCATTTTCCCTCCCAATCGTGCTCGACCAGCAGTCCGCCTGAGATGGAATGGAATTCCGCCTCCTTGACCCCCTCGGCACGCAGCCGCGCCGTCCATGCGTCGGTGATCGCCCACGCCGTCTCCGCCGAATAGGCATAGCGGGTATCACGGTCAGTGGACAGAATCAGGGCCGCATCCTGCTTGAAACGCAAGCGGGACGTCAACACATGCTCCGAGCCCAGACCGAAGCGCCATGTTGTCAAAGTGTCCACGCCCCGGACCAGCGGCCCGAAGATGATTTTTTCGTAAGCCGGTGACACGGCGTCCTGCTGCCAACCCACGCTCCAGCTCACCAGTCCGGAAGCCTCCAGATACTCATACCTGCCGCCGATGCTGGCATTGATCCCGCCGACATCCGCCGTTTCATAACCGGCGACGGTGCCGAAAAGTTGGCGGTAGTATTCATCGAGCCAGACGGATCGATAATCGGTGAATCCATGATAGGCGCCGCACGACAGGTTCCACTGCAAACGCTGGTCCAAGCCCTCCCGCCAAGTGAATTGACAGCTTTCCCTGGTCTCGTTCCGTTCGTCAGGAACACCGAGGATGTTGATCTTCGGCGGCAGGTAATCGAGGTTGATTTGGCCCACGCCGAGCAACAGCGTGAACTCGCGCTTCGGATTGCGCCAGCGCACGTTCAGATCGGAATCAGCCAGGAAAACGTCTGCGGCGCTCGCCAATTCGGAGGACCCACCAAGCAGGATGTCCTCCCCGCGGACTGGCAGCAGCACGGCAGCGCAAGCCACCGCAATCCCCTGCCATCCGCGCAGGATGCCCGGTGACCGGGTGACGGGATGAAATCGGGTCGGCGTCATGGCGTTGGTTTCATTTGCAGGCGGTGCATCCGCCGCCCTGGGCCCCGCCGCTTGATGCCGAGCCAGGCTCCGATTGGGGCAGCAAGCGGGTGCTGAACGCAAAGGCGTTGGTGTCGTCGAAAACCATGTTCGCCTTCGCCAGGCGCTGCTGTCGGAACGCCGGCACCGCAGTACAGGAGGCACACGCCAGAACCGGCAGGGCAAGTAGGGCGCAGGCCAACCGCAGGCCGCTGGCGCTTGCCGGTCGGGTTGCCCCGCAGGCAGTCACTGTCGCACGGGAACGATCGGATCCGCTATCGCTGGTGTTGGAAGCACTCATTTTCCTGTCAGTCCGTTGGCTCGATGTCGCGGGATGGGAGAACATGTTTCACGGTGCCGCTGTCTTGAGGGTTGCGTCGAGATGGTTGAGGAAATCATCGACCTTCGGATAGGCGGAGGCGAAAAAGCGCGCGAACTCCTTGCCCTTGGCAGTGAAGAGGATGACGGTCGGAAACCGTGTGATCTTGTATTTCTCAGCCAGCGGACTGTTCTTTTTCTGCAATGCCTGGTCGCCTTTGGGGACATCGAGTTCGACGAGGATGAACTTCTTCGCAGCGGCGGCAACGAATTCCTTTTTCGAAAAAACGTTCGTCCGCATGGTGACGCAGGGCGGGCACCAATCGGTGCCGGTGAATTCCACCAGCACCGATTTGTTTTCGGCTTTCGCGCGTTGAAAGGCTTTGTCGAGATCCACAGACCAGCCATCGAGGGGAGCTGCCACGACGGTGGCTGAAAAAACAGCCACACCGCTGGTGAGCGCAACGAACCGCAGAATTGCCTTCATGATTTCTACTTGGTTATGCGACCATGGGACCTGGCAAGGATTTGGGACTGCTGACCCCGAAGTCCGGCCACGCGGTGGCAGATGAGGCTATAACGGCCGGGGTGTGGCGGTGCTGCGGAACCATGTCGTGGTGGGTTGTTAGAATTCTTCCAGAGAGCCTGATCGGGCGCGTTTGGCGGCGCTTTCTCCGTTACCGAGCACAGTATGGCCAGCAAACCGCAACCTGGCAAGTCGTATGAAGTGACGGCATGGGGTCGAGCTTGACCAGCCTCCGCCGCATTGAGCAGCAGCGTGCATTTGAAATTTCCCATGGTGTCTGAGATGTTTCCTCCCCGCTCCACGGGCAAGCGCAGGATGGCCGGGCGGGACGTCCAATACTGTTCGGTTAGTGCTTTGCTTGGTGATTGAAGGCTCCGGGCAGGATGCCCGGGCCACCTGTGGCGCGCATTCTGCCCGGAGCCTCTTTCCCTCCCTAATTTCGTCGCCTAAACGAACGGTATTGGCCGCCGGGCCTGAGCGCCCCGGTGATGCAACTCCGTCATGGGCCCGCGAATCCGTCGTGGAGTTTGCCAAAGTCTGTAGGATAGGGTGCCGGAATGGCGCCGGGCATGTCGATTCGCGGTTTGTCGTTGAGGGCCTTCCGTCCCTGCCTGATGGCGGCGAGAATCGCCTGGTAGTCCGGGTCCTTGGACCCGCTGAATACCGGCTCGATGCCGCCTCCGCCCTGGCTCTTCGGAAGGTGGTCCACCAATGCGCGGCTCCACTCCGGATGGGTCAGGTTGAGGAATGTTTCTCCGGATTGCGCCCTTTTGCCGGCAGCTAGAAGACGGGTCACCTCATGGAACCACGGACCGGTCCAGATATCGCGCGAACCGGCGGTGCCGGGCCGGGTGTTGTCATAGGTCCCGTAGTAGGGCACGTTGGCATCGATCCACGCATAGATGGCCCGCCGCCCGGTGTCATCGACGGTCACCTGCGCGTGGCAGTCCTCGATGAGCTTGGTCAGGCCGCTGACATAGGACCCGCTGGCCAGCGGCTTGAGCGTCGATGAGCCCGCCGTATTCACCCAATAGAAGTCCACCCATTTGGACACCGTCAGGTTGTTATAGGCCATGTTGAAAAACCGGGTTTTGTCGTTAGATAAATCGATGCCCTGCGGGTTCGGCCCGCTGTGGCAGGTTACGCAGTAACGGTCGAGCACGGGCTGGACCTGTCTAACGAAATCGACCGGCCCCGCGCCCCACGGTGGCGGGGTGATATCGACGGGCGGGTGCCGCATGGCCAATGGTTCGCTTGGACTGGAGGACGAGTCCCGCGGTTCGTGGCAACCGACACAGCCCTGCACTTCACCAGGC
>Ga0073936_10009238_pt1 | contig 12292 bp, 10 predicted proteins | sample AliMusrvi5mmetaG_FD_87041 | JGI IMG/M metagenome (GOLD analysis project Ga0073936, IMG submission 87041) | Freshwater lake bacterial and archeal communities from Alinen Mustajarvi, Finland, to study Microbial Dark Matter (Phase II) - Alinen... | ecosystem: Environmental > Aquatic > Freshwater >... | reverse complement strand
GAGCCGCAAGGCATCGGCCGGGGCGCGCACGTCTCCGTTGCCGATGACCGGGATGGCGACGGCCTGGCGGACCAAGGCCACGGCGCCGTAGTCGGCAAGTCCGCTATAGCCCTGCTTCTGCGTGCGTCCATGCACCGTGACGGCGTCGAAGCCCTGGGCCTCGGCGCGTCGCGCCAACTCCACGGCTTCGACGCCGCTCTCGTCCGCGAAGCCTTTGCGCGTCTTGACCGTGAGCGGCAGCTTGATCGCCCGGCGCATGGCCGCGAATATGCGCTCCGCCAGATCCGGGGCCTGGAGCAGGGCCGCGCCCTCGCCGTTGCGGACCACTTTTCTGACCGGGCAGCCGCAGTTCAAGTCGATGAGGTCGAAGCCCATGTCCGCGAGCATGGCCGCCGCCTCCGCCAGTTTGGCCGGATCCTTGCCCAGGAGTTGGGCACCCAAGGGTCGGTCCTCCGGCGTGGTCTTAAGGACCTCCAAAGTCTTGCGGCTGCCGTGCAGCAAGGACTGCGCGGAAATCATCTCGGTGAACGCGAAACCCAGGCCCCGCCGCCGCGACACCAGCCGGAAAGGCAGATCCGAGCAGTCGGCCATAGGGGACTGCATGACTTGCGAGCCGAGCCTCAGTCCGCTTATTTCGAGCACTCCAGCTCCAGGAACGCCAGGCCCGCCGGGACCTTGGGGAAGAAATAGGTGGTCTTGGGCGGCAAGAGTCCAACGCGGCGCGCGGCCAGGCGCACACCACGCACGGTCGGCGGCTTGATGAAGATCGCGGCGCCGCCCTGCCGCGCCCGGGCCAAGGCCTCTCCGATGTCCGGGGTATAGGAGACCTGCTCGCGGGCCAAACCCGCGAGCAGGTGCCTCTCGACCCACTCCACCGCCAAGCCGCTATGGCAAGCGCCCCTCTGCCTGGGTTCGGCCAGCCAAAAGCGGCCGTCCCAGAACCCGAACGCATAGGGATTGCGGCAGCGGCGCAGGCGGCCGGACATACCAGCGGCCGAACCGCAAGGAGTCACGCGGCAAAGACGGGGCACGGGCCGCAAAGCGTCGCGGCTCGCCACGACGCGATGGGTGGGCAGCACGACCAAACCGCGGTCCTCCTCCGGACAAAGATAGGCCAGCACGGCCGAAGCCCCGGCCAGGCGGCTGACCGCGAGGCGGTGGTGGCCGTCGGCGATGAGGATGTCGCGGCCGCGGAGCGCCTCACGCAGGACCCTGTTCGTCTCCGGATCGTGGACGCCCCAGAGGCGGACCATCGCTCCTTCTACGGTCCGGCCTGAGGAGAGGGGCCGGCCGCGCGCCGCGCGCCGCAAGAGACGGCGCACGCGCCCGCCCGGATCCGGGAAGACTCCGAAGATCGGACTGGTCTGCACGCGCAAGGCGCGCAGCAGGGCCAGGCGCTCAACCTTGGGTTTGGGCAAGGTCCTTTCATGCTCGGCTATGCCGCGGTCGCGTGCGGCCAAGGCGCCGAGGAATCCCACCCTCCGCAGGATGCGGCCCCCTGAACTGAAGCGCTCCTCACAGACATAGAAGGACGGGTCGCGGTCCTGCCCGAGGACACCTTGCGCGGCCCATTTGCGCCAAAGCCGGGCCGCCCCCCGCCAGCGCGCCGCGCCAGTTCCAGCCGGCAGTTCCAGACCCACGGCGTTGCACGGCCGGCGACGCAGGCGAGCGGCGAGAGCAGGAGAGATGACGTCGTAGGGCGGGCAGAGGACCGAGCCCAGGGCCCGCGTTTGGAAGCGCCAACCGCGGAAAGGAACGATATCGGGCATGCTGTCATGGTGTCGCATTTTCAGGGCTCTTGTCAACGGCGGGGAAGGGCCGCGCCATCAATAACTGATACAATGATCCGTGATGGAAGCGATCAAGAAGGATTCATGGCAAGCTGCGCCAGCACGGCAACCTGCGCGCCGAAAGATAAAATCCTCCCTGGGGGCCATGCTGGCGGCCGGCCAATCCCTGCTTCCCTGCGCTAAGACTCCCAGCGTCCCCGTCGCGACCTCCTCCGGATACACGACCAACCACACGCGGCCCCGGCTCATCGTCAAGGAAACCGCTCCGGCAGATTAAGTACAATCATGGCGTGAAGGTCCTGGTCTTCGGCGGGAGCTTCGACCCGCCTCATGTCGGGCACACCGCCCTGCTTGTCGCCGCGGCCCAGCGCATCCGGCCCGGCCGCATCCTCATCATCCCGGCTTATCACGCCGCGCTCAAGCCCAGCCCGCGCGCCGCGGCCCAGGAGCGCCTGCGCATGCTGCGCGTCGGGCTGATCCCCTCCCTGCCCGAGCGCTGGCGGCGCATCGCCCGCATCGACACGCGGGAGATGCTCGGCCGGCGGCGCGTCTACACCATCGAGACCTTGGCCGCTCTTAAGTCCGAGCATCCTGACTGGGAACTCCATTTCGCGGTCGGCTCCGACGGGGCCGCGGCCTGGCGCCTCTGGCGGGCGCCCGAACGCCTGGCCCGGATCTGCCGGTGGTGGACAGCGCGGCGGCCCGGCGCCGCCGCGCGCCGCTTCCCCCCTCATTTCAGCGTCATCGCCCGGCCCATGCCGCCGGTGTCCTCGACGCAGCTGCGCGCGGACCTGGCCGCGGGGCGCGACTGCTCGCGCGGGCTGCACCCCCGAGTCGCCGCGCTCATCGCCCGGCGCGGCCTCTACGACGCCGGACTGCTGGCGGCGCTCCAGGCCGGGCTCAAGCCCGGCCGGTTCGCCCATGTCCTGGCCGTGCGCCAATTGGCGGAGGCGCTGGCCCTGCGCTGGGGAGAGGACCCCCGACGCGCCTCCTGGGCCGCGCTGCTGCACGACTGCGGGCGGCTCATACGCCGCCGCCGCCTCGCGGCTTATGCCCGGGCGCGCCGCCTGCGCGCGCCGCGCCTTGGCGAGATCATCCGCCGACAGCCCGGACTCCTGCACGCCTACGTGGGGGCGGACCTGGCGCGCCGCCGCTTTGGCTGCCGCGACCAAGAGGTCCTGGCCGCGGTGCGCAGCCACACCTTGGGCGCGCCGCGAATGTCGCGCCTGGAGACCCTCCTCTACGTGGCGGACGCGGTGTCCGAGGACCGGTCCCATCCTCACGCCGCGGCCGTGCGGCGGCTGTCCTTCCGGGACCTCGACGCCGCCTTCGCCCAGGTCTTGAGCGCCAAACTGCGCCACGCCTTGGAGCACGGCCGCTGGCTGCATCCCCTCTCCGTCTCCTTATGGAACCGAATCGGCGCCAAACCCTGAACCGCCCCCCCATTTTTGGGGCCCTGCTCGCCTGCGCCCTCATGGCCGGCGTGCTGGCCCTGGCCTGGCTGGAGCACGGCTCCGCGTTCGCGCGCTCTTTTTCCCAGTCCCGCCCGGTCCTGGCCTGGCTGGCGCTGGATACCGGCAACGGCCTGGAGGCTCCCGACCTTTTTCTCGCCGTCTATCAACCCACTCGCCGGACCCTCGATCTCGTGCATCTGCCCGGCTCGCTCCGGGTCCCAAGCGGCGGCAGGCTGGAAAGCGCCTTCGCCGCGGCGCGGCGCAACGGCGCCAGCCCGGCTGCCGCGGCAAGGCGCATGGCCGAAGCGGCCGAGGCCTCCCTGGAACCCCTGGTACCGGCCTGGAAGGATTGGTCGGGGCCGCGCCTTTGGCGGGGCGCGGGGATCGCGGCGCATGACGAGCCGGCCCTGGCGGCTCGGCAATGGATCCTGCGCCGCACCGGCGCGCGGCTTTGGCCCGCCTTACTGGCGTCCCGCGGTTCAGCCGCCGGCACATCCTGGCATTGGTTCGACCGGGTGCTCCTGGCGTTGGAGCTGCAGCGCCTGCGGCCCGAAGCCGCGCGGCCCGCCGAACTGCCTCCCGAGGACCAGGTCGGCCCCTTCATGGAACGGCTGCTCAACCCGGGCGCCGCGGGACCCGCGCCGCGGCGCCCGACCGTGGAGGTGCTCAACGCGTCGGCCCGGCCCGGCGCGGCCAGCCGCGTTAAAAACATCTTGCGTTCCGGCGGCGCGGACGTCATGTCCGTGGGCAACGCCGTGGGCGCGCGCACCGTGGTCTACGACCGCACCGGCGACTTCGCCAACGCCGCCGCGGTGCTCCGGATGCTGGACTGCCCCGCGGCTCAGGCCATGACGCAGGTGGACCTCAAGCGCCTAGTCGACATCACGGTGGTCATCGGCGAGGACTGCTCTTTCCCGTGAAGCAAGCCCGCCGGGCCCGCCTCCAAAACATGTACAATGACGCCATGATATCAGCTCCCAGATGCCGCGCGGCCCAGCCATGAAAAACTCCTTCAAAGCCCTGGGCCAGGCCCTGGCGCGCGCCGCCTCGGACAAGAAAGCCGAGGAGATCGTTCTGCTCGACGTGCGGCGGCAGAGCCCTATCATCGAGTACATGCTCATCGCCACGGCCAACTCCCAGCCGCACCTGGAAGCGATCGAATATGAGGTGAGCAAGGCCGCCAAGGAGATGCGCCGCCCCGCCCTGCGCCGGGCCCGGCCCGAGAGCGCCCTGTGGCGCGTGCTCGACTTCGGAGGCCTCATGGCGCATTTCATGACGGAGGACTCCCGCCGCTTCTACGATCTGGAAAAGCTCTACCACCAAGCCCGGCCCGTGGCCTGGGAAGAGGAGAAGGCGCCGCCCGCCCGCCGCAAGGCTCCGCAGCGGGCCCGCCGCCGAGCCCGTTCCTGACGCAGCATGATGCTCGCCGCCCTCAAAGAATCCTTGGCGACCCGGGCCCGCGGCTGGGCCGAGACCGCGGGCGCCGCGCTCCCGGCTGATCTTCCTCTCACCCCGCCCCCGGCCAAGATGCGGGCCGACCTATGCCTGCCCTGGCCCCTGGCCCTGGCCAAGGCCGCGCGCAAGCCGCCGTTGGAACTCGCCAAGTCCTTGGCCGCCGCCGTCGGCGGCCTGGCAGACATCGAGTCTGCGGAGCCATCTGCCCCCGGCTTCGTGAACCTCAGGCTGCGCAACGCCGCCCTCTGCGCCAACCTCAAGACGGTCACCTCCGACCCGGCGCGCTACGGCCGCGACGAACATGGCCCGGCGCGCAAGGTCCTCGTCGAGTTCGTATCCGCCAACCCGACGGGCCCCCTGCACCTGGCTTCCGGCCGCGGCGCCACCCTAGGCGACTCCTTGGTCCGCATCCTGCGCCGTTTGGGCCGGCAGGCCGCGGCGGAGTTCTACGTCAACGACGCGGGCAAGCAGGTGGAGCGCCTCGGCCTTTCTCTGCACGCCAGGCGCCACGGCCAGGAGCCGCCGGAAGGCGGCTACCAAGGGCAGTATGTCATCGATCTGGCACAGTCCTTCCCTGCGGAAGCCGACTCTTGGCCCCCGGAGCGCTGGCGGCAGGAAGGCGTCAACGCCTTGCTGGCGACCCACCGCGAGGACATGAAGGCCTTCGGCGTGGACTTCGACCGGTGGTTCATGGAATCAGAGCTGCGCGCCAAGGGCGCGCTGGAAGCCGCGCTACAAAAACTCAAGGACCGGGGAATGGTCTACGAAAAAGAGGGCGCCGTCTGGCTGGGGACCTCAGGCGCGGCGCAATCCGAAGACGACAAGGACCGGGTGCTCATCAAGGCCGACGGCGCCGCGACCTACTTCTTGGCGGACATCGCCTATCACGAGGACAAGTTCTCGCGGGGCTTCACGCAGTCCATAGACATCTGGGGCGCGGACCACCACGGTTACGTGCCGCGCATGAAGGCGGCAGTGGCGGCGCTGGGTTATCCGCCCGAGGCGTTCCACGCCGTCATCCATCAGCTCATCCACCTCTACCGGGGCCAGGAAGCGGTCAAGATGTCCAAACGCGCGGGCGAGTTCATCCGCTTGCGCGAAGTCATGGACGAGGTGGGCAAGGACGCCTGCCGATTCTTCTTCGCCATGCGCACCCCGGATTCCCACCTCAATTTCGACCTGGAACTGGCCAAGAAGAAGTCTTCCGAGAACCCGGTCTACTACTGCCAGTACGTGCATGCGCGCATCTGCTCGATCTTCCGCGAAGCGGCCAAGCTCGGGCTCTGCGGGCCGTCTTCCCCCCTGCCGGAACCCGATGGGAGGCTCCTGGACAGCGCCGAGGAGCGCGGCCTCAACATCAAGCTGGCCTGGTTCCCCGAGATCCTTAAGGAGTGCGAGAAACTCTTCTCCCCCCATCCCTTGGCCAACTATGTGCTGGAGCTGGCCGGGCTCTTCCATCCTTTCTACGAGAAATGCCGGGTCGTCGACCCGCAAGCGCCCGAAGTCTCCCGCGCCCGGCTGCTGCTCTGCGCGGGCGTGCGCGATGTCATCGCCCAAGGCCTGGGGCTCCTCGGCGTCAGCGCGCCGGAACAGATGTGACGGTGGCGCTCACCGAAAACGCCGCCAAAAGACTGGCTTGGATCTGCCTCGCCGCGGCCGTATTGCTGGCCGCGGGACGCCGGCTTTCAGACCCGGACCTCCCCTGGCATCTGGCCGTGGGCCGGGCGGCGGCCGCGGCCCGCGCGACCCTCAAGGCCGACGCCTGGTCCTACACATTCGCCGGCCGCCCGGTCCCATACGAGTATGCTTCGGACCTGGCGCTTTATGCGGTCCAACGCTGGGCCGGTTTCCCGGGCCTGCACCTGCTGGCGGCCTGCGCCATAGGCGTCATGGCTTGGCTCCTGGCGCGCGACCCGCGCGCAGATCCCGCCGCTGGCCTGGCCGGTTCCGCCCTGGCCGTGGCCGGCGCATCGCCCTTTCTCATCCTCAGACCGGCCCTTTTCAGCTTCGCTTTCTTCGCGCTCACGCTTTGGCTCGTGAACAAGCACCGCCAGGAGCAACGAGGCCGCTGGCTCTGGCTTTTGGTCACCGTACAGATCCTCTGGGCCAACGTCCACGCTTTCGCCATCCTGGGGGCGGCCGTGGCCTGGGCCTATGCGCTCAGCAGGCCCTCGCGGGAGAAATTCGCGGCGGCTCTGGCCGCGTCATTGGCGACCTGCATCAGTCCCTTCGGCCCCGGGATATTCCTGGGCCCCTGGCAAGTGCGCGCCTTGAGCCGCTCCATGGCCGAATGGGCTCCGGCCTCTTGGGACCTCTTCCTCCATTACGACCCGGCGTTGGGCCTGCTCTGCATTCTGGCCCTGGCGGCTTTGCTGTGGGGGCGGGAGGCGAACGGAAACCGCAGGCCCCCGCTCTTCGACCTGTTCTTGCTGGCGGGCGCGGCAGTGCTGATGCTGGCGCGGTTCCGGTTGGCCCCGTTCTTCGCAATCATCGCCGCGCCGTTCGCAGTCCAACGCCTGAAGCCTCTCGTCCAAACCCGCGGCTGGCTGCCGACCGCGGCCCTGGCCTGCGCTCTGCTCGCTCCCGCGGCAGTCGCGGCGCGAGGCGAGGTCCCTTGGGGTGTCGGCTTCGATCCAGGCCGTCTGCCTGAAGGCGCCGCGCGCTTTATCGCACAAGTCCACCCGCAGGGCCCGGTCTACAACGACATCGCCTTCGGCGGCTATCTCATCTGGCGTCTCCAGCCCGGCGTCCCGGTCTTCATAGACGGCCGCAGCGCCCGGCTCTATCCTCCCGGATTCATCACCGAGGCTCGGTCGGCGATGTACGATCCCGCGGCTTTCTCCCAGATGGAGAGCCGCCACGGATTCCAGTGGGCCGTGGTCAACGCCTGGCCCGGCTCGACGGCAGGCCTGCCGCTGGCCGCGAGCAGCGACTGGGCCATGGTCTACCTCGACGATGCCGCCGCGGTCTACGTCAAGACCGGCGGACCCAACCGGCGCTCGGCGGGACAGGGCTATCAAGGGCTGCGCCATCTCACGCCCTGGCCCCTGCTGCTCGAGGAGCGCATACCGCGGGAGGCGCTGGAGCATGACGCCGCCCTGGCCCTGGCCCAGGCTCCGGACTCGCCGCGGGCGCTCTTCTGGTCCGCGGCCGCGGCCCTGCGCCGCGGCGACGCGCCGCTGGCGCGCCTGCGGCGCGAGCGCATCGCGCGGCTGGCGGCCAGCGACCCGGGCCTGCCGCTCTTGGACCGTCTGCTGAACCTCGCCGAAGCGCGCGGCCGCTATTTGATAGAATGAGGCCGCGGAGGATCATCTCCTGATATCCCGGAAACGGCTGTTCATCGTCTTGTTCTGCTTCGCCGGCATCGCTTTACGCTTCCTGTGGCCGGCGGACATGGAATGGAAGCACGACGAGCAATGGAACTATTCGCACGCGCAGGCCATCGCGCAGGGGCAGGCGCCGTTGCCCTCCGCCGGCCAGCCGACATCCGCATCCCTGAAGAACTTCCCGCTTGGGATATGGCTGCTCGCCTGTCTGGCGCGCGGCTCCGGCTCCCCCGTCGGGCTCATGCTCTGGATCGCCGCCCTCAATACCCTGGCCTTGCTGGCCTTCCTGCTCTGGGCGCTCCGGGCGGAGCTTGCGCCCGAGGAACGGGATATCTGGCTCTGGACCGCGGCCCTGACAGCGGTCTCGCCCTTACCCATCCTGTGGTCCCGGAAGATCTGGATACAGAACATCCTGACGCCGGTCACTTTCCTCATCTTCATCGGCCACCGCATGCGCAGGAAGAACTGGGGGGCTTTTCTCTGGGGCCTGGCCGGCGCGGCCGCGGGGCAGATACATCCGAGCGGCTTTTTCTTCAGCCTGGGCATCCTCGCCTATGTCTTGTGGACCGGGCGCCGGGGCGGTTGGCGCGAGGTTTGCTGGCCGGCCTGGCTGTTGGGCAGCGCCTTGGGCTGTCTGCCCATGCTGCCTTGGCTGCATGAGCTTTCCGGGGGCCGGGCCGGCTCCGTGCAGACAAGGCATTTCCTGGATATCTTTACCTTCCATTACTACACGGAGTGGATAGGGATCGCTTTTGGGATCAACTTGAAGTATTCCATCCGCCACGCCTTCTGGAGCGATTTCTTAAAAGAGCCCTTGCTTTGGGGCCGAGCCACCTATCTGATGGCGGCGACGCATCTGTTCCTGGCGGGCTGTGCGCTCAAGGCGGTGTGGGTCACGGGACGGGCGCTCCTCAAGCGGCCCTCCGGCCTGCCGTGGCCTGTGGTGGCCATGCTGGCGGGCATGGGCCCGCTCATCTCTCTGACGGGCCATGTGACGGCCCATTATCTTACCGTGGCCGTCCCGTTCATGTTCCTGTGGGCCGCGTGGGCATGGCGCGACCGTCCGGGGGTGCTGCGCGGCATGCTCGCGGCTCAGTTCGTGGTCTCCTTGGCCTTTCTCAATTTCATCCATCGCAACGGCGGCTCGCCGAATCCCCACGATGACTATGGCGTCTGCTACCGGCTCCAGCCGGAGATGCGCTGATCCTATGCCTAAGCTCTCAGTCATCGTCCCGGTTTATAACGAGGAACGGGAGCTGGCCGACCTGGTGGAGCGGTTCCTGGCCGCGCCATGCCCGATCGAGCGGGAATGGATCTTCGTGGACGACCATTCAAGCGACGGGAGCTTGGCCTCGCTTCAGGCATTAGCGGCGAAGCATGGGTTCCGGGTGCTGGAGCAGTCGCGCAACCAGGGCAAGGGGGCGGCGATCGCCCGCGCGGTCCGGGAGTGCGCGGGGGATATCATCATGGTCCAGGACGCGGACTATGAGTACGACCCGGGCGACGTGCCGGCCCTGCTGCAGCCGCTCTTGGACGGCAGGGCGGACGTGGTCTACGGGAGCCGTTTTAAGCCGGGCGGGGTGCAGGTGCACCGGACCTACCATTACTTCGTCAACCGCTTCCTGACCATCGCCAGCAATTTGCTCTCCGGGATATATCTGACTGACATGGAGACCTGCTACAAGATCTTCCGGGCCGACCTGCTCCAGGCCATGAACCTGACCTCGCGGCGCTTCGGCATCGAAGTCGAGCTGACGGCCTGCGTGGCCAAGACACGGGTGCGGGTCTTCGAATTGCCGATCTCTTACAGCCCGCGCACACGCCTGGAAGGAAAGAAAATCAGTTGGAAGGACGGCTTTGCGGCCCTGCGCCACTTGGTCTATTATAACTGCTTCCGTTCGCTGGAAGACAGTTTCACCGGCCTGCCCGAACGCTACCGCCCCCGGCCCACCTGAACGGGGCTAGCGGTTTATTACCCGGCATTGCTACGGACGCTTAACGTGACGGTCCTGCGGCGCGCGCTATGGCGCGCCGCAGTGGCCTAGTTACGTGGGGAGACGTCGATCGCGCCGTTACACGCAATCTCCGGCGGTTCCCCGAAGACTTCATGTGGCGCCTTACCCCTCAGGATTGGAAAAACTTGAAATGCCAAATTGGCATTTCAAGTTGGGGCGGCGATCGTGCCTTGCCCCGCGCGTTCACGGAGCAGGGCGTTGCCATGCTCTCCAGCGTGCTGCGCAGCGAGCGCGCCGTCCAGGTCAATATCGCCATCATGCGCGCCTTCGTGAGGATGCGCGAGGTGCTCGCCGACAACAAGGAGCTGGCCCGCCGTCTGGAAGCAGCCGAGCGGCGCTTAGGCGAGCATGAGAACGCGCTCGGCAATCACGCGGCCGAGATACGCGCCGTGTTCGACGCCATCCGCAGCCTGATGTCTCCCGCTCAGGAGCCGCGGCCTCCCATAGGGTTCAAGCCGCCGAAAGGCGGGTGAGGCCGCCGCCTAAGCCTGGATAACGTCGCCCTTGGCGATGACCACGATGCCGCCCGGGCTGACATAGAAACGCTTGCGGTCGGCCTCGGGGTTGACCCCGATCTGGACGCCCTCGGGGATGCGCACATCCTTGTCGATGATGGCGCGGCGCACCACGGAGCGCCGGCCCACGTCCACGTTGTCGAAAAGGATCGCCTCCTCCACCCGCGCGTAGGAGTTGATGCGGCAGAACGGCCCCACCACCGAACGGTGCACCCGGCCGCCGCTGATGATGGTCCCCGGGGAAACCACTGAATCCGTGGCCGTGCCCACGCGGCCCTCCCCCGCCTCGGAGAAGACGAACTTAGGCGGCGGCGCCACCACTTGGGCGGTATAGATGGGCCAGGTACGGTCGTAAAGATTGAACTCCGGATCGACGCTGACGAGGTCCATGTTGGCCGCCCAATAGGCGTCCAAGGTGCCCACGTCGCGCCAGTACAGGGAGGCCTTCTTGTTCCGGTCCACGAATTGGTAGGCCATGACCGGGCCGCCGCGCATCATGCGCCAGACGATGTCCTTGCCGATGTCGTGGGTGCTCTCCGGGTCCGCGGCACTGGCTTCCAGGGCCTTGCGCAGGGCCGAGATGCGGAAAGCGTAGATGCCCATGGAGGCGAGGCAGGCCTCGGGCTTGCCGGGCAAGGTCTTGGGCTCCTGGGGCTTCTCCTGGAAGCCGACGACCCGCGAGGTCGCGTCCACCTCGAAAATGCCCAGGGCCGTGGCCTGCGCCTTGGAGACCTCGACCGCGCCGATGGTCATGTCCGCGCCGGTCTGGACGTGGAAATCCAGCATGGGCCGGTAGTCCATCTTATAGATATGGTCGCCGGAGAGGACCAGCACGACCTCGCCCTCCTCCTGCTCGATGGTGATCAAGTTCTGGTAGAGCGCGTCCGCCGTGCCGCGGAAGGACTCCTCGCCCTCGCGGTGCTGGGGTGCCAGCGACTCGACATACTCGCCCAAGGTAGGGCGGCTGATGAAGCGCCAGCCTTCGCGCAGGTGGCGGTTCAAGGAGGCGGGCACGTACTGGGTGAAGACGAAGATGCGGCGCAGGCCGGAGTTGATGCAGTTGGAAAGCGTCATGTCGATGATGCGGTAGATGCCGCCGAAGGGCACCGCGGGCTTGCAGCGCACCGTGGTCAACGGCCCCAGGCGCTCGCCCTTGCCCCCGGCGAGGATGACGACGATGGTCCAGCGGTTGTAGCTGCCGATCATGTTAAAGGAAGCCTATGTCCGAATGGACATTTTAGCAATTTAACCATGGCGGGTATCACATCTCCGGGTTCCATCGGGCTTGACCGTGCGACGCGAGGATATGGGATAATGGAGGCAGCCACATGATGCGCAAAAGATCCCTCCTCGCCCTAGCGGCGGCTGTCCTCACGGCGGCCGGAACGGCCACGGCCGCCCCCGTCGCGGCCCCGAAGCCGACTCGCCTGCCCCTGGTGCGCGTGCGGGCCCGCGCCCCGGGCGCCATCCTGCTCGACTGGCGCCTGCCGCACGGGTGGCGCCTCGACCCGGACACGCCGGTGCGCTGGAGGTTCAGCGAAGTCTACGCCGGGCTCACCTTCACCCAGCGCAAGGGACTATCATCCCGGCCGAAACTGCCCATCCGCATCCCCTTCAGCGTGACAATCACCGAGCACCCCACCGGCGCCCGACTGACCGCGGACTACCGCTACTGCCTCAAATCCGGCGCCAAACCCTGCCGCGATGGCTATGCGGATTACCTGGTCATCTTGCAGG
>Ga0073936_10009235_pt1 | contig 12295 bp, 10 predicted proteins | sample AliMusrvi5mmetaG_FD_87041 | JGI IMG/M metagenome (GOLD analysis project Ga0073936, IMG submission 87041) | Freshwater lake bacterial and archeal communities from Alinen Mustajarvi, Finland, to study Microbial Dark Matter (Phase II) - Alinen... | ecosystem: Environmental > Aquatic > Freshwater >... | reverse complement strand
TAAACTGCTTAAAAAGCTGGAGCAACACAGCGAAAATGTGCACCTGGTAGCAGGCAAATTCAATCTCTCGGAGGAGATTGCCATGATCAGGATGCTGGATCTGATGATCGCCATGGATTCCTCCAACATGCACCTTGCTTCCCTGTCGGGAGTTCGCACCATTTCGATCTGGGGGGGCACCCATCCTGCCTTTGGTTTTTCGGCTTTGGGTCAGCCAGAGGAATACCAGATCCAACCGCCCGATGGATTTTTAACCTGCCGTCCCTGCTCAGTTTTTGGCGGAAAACCATGTATCTTCCCTACGCCCAGTTGCATGGAGTTGATCAAGGCCAATGATCTATACAAAAGGCTGGTGATGCTGAAAGTCTTGACGGTTAAATCTCAGCCAGGCCAATAGCCTTTCCTCTGTATCAAGAGCTACAAGCAATTTATACAGGCGGTATGATCCTCTTTTCCTGGATGGGATCGGGAAAATTCGTAATGTGAACATCTCTCTGGGGGAAAGGAATCTCTATTGCATTTTCTTTAAAAGATCTGAAAATTCCACGCATCACCTGATCCCGGATACCCGACCACAAATCAACGTCTTCGACCCAGAACAATACCCTGAAATTGATGGAACTGTCTGCAAAAGTCTGCAGGAAAATCCTCGGAGCAGGCAATTTAAGAATGGCATCGGTATTCAGTTCTGTCTCTATCAGCTTGGTTACAACATCCACATCCGAACTGTATCCGACCCCGATGATCAGTTCCACTCTTCTCTTTTTGTCTGAAAGAGTCCAGTTGGTAAGGTGATTGGATAAAAAATCTCCATTGGGAATGATGATCTCCGCCCCATCCCAACTCTTTATCTTGCTGGCACGTATTCCGATATCCTTCACTACGCCTTCTACATTGCCCAATTGCACGGTATCTCCAATCTGGATTGGTTTTTCGAAGGCAAGTATGATACCAGAAACCAGGTTGTTAACGATCGTTTGCAAGCCAAAACCAATACCTACCGACAACGCTCCAAAGACGATGGTAATCCGGTCCAGGGGAATCTTCGTGGCTGCCACTGCAAGCAGGAAACCTCCGGTCAGAATAGCCAGTCTGATCAACAAAACGGTACTTCCGATCCGGTTTTTCCGGGCGGTAGTTGCTTTCTGGTCCCTGAGGGCCGTCAGGTAACTGATGCTGTTGGCCAATAGAAAAGACAACAAAAGAATCCCTGCAAACAATATAATGCTGTTGAAGGAAAAGGTGACGGTACCCACGGTGCGGTCCATTCCCAGAAAGTTTTTGATTGCTGCCACGACAGGATCCAGATAACCGAGATAGAACAATATCGAATGGATCCAGATGCCAATTGCAAAAACAGAGAGCAATTTTTGCAGCTTTCCGTGCAGCTCATTGTAATCGATGAAGGAGGTCGCCTTTTCATTCTTCCCCTTGAAGGATTCCATGAAGAGATAGATGGCTTCCAGGCAAACCTGTACGAAAAAATAGAGGGCGATTCCCCGGTAGAAATTGATGACTCCGGCCACGGCATAAAATTTGGCAATGTTGTACCTGCCCAGAAGATTGGCTGAGATGGAGACCAGAATCATGGCAATTAAAAAAACGGAGACAACCTTTAAAAACAGCGTCCTGTCTTTGGTATCCTTCAATTTTGCCTCGTCCGACTTGCTAAAAACGAGGTAGCCCAAGCCAACCAAATAGAGCGACGTAAAGAGTTGTAACCACCTTGTTTCGTAGACTGTCTCCCACTGCAGCGCCAGGATAGCGTAAAAGAGATAGACCGGAAGCGAGACCAACAGTGCCAGGTAAAGCTTTTTGCTGAAATGCTCTCTGAATAACGGAAGAAAAACGATGACATTTAAGAACGATACCAGGGCGATAAATGGCATAGGCGGATCATTGACTACCAACCAAAAAAGGGGAATAACCAAAGCAAATGCAGACCACAAAGGATGTTTGTCGAAATAATTGACCCGTTTAAGGATGATGGACCCATTCGAAATCTGCTTGACCTTGTTCCTGAAAAAGAGGAAAATGCCGAAAAAGATTGAAAGGATAATTAGCAGCAGGATAGCGATCTTTGCAACAGACCTGGCGATGAAAAGCTGGATGATTTTTAGGTTCAGCAAAATGGATTGCCCCATCTTATCGCTCCAATTGCCTGATGAATAGCTTTGCCCCTCCCACAGGTAATTGATCTCCTTGTTCCAGTAGGATGCCACCAGGGCACTCTTCTGACTATTTGCGAGATTCTTCAGTTCCAGCAATTTAATTTTTACATCACTGACTCCTGTCTCGTATTTCATTAGGGTGATGCGCTGTTCGGTATACCTTTGCTCTATTTCTTTAACAGAGGTTTCCAGAATTGTATATTCGTCGGAGGTGACGGGAAACCTGGATTTGTTGACGGTACGGTTCACATACAGGGTATCCGATTTCAACAAGTTGATTACCTGACCTACCTCGTGGATCTGCTGGTAGTTTTTTTTCAAAGCCTGGTTGAAGCTTTCCACGCTTGCCAACATGTTGTTGGTCATTTGCTGCAAACCAATCAACTGTCGCATGTTTAACTGGCCGGCATTTGCTTTGACACTGACTTGCAGAACCTTGATCAGATTTCGGAATCTGGGAATGGCCTCTCTCATTTCGAGCGTATCCAACCGCTCCGACAACAGTGACTTCAGCTCTTCCAGTTTAATCGACTTTTCCTGTATATTCCTCAACAAACCGGTTATTGTGTCACTCCCATCGGAGAGCATCTCTTCAAAGGGCTGGCTACTTTTCAGATACAGGTCATTGATAGTCTCTGTTTTTAATTCCTTGCGGGTAGAATCTGTAGTCTGCGAAAAGCAAATGGATGAACTCAGCAGGGTTATCAGCAGTAACCAAGCACAATTTAAACGATAGCGGTGCAACTTCATCCACCACATTGTCTTTCTCCTTAGCTTATTGTCAGTCATCACTCCCTTGTTCATCAAATTATGCATTGAGGATTTTCGTCAGTTTATTCAACAACAATTCAGAACCTACAAAAATTCACACTTTTGCTGGCTCTGAATGTATATTAACCAAAGGACCATTCCTCTGTTTTGAAGGCTTTTATCTAGACATCCGGAGATCCTATTTCATCCCAAATACCGTCACGTCCGCCTTGCCGTTTAAGAAGCCTTTGGTGTCGTACCAGAACTCAATCTTGCGAAGACTTCTTTTACCTACCCCCCTGAGGTCAATGACCCTGCTTTCTCCACCCTTTGGAATATTTTCGCGTACATCGATATTGTCAGGCATTCCATTGTCATAAGTGACCACCATGCGCATCAGGTTGAGTGGTGCATCCGTGACTTTGAACTTGATCTTCCGAAAATTGTCATAGGGCCCCTTAACAATGATCACATCATGATCTGCTGTGTGGTTGGCATGGGTAGTCCCCAGCAGCCGCCAGGAACCTGCCGGGCCCGGTCTGGGTTGCGACACCGTCTGGGCATTCAACGACCAACCCAAAATCAAAACAAACGTGAACAAAAAGATTTTCTTCATCTTGGCGAATATTAGCATTTATTGACAAAAATGTTACTCCGAATTCTATTCATTGTTGAACCCCCTTCCGGAGAGAAGCAATGAAGTCTTAAACTCTTTTGCCGTCATGTTCACCTCGCTGATGCGTTTCGAATCGACGATCCAGACCTCCCCAATATCCGTGTCCGGTGTGGAAGGCATAAAGACAGTCGATTTTCCATCCTGCGAACTGATCAGGAAAGCCGGTTTCCAGCCCTCGTTCATTTCCACCAGCACGGGATGTCTCTTGTCTTCTCCGGGCTGCAGTTTGGCCATCATCTTGGCTTTGTATTTGGAATAGGTCGGAATATAGGTCAGCACATTGTTTTCAATCCACTCTTTTCCTCTTGTTACAATTGAAAACCTTACCAGCAATCCAAAGACGTAAAAAAGCAGGATGATGCAAACGGTGGTTAAAACCGGTGCAAAATCCTTTTCCAGTCCAAGCATTTCGGTGAACTTGTGCCCAAATCCGAACATGAAATCATAAACCTTTTTCAAGATTGCAGCCAAAATAAAGACCGGAAGAAAAAGGATAACCCCTGAAATAAACGTGTTTTTTATCTTCTTAAATATTTCAACCATATTTCCAGTTTCTACAGATAATTAAAAATACCCCGGTTGCTTTCCCAGTAGTCAGACTATTGTATGAGCCGTGTGGAAGCCAAATCCGATACTTAGAACTTGACCATAAATCCTGTGCTCAGCCTGACGGCATTCTGGTTCATGTCCTCGCCGGTGATCAGGTTCGCATCAATGACCCAATTAACCGATCCCAAGTCAAAGACGAGTCCGAGGGTACCGCTAAAATAGTTTAATATCCCCTGTTTATTCACACCGGAGGCAGATCCAATGGGTTGATAGGTATAAAATTGCCGGCCTATGCCGCCACTCAGTCTAAGAAATCGGGATATCACCATTCCCCCCTCTAATGTATAAAATTCGTTGAATTTCTTGTTCAGGTTGATCGCAGATTGCATATCGGCTCCACTGTTCTGCATCATGGTAAGCACACCGGGATTGGTATTTCCACCCGATGCGAAAATGCCAATCATGTTCCCGCGGTTGGTTTCGCCACGGCTGGAAATGTATCCCAACTGCCCGTTCAACTGCCAGCTCAGACAATCCTGGGTATAGGAGAAATTATTCTTGGTATCTCCGTAATACACACTAACCGAAGGACCCAGCAATATGGTGAAGCCACTATCCTGTGCCCGGCTGACTCCGCAGAAGGAAAGCAACAAAAGCGTAAGGATTCGAATTTTTCTCATCATAGCTATTATTTTAGACTAAAGATTACACCAAGCTGAACAAGGCTGGTTCCTGTGCCAATGTCAGAGTAAAGTCCAAACGACTTGCTGATCATAAAATCAACACCTGCCCTGGCCACAAAATTGGTTTTAAAACCATTGATACCTGAACTGGTCTGAACATGTTTGCCATCTTCCATGAAGAACACATCTCCATTCATGGTGGACTCGCTGTAATTGATGTTTAACCCAAGCAAAAGATAGGGCTTGATAAAACCATCCATCAGGTTGTACCTGCCATAGACGCCAAGCGTACTGATAGTTTCATTGATATTCTGTGTGATGGCAATTCCATCGTAGTCGCTGGTGACATTCGATACATATTTGAAACTGGCATAACCCAGCGCAGCCCCCACAACCAGGAACCTGTTGTAACGAAACTGGTAAGCTGCATAGAGGGAAGGGGCACTGGCAGACTTGGAAAAATCTTTAACCCCCGAGAAACTCGAGTATTCACGGGAAAATCCGAGACCTACCTTAACATCACCATGCCCAATGTTGTAGCCAATATTGTTGGTCGAGTCTGTCATGTTGCCTGCTTCAAGACCGTTTTGATCGTATTCCAGCGTCTTGATGGTTTTTGTACCGAATTTGGCAGTCACGATCTGTGTGGTGCTGTTGCTATAGCTGATTGCATAGACCAGCTTTCGCGGAAGTGTGATGACCGGTCCGTTCCACAGGTTGTTGATCCTGTACTTGACCTCTTTTTGATTAACTTCCACTACTTTCCCGTAAACGATGCTGCCGTCTACCCGGATGATGGCATCTGCTGTGGCTGTGGTGTCCCTTTTTTCCTGTGCACTTACCACAAACGAAGAGAATACCAGGAATACAAACAGGACGAAAATTTTAGTGTTATTGTAATACATAGGAGATGTCTTTATAAGTTCCTTGGTAAAAAGTTATTTTATCGGTTGGATCCTGGTCATTTTGAAGTTGAACGCTGAAATCACCCAATATCAGCTTTTCATCCAGGTTTTGCTTCTGAACACGGAAAAAATCAGCATTATAAGTATCAGAATAAAGGTTGTAGCTCTTATAGGTATTTGAAGATTCCTGTTCGATGTAATTAAAGCTGGAAATGCCACCCAATCCTGAAACATACACCGGATAAAGGGTACAGATGAACGACCCTGTATTGTTCAGGTCAAATTCAATGTTGATGGTGTAATTTTTCTTGTTGAGATTGGTTCCTTTAACCTGCATCAGGTATCTTGTGAAGAGCTCAGTACCTTTGGAAGTCGTGTAGAGGACCGTTTTCCCCTGGTAAAACTTTGTTTCAGTAGCGAACTGTTTGTTCATGTTGTCATTGGAATAGGAGAAGACTGGCAACCTGACAATTTGGTACACCTCGATTTTATCGCGGCATGAACCGAGGGTCATGACCAGCAAAACGGTTGTCAGCAGTGTAGTCATGATCCGTTTCAGGCCGAAAGGATGGGGTAGCTTCCCCTTCCCGATTCTACTCCCTTTGCTGTTTGTGAAATAGGATAGCATTTTTAATTTGTTTTAATTGAATAAATAATCTCTGCGATGTGATGGAACAATTTACTTTTCTGCTGGGATTACTTCCCCAGGATATGATTTTTTATTTGTCTTCAGTCACCTCAACCACCTCATACATGTTCTTGCCGTCCTTATCGATAGGCTGGTAAAAGGTCTCCCCTACTTTTACATAGGTAATGTCACCGATTTTTGTTTCTACACCACCCTCCGGGAGATTCTCGACCAGTGTTCCGGCAGTTGGTGCCACGACAGTATATCCCTTGCTGCCTTTTTCATAATAGGTACCGCCATAGTAGTAATTGTTGGTAGTTTCATTGACAACCACCGTCTGGGAGTTGGGCGGCAGCGTTGTGATGGTTGCTCCCACCGGTGCCTGAACCGCTGTGTAACCACCGTTGGAGGCGACATAATACACACCCGAATCGTAATGGTATTGCTGGCTTTCAACTGACACGATGATCGCTGTAACCGCCAGGGTTGTGATAAAGAATCCCCATGGATGCCATACCGGTCCCCAGAAGAAAGGATGATAGGGGTGGTAATGGTAAGGATGGTATGAGTAGTAGCGATGACCTCCGTAAACATAAGGTGGCCGGCTGTATGGCCGGCTGTTGTGCCTGACCACCGTATTGCGGTTGTTGTTCACTTTTATATTCTTGCTGTTGTCGACGTTGACATTCACGTTCTTTTTGCTGTTGTCGATGTTGACCTTGTTGTTGCTTCCCACATTGGTCTTGTTACCTGCAGAGACATTGGTCTTGTTGCCGACAGAGGTTTTGGAGTCTCCCCCTCTGTTGCGCGCGGCAGAACTTTGGTTTCCACCATTGATCGACCTGCTGTTTCCGGCAGGTCTCGATACTGCAGGGGCACTTTTGCCTCCACCATCCTTGTGTTTCAGTTTTTGTGCCTGCATAGACAATGGCAAAACCAATACCAACAGGACCAGTGATATTCCTGCGATGAAATGTGATACCTTCATTTTTGTTCTCATGTGATTGCTATATTTTTCTTCTGTTTGCTTGATAAAATGATCTTGCACCTGACTTCTACTCCTGCTTACTGTTTGGGGAACCCTTTCTGAAATTCCATCCAGACAGTGGCTGGCATCATCTTTATTGATTCGTCAGCGGTAAAAGCGTGATTTCAGCTGCCGATGGCGGTGGTACAAATTCAAATACTGAATTGGGTATTTCTGCATTGAGTGACCAATCGTTAAAAGTGGCCTCATATTGCGTATTCCCCAGGTTTTTGTAAGTGATTACAAACTTTTTGGGAAGAAAATAGGCATCATTTGAAATCCAGAACTGAACTGTTTGCTCCTTGTTGGCGACCAGGATATGGAAGCACTCCTGACCTTCGACCACTTTCGTGCCCAGGTAAGCGACGGTATCGAACTGCCTGATGATGTCGTCTGTGAATGTCGGGTAGAAGAAATCTGCTGCCGGAAAGTCAATGCCATAATTGCTGTTGACCGCAGCAACCGTGGAGAGAATATCAGCAGGTGCATCGATCCTTGCAAAATTGTTTTCTGCAAAGGAGTAATAGAACAACTGACTGCCATTGTACCAGTATCCGCGATGTCCCTTATCACCGTTTGCGTCAACCAGCATTTTGTTTGGACCCACAAGAATCACCTTGTCGGATTCGCTCTGTTTGATAATTCCCAAATCATGATCAGCCACATCGATGGAGGCAGTAACTTTAAAACTGCATGAATTCAGGTCTCCGATGACATCTGCCATGTGGTTCAAAATCATCACAGCGACAGAATCGGTGCGGTGGGTTTCTGCAGGAGAGACCAGGTACAACATGAACCCTGCCAACACTAAAAAGATTTTTTTCATTCTTAATTGTTTTTTCAAATATGTAATTGCATTCTTTCAATCTACAAGCCTGACTAACGTATTTGTTATCAGGCCACTCAGTGCATCTACGTATGGGACCAGGATGAGCTGTTATTTGGTATACTTAATTGTAGTTTTACCAATGGTGCCATTGTAAGCAAAAGGCGCCTTGTCATAATAGTCAAGCGAAACCGGTGAATCCAGGTCTGTCCCAATATCAAAGGTTGCATTGGAGGTGAAGTGCAGCGACATGGCAGCTGGAACTTTACCCTGGCCAACCACTTCGCCATTCACCTTCAGGGTGATATCCATTGGTCCGCCAATTTTAGCCGTCAATTTCGATTCGACCTCAATCTTGACATCCCCGAGAGGCAGCTTGTTTTTTGACTTTACTTTTGTTCTTTGCACCTCAAACAGGTTGAATTCATAATTCAGGTAGCCATCTTTCACAAAGCAGGTCACCCCACCCGAAAATCCCGCCAGCGCATACAATACGCCGTTTGCCTTTGCCGGGACATTGACATCCATGGTAACGAGACTGCTGTTCTTTCCGAGTTTAGGAGCGGCAGATTCAGGCATTCCGGTGATGGGGGCATCGAAGGTCCATTCGGTGAGCGAGGAGGCCGGAGCATCTTCCGGATGGAACATGGCTGTCGACCACAAGCCTCCTCCGATAGGGAGATTCTTGTTCTTTGTTGACTCTACGATGAAAAGCGATTTCATCTCTTCGAGTTTCTGAGGATTGGAAGCTGCCAAGTCGTTGGCCTGACTCCAGTCTTCATCGATGTTGTAAAGTTCCCACTTGTCGGTCAGGGGAGACCACTCTTTCACCCCTTTAGGCATACCGCTTACCCATGGCTCTCGCGGGCCCGGAGCGCTTGCAAACCATCCGTCATGATAAATCCCCCGGCTGGCCATGATGTCGAAAAATTGAGTTTCGCGTGTTCCTTTTGCTTTGGCATCACCAAATGCATAGACCATACTGACCCCGGCGATTGGATCCTGTTCGATACCATTCACGATGCGCGGAGGTGTGATCTTGGTCAATTCATAGATGGTCGGAGCGATGTCTATCACGTGGTGAAACTGAGGACGGGGTATCGGATCGGCCTTGATGTGGTCAGGCCATGCAATGGCCATTGGCTGGCGGATGCCTCCGAAATAGGATCCCATCAGTTTGGTCCCCTGGTAAGGAGTACTTCCGGCCCAAGCCCATCCGGCATTGTACATGTTGTCCGTCTTGGGACCACCGAGGACATCCAGTCCACCGAGTTCTTTTAATGCTTCGATGTGTTGGGAAATCTTGGTAGGAATGCCGTTTTGGGCTAGTTGTTCGCTGATAGTGCCATTCAACCCTTCGGATGATGCACCATTGTCCCCCCAAATGTAAAATATCAAGGTATTTCCCAGTTTCCCTTCTTTTTCGATCTCGTCAATGACACGACCGGCGTTGTAATCAGCATGTTCGGCAAACCCAGCATAAATTTCCATCAACCGGCGCTGGAATGGTTTTTCAGATTCGGGGATCGATTCCCACGAAGCCATAGAGGCAGGTCGCGGCGTGAGCTGGGTATTCTGCGGAATCCAGCCTTTGGCTTTTGCATTCTTGAAAACACGCTCGCGGTAGGCATCCCATCCGTCATCAAATTTGCCTTTGTATTTATCGGCCCACTCTTTCATCACCTGGTGAGGACCGTGTGCAGCACCCGGAGCCCAGTACATAAAGAATGGCTTGTCGGGAGCATAGGCTTTCTGCTCGCGCAACCAGTTGATGGCATCATCGGCGATATCTTCCGAAACATGGTAATATTTGTGGCCTCCGGAGGTATGGGGTGTCTTGACTGAGGTGGTATTGCGCACCAGAGTTGGTTCATACTGGGAAGCTTCTCCTGCCAGGAATCCGTAAAAATATTCGAAGCCATAACCGGTAGGCCAGAAGTCAAAAGGTCCCTTGTTGGTGATCTGTTCCTCAGGTGTATTGTGCCATTTACCCCAGGCTCCCGTATTGTAGCCGTAGTCCTTGAGCACCTCAGCCACAGTTGCCGAAGATTTTGGGATGACTCCGCTAAAACCGTCGAAGTCGTTGGCGATGGCTGCAATCTGGCCATTCCCGACGAAAGTATGATTTCGGCCGGTGAGCAAGGAGGCCCGGGTTGGCGAACACATGGCGGTAGAATGAAACCGGTTGAAGGAGATACCCATGTGTGACACCCGGTCGAGTGTCGGGGTATTGATCTCGCCTCCGTAGGTTGATGCCTGTCCTGGACCCACATCGTCCATCAGGATAATGAGGATGTTGGGTGCTCCCTCGGCCAGGTGTTTGGGTTCTACCCGCTTTTTATAGGTGGAAGTCTCCATGGTCAATCCGGCCTTTGATCCGGAGGGAACCGGAGGAAAGGGCAAGATCTCCTGCGCGGAAACAATGGTGGCAGTTAAGCTAAAGGCTGTGACCAACAGTAACCTGATTGATGCTAAAAAATTCGAATATTTCATGGTATTGAATTTGTTATTCGCCAGCTTTCATTTGTTGCATCATGCCTTGAATCATTTTTGTAAAATCGCCGGAGAGCGGAGTCTGACGAGGTGGAAACTCTTTAAAACTCATCAGGTGTTTTTGCATCAAGCCCAACATCGGAGCATAGGCCCAACCTTTGTGTTCCGACAATTGACGTGTGATATCACTGTCGGTTTGTCTTTCATAGGGATCCAATAGAAGATTGACAAGAAGCGGACGGCCATAAGGCTCAAGGTATCCATCCCATTTCCCGTTGCGTTTGGAAGCAAAAGTCATTTTAAATTGCTTGTATCGGATGCCGGTCAGATTGGCTTCATCGTAGTAGAAATAGAAATCCCGTTTGCTTGGAGTTTTTCCTGTTATAAAGTCAGTTTGATTGATACCTTCCAGCAATACTTTGAAAGGTTTTCCATCGAAGGTACTTCCCTTCTTCAATTCATCAACGATGCTGGTATCACCCGCCGCTGCGACCAAAGTAGGGAACCAGTCTTCCAACGACATGATGTCGCTGCTTTGTCTGCCTGCTTCCACTTTCCCCGGCCATCTGACGATACAAGGAACTCTCACTCCACCTTCCCAGGTTGTTCCCTTGTCTCCACGGTAGGGACTGGTACCGCCTTCGGGCCACATGTACTGGTAAGCACCGTTGTCGGTCGTATAAATGACGATGGTGTTATCTGTCAGTTTTAAGTCATCTACCAGTTTCAATAACTGACCCACTTCCCTGTCATGCACTGCCAAAGCGTCTCCATAAACATCTTCACCATTGTGAGATGCTCTTGACTTTCCTTTGTCTTCCTCTTTCAGATGCTGGAAGACGTGCAACCTTGACGGATTGTACCATACAAAGAACGGTTTGTTCTCTTTCGATTTTCGTTTGATGTAATCCGTTGTCTTGGCCAGAATTTCTTCATCAAAAGTTTCCATGCGTTTGGATGTCAGGGCACCCTCATCCTTGGTAGGTCCATTGGCAGTACCGGAGACAACACCCCGCGGATCGAATAATTTTTTAAAATTTGCATTGGTAGGCCGGTCCCTGTCTTCAAGATCCTCACTCGCATTAAGGTGGTACAAATTCCCGAAGAATTCATCGAAACCATGGCGGTGAGGGAGCATCTCCTCCAGATCGCCAAAGTGATTCTTGCCAAATTGAGCGGTACTGTAACCCAGAGTTTTCAATACTTCTGCCAATGTGGGATCTTCCTTCTTAAGTCCCACGTTCGTTCCTGGTATTCCCACAGTTGTGAGCCCTGTTCTTACCGGAAGTTGACCGGTAATAAATGCTGCACGCCCGGCTGTACAACTTGGCTGACCGTAAAATGTGGTCAACTTCAGTCCCTGGCTGGCCAACTTGTCGATGTTTGGAGTCGGCACACCCATGATATCACCACCATAGCAACCAAGATTGCTGATTCCAATATCATCGGCCATAATTACCAGGATGTTTGGCTTTTTTTGTTGGGCAAAAGAGGACAGCATTAACAGCAAAAATGCTAACGAAAAAAAGATCTTTGATTTCATGTTTTAGCTTATTAAATAATTGTATATCAATAATTAATTTTTTT
>Ga0073936_10009232_pt1 | contig 12296 bp, 5 predicted proteins | sample AliMusrvi5mmetaG_FD_87041 | JGI IMG/M metagenome (GOLD analysis project Ga0073936, IMG submission 87041) | Freshwater lake bacterial and archeal communities from Alinen Mustajarvi, Finland, to study Microbial Dark Matter (Phase II) - Alinen... | ecosystem: Environmental > Aquatic > Freshwater >... | reverse complement strand
TCTACCACCAGGACCCTTATTCCCATTGGCTTATCCGCGGCCCCGGCTGGGTCACTGCCCTCCCTCGGACAGAATCGAGCTGGCGTCGAGGACCGTGAGCACCCGCCCGCGAACCTTGTAGACTCCCGGGAAGAACGGCGTCCGCCATTCGTCGCGCTCCGCTTCGGCTGCGTAGCGAGGGTCGCTGAACCCACATCAACTTCTCTCTTCGGCCGTTCCGGTCGGATCGTGCAGGCTATTGCTGCTTATCGGTGCTGAGGCTCCATGGAATCCACTTGGGTGCGCGAAAGCTGGTGGGATTCACCATTGCAGCCATTGCGACGTAGGACCAATCGCGGGCCTCACTTTGCACTGCCGGCGGCATTGGGGAGCGGCGGCGACGTCAGGGTGTGATGCAGAACGTAGGAGACCTCGACCGGTGTTGAACGCTGGATGTTCGCCACAATCACTACCTGGAAGTAGTCCGGGATCGTGCCATTGCGCAACCGCAGGCGATCCAGCAATTCCCGCACGTGGGTTTCCAGGGTCACATACTGTGCCGCGGCGTGAGTGCCTTCCGTCCACGTGCCTCCCAGAATCAGGATCTGCCCTTTCGCGTGCAATCCCGGGAGGCGGCTGATGAGCGCATAGGCCCGGCCCTTCGAGTCCACCGTATTGCCGGATTGGTCTCGAAAGTACGCCGGCTCCCCGGGGCGGGGGTGGAGGTTCCGCACACCCTCGTCCTCCTGGACGAAGTCGCAGGCCACGGGCAGATCCTTGAGTTGGGGAATGAACTTGGGCGGTCCGATGAACACGACGTCGTTGTCCCCCACCTCGCTCCACGTCAGCTGGGAACTGTCGATCAGGCGCGGACTGAGCCCGCGCGCGCTGAACAACTCCGCCAGGACGAACGCGGCGTTGGCTTCCCCGATGCCGGTGAAGTTGTACCAGGGTTGCGGTTCGTGGCCCGGGAAAGCGCGCCGCAATGACTTCACGAAGCCCGAGGTGGCCGCGGCTTCCCAGTCGTTGAGGAACGAATTCCTGAATGTGCCGGACTCGTTCAGCCGCACAAACAACGGCACTCCGATGCAGACCAGCGTATGGTCGCGACGCTGGAACGTCTTCCAGAATTCGTCCAAGGCTGGCGAATGCTGCCCGAATGAGGCGGATTCGCGCTCCAGCCTGCTCGATTCCGTGCGCAGGTAGATGCAGGCTGCGACCAGGCCAAGACTCAGTGCCGCCCACAGGATCAGGGCAGGTTTGCGCCAACCGACCCACCGTCCCGCCCGCGCGGCCGGTGCGGCTTCGCGGTAGCTGAATACGAGCTTGAAGTGGCCCTTGGGAAACTCGGCGAGGACGCGTTCGGATTGCCCCTCGGTAAGGTAATAGTCCTGGATCTTCTGCCGCAACTTCGCCGTCTGTACCCGGACGGTGGCATCGTGGCGGGGGTCGTACGACTCGGGCTTACCCAGGGCTTCAACCCCGATGGTGTACTCCTTTAACTGGTCGGATTCGGGAAGCAGGGATTGCGCGGCCAGGTAGACCAGTAACCGGCGCTGGATCTCCGAGAGGCGGAAAGGCTCGCTGCGGCCCATACGCTCCACCAGCGCCTTTACGTCACTTTCCGAAACATCCATTGTTTTCAGAATCTTAGAAGGTTAGTAACCGGTTGTCAACCGCATCCGGACCGGCTCGCAGGAGAGGCTTCGCCGGGAAGGTGTTACTGTTTACCCACTCCTCCTGCTGGAGTAGGGCGCGCAGGTAGTCTCAAGGGAATGATCCAAAATGAGTCTGCTCGAGCACCTGCAGTTGAGGAGCACCGGGCCGGGTAGAATGCCGGCGGCGCCGATTCGACTGCTCCAGCCGGCGTACCGGCGCAGCCGGATTTTGCGGCGCAATGCGGGGAGGATGCGGAATGACCAGGCGCAGGTTCGTTGGGGCCACCGGCGGGGTTGCCGCGGCCATCGCGCTCCAGCAGGCCTCCGCGATGACGCCGGGCGGCCTGCGGCTGGCCATCGTCGGCACCGGCGACCGGGGCATTCTGGACTGGGGTTCCAGCATCGTCCAGTCCTTCCAGGGCAGGGTGCGCCTGGTCGGCCTGTGCGACATCAACGGCCTGCGGGCGAAGGCCGCCCGGGAACTGCTCGGGATCGATGCCCCCACCTTCACGGAGTTCGACGCGATGGTCGCGCAGACGAAGCCCGAGTCGGTTCTGATTACCACCATCGACGCGACGCACTGGCGCTACGTCGTGCGCGCGCTGGAGCTGGGCGTCGACGTGATTGTCGAGAAGCCGCTCTGCACCGACGAGCAACAGTGCCAGCGGATTCTGGAGGCGCAGAAGAAGTCCGGGCGCCGCATCACGGTGGCCTTCAATGCCCGCCATGAAGCCGGCGCGAGCCGGGTGAAGCAGTTGCTGACGGAGCAGGCGGTCGGCGGCATCGTTTCCATCGAAGCCCACGAGTACCTCAATACGACCCACGGAGCCGACTACTTCCGCCGCTGGCATCATCTGAAGGAAAACTCCGGTACGCTGTTGTGCCACAAGGCCAGCCATCACTTTGACCTCGTCAACTGGTGGCTCGAATCGAGGCCGGTGGAAGTAAGTGCCTGGGGCGAGTTGAGTTTCTACGGGCGTAACAACCCATTTCGCGGCACGCACTGCCGCTCCTGCCCGCACAAAGGGAAATGCGCCTTTGCCTGGGATATCAATAAGAACGACGCGTACCGGAAACTTTACGTCGAATGCGAAAGCGAAGACGGGTACCTGCGCGACGGCTGCGTCTGGCGCGAGGATACCAATATCTACGACACCATGTCGGTGCGCGTGCGCTACGCGAACGGCGTCATCCTTACGTTTACGGTCGATACTTACCTGCCGTACGAGGGGCTATCGTTTTCCTTCAACGGCACCGCCGGGCGGCTGGATATGCACGACTTTGGCGCTGCGGGCTATCGCAACCAGGAACTCCGGCTGACGCGCGGAGGCAGTTCGCAAGTTCTGCCGGAGCGCACCGGGCGCGCCGCTGGCGAGCACGTCGATGCGGACCTATCCACCCAGGAACTGGTCTTCGGGCCGCAGAGCGGTCCGGATCCGCTTCACATGCGCGCCGATGTTGTGGCCGGCGCGCTCAGCAGCCTCACCGGCATCGCAGCCTACCGCAGTATCGAGCGCGGCGGCGCGCCGGTGAAGATCGACGACCTGGTCAGGCTGTGATGACGTATCGGCACGCCAACACGCGCAGCGACGCCAGGGCCCGGCAGCCGGACTTGGAGCTTTCGTTTCTGTTCCGGGTGACCCTCGACGGTCATCGGGGTTGTCTTCGCCGGAGGGGGCCGCGCACGCCGCGCCAGGCACAACCCCCGGCACACGGTATGGATGCTTCGGAAAAGGGGAGTCTATGAGAACACGACTGTTCGTACTTGCAGCAATTTGCATCGCTCTGTTCTGCCTCGGGCAACCGCTCCTGGCGCAGGGCGAGCGCGGCGCAATTACGGGAATCATCACGGACGCCAGCGGCGCCGTGGTGCCCAACGTAGAGGTGACCGTCACGCAGCTTGACACCAACACGGGCTACAAAGCCACCAGCACGTCGTCGGGAGTCTATCGCGTCCCGTACCTCCCGCCGGGGAGCTACAAGGTCAGCTCCAGCGTGAAGGGGTTCAAGACAGCCGTGATCTCGCCGGTCGTCGTCGCGGTTGCGACCACGGTGACCGCCGACCTCAAGTTGGAGTTGGGCTCCAGTGCCGAGAGCGTGACGGTAAGCGCCGACGCCACCAAGCTGGAGTCCTCCAGTTCCGATCTAGGCTACACTGCGTCCTCGATGGAGTACCACGACTGGCCGATCCTCAGCGACAACGGCGGCCAGCGCAAGATCGGCAGCTTCATCTTCAACGCCCTGCCCGGAACCACCGGCGATAGCTACCTGGGGAGCATCAACGGCTCGCCGACGGGATCGCACGACGTCTACATCGAGGGCATTTCCATCGGACGCCCCGACGTGGGCGGCAGCACCTCCGAGTTCCAGCCCAGCGTCGATGCGGTGAGCGAGTTCCGCCTGCAGACCGGCGCGCTCGGCGCATCCTACGGCGGCGGGCTCACGGCGGTGGCGAACTACAACGCCAAATCCGGTACCAACGAATTGCACGGCACGGCCTACGAGTACTTCATCAACGAGGCCCTCAACGCCAACAGCTTCGACAACAACGCCGCCGGGGCCGGCAAGGGGCCGCACAAGCAGAACAACTTCGGCACCGCCGTCGGCGGGCCGCTGCTGCTTCCCAAGGTTTACGACGGCAGGAACAAGAGCTTCTGGTTCTTTAATTACGAAGCTTCCTACCTGCGCACCGGCTTTCTGAGCGGCTGGCGCACCGTGCCCACGGACGCCTTTAAGCAGGGCGATTTCTCCGCGCTGCCGCAGGGCATCTTCGACCCTGCAAGCACCCTGCAGAATCCGGACGGCACTTACACGCGCAGCGCTTTCCCGGGTAATCACATTCCGGCCTCGGCCTTCAGCAAAGTCGCGGCCAACGTCGTAAAGCTGGCGCCGACGGCGGAGCCGGATATTCCCGGCTTCTACCGCAACAAACATGGCGTCCCCGGCCAGCCCCGTCTCGATCTGCAGGATTACATGGGCAAATTCGATCAGAACGTCACCGACAAGCAGAAGGTCTCACTCTACTGGGCCGACAACCAGCGTGTCCGCTACAACGGCAGCGGCAGAGGCTACCTGCCGATTCCGGGCAACGCCAGTTCTTCCTACGACCTGCAGACCACCAACGGCAGGATGATCCGGGTCGGATACGACTACACCATCACGCCCACCTTGCTGAACCACTTCGGCTTCGGCTACAACCGCTTCCAAAGCGCCCACGCATCGTTCTCCGCGGGCGGCGGTTGGCCCGCCAAGCTGGGACTGACCGGCGTGGAGGGCGACACGTTCCCCTACATCGCCTTCTCCGGCACCACCGCCACCGGCAGCGGGATGACGGGGATCGGGAACAACCTGGAGGGCGCCGAGCCGCGCGGCAGCTACATTTTCCTGAACGACACCACCTGGGTCCACGGCAGGCACAACTTCCGCTTTGGCGTGGAAGTGCGCAAGTACTACTACACGCAGGTCTGGAACTGGGGCGCTTCGGGCAGCTACACCTTCAACAACAAGACCACTGCCGACCCGAACGCACTCGGCTCGACCGGGTACGCTTTCGCCAGCTTCCTGCTCGGCGACGTGTACAGCTCCAGTGTGCCGGTGCAATACGTCAAGAAGACCACAACCAACACCTGGAATCCGGCGTTCTACGTCAGCGACGACTGGAAGGTGTCGTCGCGCCTGACGCTCAACCTGGGGCTGCGCTGGGAGGTGGCCGGGGCACAGTCCGAGACCCACGGCATCTCTTCCACGCTGGATCCCGCCATGGCCAACCCGGGCGCCGACGGCTACCCCGGAGCCCTTTCGTTCCTGTCGAACACGCATCGCGGTTCTTTCCAGGATGCCTATTACGGGGAGTTCGGCCCGCGGGCCGGCTTCGCCTACCAACTCAGGAACAACCTGGTGCTGCGCGGCGGCTACGGGTTGATGTACTCGCCGCCAATCGCCAACGCCTTCGGCGAGGCGGTGATCGATGGCTACTCCAGCAGCAACAGCATCGCCAACAAGGGCATGGTGCCGGCCTACAACTGGGACGGCGGCTATCCGGCCTACCCCTACACGCTCCCGAACAAGGACCCGGCGCTGGACAACGGGAGTTCCATCTATTACATGACCCGCAACTCGTCCAAGCAGGCATACGCGCAAAACTTCACGTTCGGCCTGCAGTACTTGCTCGGGGATAAGACGGTCATCCAAGGCAACTTCGTCGGCACCCGTGGACAGCGTCTGAACGCGGGCCAGTTCGCCAACATGAACCAGCTCAACCCCAAGCACCTGTCGCTCGGCGACGCGTTGCTCGAAGACGTCAGCGCACACCCGGAGATCAAGCTGCCCTACCCCAGCTTCAGCGGGACCGTGGCCCAGGCGCTGCTGCCCTATCCGCAGTACGCCGGCGGAGGCGTCTACTACCTTTACCCCTACTTCGGCTCGTCCAACTACAACGCGCTGCAGGTGACGGCCACCCGCCGCCTGGCCAAGGGGCTGGCCTTCCTGGTCAGCTACTCGTTCCAGAAGACCTTGACCAACACCGATAGCGCCAACTTGTACTACGGCGGCACCTCGCAGGACGTCTACAACCGCAAACTGGAGAAGTCCGTCGCGGCGTTCGACCACACCCAGAATCTGCGTCTCACCTGGATCTACGAGTTGCCGTTCGGCAAAGGCAAAGCGTGGCTCAACCGGGGCGGGGTGGCAAATTCACTTCTGGGCGGCTGGACGCTCACCGGGAACATGCAGTACCAGTCGGGCGATCCTCTCTCGATCGGCACGAGCATCGACACCTCCTCCTACCTGTTTAACGGCGCCATCCGCGGCGACGTCGTTTCCGGCCAGAAGATGACCGTTCCCCTGGTCGGCCGCCCGGACGTCGCCTCCGGTTCCGGCGTGCAATACCTGAATCCCAACGCCTTCGCCTCGCCGCCCACGACCGAAAGCGGCGCGGTAGCTTTGCGGATGGGCACGGCCCCGCGTTACTTCGGCAATCTCAAGGGTCCATTCCAACCGTCGGAGAACTTCGGTATCTTCAAACGCTTCGGCTTCGGGGAGGGCCGGTTCCTCGAAGTACGGGCGGACGCTTTTAACGCGTTCAACCGGGCCACGCTTGCCGATCCGGATACCACCTACGGCAATCAGACCTTCGGGCAGATCCTCGACGTGTCATCCAGTGCGCGCGAGCTTCAGTTGGCCATGCGCATTACCTTCTGAGTCCGTCTCCCTCTGGACGCGAGCGGAATGGGCGGTGCGAGCCGCCGATTCCGCTCCACGTCTCCCCCGGCGCTCACCCTGCGTGCGCCCGGCATCGAAAGCTGCAGGTTCAACCATGACGGGCTCGCCCGGCGCGGCGCACGGCGCCAGCACTCCGGCGAGGACACTGCCTCTGCCTCAGTTCTTCGTGCCGAGCATCGCATTTGCCGACCGGACCCCGGGCGCACTTGCGCTCAACCGGATGCGGCCGGCTTTAGCAGTCGATTGCACGATTGCCAGGCAGAGCCCGTTGAACGCCCTTCTGCGAGCGCCTTTGAAGTCCTCGTGACTGATGGGATTGCCGTTATCCAATCCAATCAGGCGGCCTTCTCCCTGAACTTCGAAGCTCACCTCATTGTCGGCGGTTGGGACTAGCCTGCCTTGGGCGTCGAGGATTCTCACCTCAACGTGCGCGACATCCCTCCGGTCCGCGCTGAGGGTCTCGCGATCAACCGAGAGACCGATTGCGGCCGGAGCGCCCGTCGTTATGACTTCGGCCTTGACGACGACCCTCCCGTCCTTCGTGCCGACGGCCAGGAGTGTTCCCGCCTGATACGGTACGGTCCAGGTCAGGTGAAGGTCCGACGTCGTACGCGGAGCCCTAGCCCGCGCCGGGAATCGGCCATAGGTCTCCAACATGCCGGAACGCGGAAACCAGTAACCTTGCGCGCCGAAGGACTTGCCATTCAGGAACAGTTCCACCGTGTCGCAGTTGGTGTAGCAGATGACCGGGACGATCTCTCCTTCTTTGCCGTTCCAGTTCCAGTGCGGCAGCAAGTGCAGCATCGGCTTGTCGGTCCATTGGCTTTGATAGAAGTAGTAACCATCCTTCTCGAAGCAGCAAGTGTCGAGGACACCAGCCGACGAACTCCTGGCTGGCCATTGGGCTTCGCCGAGATAGTCAATCCCGGTCCACATATAGTCGCCGGAGACGTAGTCATAGGTCCTGGTGAATTCCCATAACTGCTCCACGTCGACTCCGCGCGCCCGCCCGATTCCGCGGAACGGGTCGTCGACGCCTTGCGGAACAAGCCAGGCGTAGTCGCCCCGAATGCCCCCCATCGACGGACTTTCCGTACCGATGAACCGCCGGCCGCGGAACGCTTGCCGGTCGATGCTGTGGTACTTCTGAGCGCGGTCGCGCCAGCGGTCCGCGTAGTTGTAGCCGACCACATCCAGAAGCTCGAGGAATTCGTTGGACGCGGCTTCGGGCTCTGCGGCGATACGGTCGCAGCCCACAGTCACCAGGCGCGTAGGATCTTCGCGGTGGAAGATCGCCAGCAGCTTGCGAAGGGTGTCCACTCCTGCGGGGACGACCTGATCGACAACCTCATTGCCCGCGCTCCACAGCACGACGGAAGGATGATTCCGGTCGCGGTGAATGAAACTCGTGGCGTCCCGCTCCGCCCACTCGTCGAAGTACAGGTGATAGCCGAAGTCCGGAGTCTGCTGCTTGGCGGCCCGCCATTCGTCAAACGCCTCGTTCATGACCAGGAACCCCATGCGGTCGCACAGGTCCAGGAACTCAGGCGCATAAGGATTGTGCGAAGTCCGAATGGAGTTGCAGCCCATCGCCTTCAGCTTCTCCAGGCGTCGCTCCCACACACGCTCGGGAACTGCCGCACCCACGGCGCCGGCCTCGTGGTGGAGGCAAACACCGTTCAACTTCACCGGCTTTCCGTTCAACAGGAAGCCCTTATCCGCATCGAAATCGATGGACCGGATGCCCAGCACCGTCTCGAACTGGTCGGTCTCATGACTCCCGTCGGTCACCACGCTTCGCACGTTGTAGAGATACGGGGTGTCTGGAGACCACAGCCCTGGCTGGTCCACCCGCAACTGCTGCACAAAGCCGTATTCGCCGCTAGCGGCGACTGTCTGGCTCGCCTCGGCAGTTTGGATCACCTTCCCATCCCGATCGACGATGCTGGTCCGCAGAATGCAAAGCGCCGCGCGGCCGCCTTCGTTTTGGATCGTTGTCCTGACCTGTACGATGGCCCTGTCCTGCGTCACTTGGGGCGTCGTGACAAAGGTGCCGTGTTGAGCGACGTGGAGCGGACTGGTTGCGGCCAGCCACGTGTGTCTGTATATCCCCGAGCCCGAATACCAGCGGGAATTGGGTTGATGCGAGTTGTCCACCTTCACCGCGATCACGTTGTCCGGGCTATCGAACTTTAAGTGCGGAGTCAGGTCGTAACTGAAGCTGATGTATCCATAGGGCCGCCTCCCAAGGTATTGACCATTGATCCAAACTTCGCTGTTCTGGTAAACACCGTCGAACTCGACTGTCACGCGCTGGCCCAGGAATGACTGCGGAACGCGGAACCGCTTGCGATACCAGCCGATGCCGGTTGGCAGGTGGGCGAAGGTATCCGATCCCGGCTGCTCGCGGAAGGGTCCTTCTATACTCCAATCGTGCGGCAGGTCCAGGCTGCTCCAACCCGTGTCCTCGAACTCCGGCTGCTGAGCGCCCGGCGCATCTCCCTTCAGGAACCGCCAGTTGAAGTCAAAGCTGTCCCTGGTGCGCCCCAATTTGTGCTCATCGGCTGGCTGCGCCCGCGCAATGGCCTGATCGCCCGACGCCAACGCCGCCGCAATCCCGGTCGCGCCAACAACCTGTCCCAACAGGCGCCGCCGGCTTAAGTGCAGGCCCGATCCATTTTCGTTCTCACGGTCCATGAGTCCTCCAACAACGGCAGTCGGCAGCGAAGCCTGATCAGGGGCGCCGGCAGGAAGAACGGCTTCCCCCTGACATTCTTATCCTTGCGCAGCCAGCAGTCCACAGACCAGACTGACTTTCAACGGTTGTCCGCAACCAACGCATTCATTCCTTTACTTCTGGTAGGGATCGCGACTGTGCGCTGGCGGCACCGCGCCATCCCTCCGTGTCTGATGCGGGTTCTTCCGGCCCCTCGCCCACCTTCCTTGATGTGCTAAAACGAGGGCTATGGCCTCGATTTCCCGAAGAGGAATATTGGCGCTGCCGCTCTTCGCCTGGAGGCCTCTGGCCGGCTCCTCGTCCACGCTCAGGCCGAACATCCTGTTCATCATGACCGACGATCACGCCTCTCAGGCGATGAGCTGTTACGGCAGCCGAGTGAACCAGACGCCTAACCTGGATCGCATCGCGCACGAAGGCATCCGCATGGACCGGGTGTTTGTGACGAATTCCATTTGCACACCCAGCCGCGCGACGATCCTCACCGGCAAGTACAGCCACATGAACGGCGTGCCTGTGTTCAACCGTTTTGACGGCTCGCAACCTACGGTGCAGAAGCTGCTGCAGCAAGCCGGCTACTACACGGCGATGATCGGCAAGTGGCACCTGGGCAGCAACCCGACGGGCTTCGACGACTGGAACATCTTCCCGGGCCAGGGCGTCTACAACGATCCGGTACTGTACGACAAAGACGGGTCCACCCAGTACAAGGGCTACGCTACCGACATCGTCACGGACCTGACGATCGAGGTGTTGAAGAACCGTCCCAAAGACAAGCCATTCTTCGTGATGTCGCATCACAAAGCGCCGCATCGCGAGTGGACCCCGGACGAGAAGCACCGCAAGCAGTTCGAGGGGAAGCACATCCCCGAGCCCGCGAATCTGCGCGACGACTACGCGGGCCGCACCGATGCGCTGCACGAGCAGCAGCAATCGGTGTTTCGAGATCTGACGCGCCGGGATCTCAAGATCGCTCCGCCGCCTGGATTGACGGGCATTGAGTTGGCGCGCTGGTGGAACGCCAAACCCAGCGAAGTCGAGATCGAGGTCGACGGCGTCAGGCAGACGCTCACTGGTAAAGCGCTGGATGACTGGAAGTACCAGCGCTACATGCAGGACTACCTGGCCTGTGTGCAGAGCGTAGACGACAACACCGGGCGACTGCTCGACTGGCTCGACGCCAGCGGCCTGCGCGAGAATACCGTGGTCATCTACACCAGCGATCAGGGCTTCTTCCTCGGTGAGCACGGTCTGTTCGACAAGCGGTTCATGTACGAGGAGTCCCTGCGCATGCCGTTCGTCGCGCGCTGGCCGGGCCATATCCGGCCGGGTTCCACGTCGCCGGCAATTGGAATCAACTGCGACTTTGCTCCGACGTTCCTCGATCTGGCGGGCCTACCAACCCCGGGTGACATGCAGGGTCGAAGCTTCGTTCCCCTATGGACCGGGCACAAGCCGGCGGATTGGCGCCACGCGATGTACTACCGCTACTATCACGACCCCGGCGATCACAACACGCGGGCCCACTACGGCATCCGCACCGAGACGCACAAACTGATCTACTTCTGGAAGAAGAATCAATGGGAGTGCTACGACCTGCGCAGCGATCCGGCCGAGATGCGCAACATCTACAACGATGCGGCGGCACAACCCGTCGTGGCCGCGTTGAAGGCCGAACTGCTGCGTTTGAAGAAGGAACTGAAGGACGACGACCAGTACGCCGACAAGCAACCGGCCGACACGTCGTACGTCGCGGCGCCGTCCCCGAAGAAGAACTAGGCGGCCCGGCACCGTAACGCCAGACGCCAGGGTGGACGCCGTTCCCGCTCCGCGCCCAGTCGATTGAACTGCTCTGCCATCTCGACTGCGCGTGGCGCTGTTCCGCCGAGCGCCAATCGGCGCCAGGCGATTCGGCGCCGGAGTAAACCCATGCCGCGCCGTTGGCGCTGCCTCCGCCTGCCGGTCACAAGCCGGCGAAATTTGTTCGATTGAATCCGCTCAGGCCGTTAGCGGTTCGTGGCGAACCCTCGGTCGACTTTCGCGTGGACGGCGGGCTTACAATCCGTGTGCGACAAGAGAAACCGTAAGTTGTTACGGTTTGCGTTTCTAAGCCGTTGAATTCACTTGGGTTAATTTTGAAAACCGTAAGTTGTTACGGTTTTGCTTTTCAACTGGGTGGAAGCGCTCGCGGAGCAGAACAAAGGAAAGTATGACAGCCATAGAAGTAGTGCAGCCGGTGGAACTTCAAACGGAGCGGGAAGGGCAGATCGGGCAAGGCGTCGACCTTGGGGTATTCCTCGGACGCAGACAGGCGTTTGCGCTGATAGCGGGCCGTTGCTCAACGGCGGACGCGGTGTGCATCCGGGAGGTTCGGCGCAGCAAAGGCTACCGAATCCTGCGGATGACGTGGGACGAATTCTGTGCAAAGCGCCTGGGCATCAGCCGCGTAACGGCGGACAAGATCGTCCGCCAGTTGGAGGAGTTCGGCCCCGAGTTCTTCACGCTGGCGCAGTTGACGCATGTCACGGCGGAAGAGTACCGGAGGCTGGGCCTGGCCATGCGCGGCAACGCGCTGCTGCACGCCGGAGAGGAGATTCCGATCGAGGCGGAGAACGGCGCGCGCCTGTCGGCGGCCATCCAGGAGTTGCGGAACGATGCGCGGGCCTTACCGGCTGATGCTCCGGTGGAGGTCGCGGTAGAGG
>Ga0073936_10009229_pt1 | contig 12298 bp, 13 predicted proteins | sample AliMusrvi5mmetaG_FD_87041 | JGI IMG/M metagenome (GOLD analysis project Ga0073936, IMG submission 87041) | Freshwater lake bacterial and archeal communities from Alinen Mustajarvi, Finland, to study Microbial Dark Matter (Phase II) - Alinen... | ecosystem: Environmental > Aquatic > Freshwater >... | reverse complement strand
GCGCAAAACCTAAAGCATAGATATAATCTTTGCACACTAATCCCTTTAATGTGCATAAAAATAACAATTAGGGTTCTTAACAGTTTTTTTAATGAAATCCTTGGGGCACTATGGAAAATTTGGAGGCTCTAAAAACTACTATTTAATGAAAATTCACTATAGATCGTATCGCTTTAATCTGGGCGGATTAAACTGGTTGAATAATCCATAGCACTCCTATCGCGATGGCAAGCACAGCACCGGAAAATGAAAACCATTTGAGGAACACCTGCTGCTGTTTTACTTCTGACCGAAACGCTACTACCCCTAAGATAAACGCAAAGATAATCATCGTCATAATTGTTCCTGTAGCGAATGCAATAACGTAGATAACTGAAGCCATCAATGTTGGCAGTGCCAGAGATGGCAAAAGGGCAAAAAGATGACTAAAGCCTGCAAATCCGTGAATGATTCCGATAAAGAGTGCAGAGAGACCATTTTGTTTAACCGCTACTTTGTGTGTATGAACGTGCATGTTATCTACCGGATGCCTGTCATGAATTACAAATCCATGAAGCTGGGGATTGCCATGTTCATCATGCTGATGATCGTGAACATCAGCACGTCCATGATGATGAGTATGATCTGCATGATCATGCAGATGAACATGCTCAAGATGGGGATGATGATCAACTACAGGAGGTGCAGGATGGTCATGTTTATGGATGTGCGCATATAAAAAAGGTTTGGTATGGAAATGGGTATGTGGCTTGTATCCATGCGAATGCTGAAGGTAGATTCTCAGTAGAGCCCAGCTGCCTATCCCGATAAGGAGAAATCCGATGACCGTATCGCTGTGCTTTGAGATCGCTTCAACTGGCAGAACCTCCTTAAATAGGATAAATAAAAGTCCGATCAGTAACATACCGATGGTATGCCCGAGTCCCCACAACAATCCGACAATCCACGATTTTTTCCTGCTGTCGATAGCCAAAGGAGTGACTGCTGCTAGATGGTCGGGCCCTGTCGCAACATGAGCAACACTTGCAATAAATCCTGTCAGAAATGTAATCATTGAACTCAGTTATGGGGGTATATACTTAATCAAATCTGCTCAAATAAAGACTTTTGAAACATCATCGGCGAAGCACTATTTTTCAACTCTTATTCGCATTACAAATATATATACTTTTACATAAGCCAAAAGAAAGTTGTATTGGATAAATCGTTAAAGATATTAGTTACCGGATTAGTGCAGGGTGTTGGTTTTCGCCCCTTCATCTACCGGATTGCTCACAGGTATGATTTGACCGGCTGGGTACAGAATACGAATGAAAATGTAAAAATGCAGATCACTGGAACACCCCAGAATGTTCATTGTTTTCTAACTGCTCTTGAAACCGAAGCACCATCAGCGGCCTTAATCGAGGAAATTTCAACTGTTGAAATTGAAACTGTTGATTATAAGACCTTCAGCATTCACGACAGCCATGATGTTTCGGACGAGATTACTGAGATCAGCCCCGATATCGCCGTTTGTGATGAATGCCTGAAGGACATGAATCGACCCGGTTTTCGCAAGGACTATGCATTTGTGAATTGTACCAACTGCGGACCACGGTTTACAATTATCAGGGATCTTCCCTACGATAGGGCAAAAACGACGATGCACCTATTTGCCATGTGCCCCAATTGCAGAGAGGAGTATCTTAATATCCAGGATCGCAGGTTTCATGCACAGCCAACAGCTTGTTCTCAATGCGGACCTCATTATGAGCTATTTACAGGGAATAGCAAAGTGACCGAAAACATCCGGATGATTACAGATCATGTTGCCGAATGCATTGAAATGGGAGGCATTGTAATGATCAAAGGGCTTGGAGGGATGCACCTGGTCTGTGATGCATTCAATGAAAAAGCAGTAACAAAACTTCGGGAGATCAAGAACCGCGAGGGAAAGCCCTTTGCCATAATGTTCAGGGATAGTGAAGAGCTGCACAATTATGCCCAGGTAAACAGCAGAGAAGAGCAGTCGCTGATTTCGTGGAGAAGACCAATTGTTTTACTCGAAAAGAAAAATAATCCAGGCCTCCCTTGTCTTGCAGATCAATTAAATGTGGGCTTGTCAATTCTGGGGGTGATGCTTCCCTATATGCCTTTTCATTACCTCCTTTTCCACCAGCTGAAAACAGCAGCACTTGTTATGACCAGTGGAAATTTCAGTAATGAGCCTATATTGACTGAGAACCAGGAAGCACTGAAGCAGTTTTCACCATTTTTGGATGCCATCGTTTTGCACAACCGCGATATTTATAACCGTACAGATGACTCCGTCGTAAGAATTATGGGTGGACTCGAGCGGGTTTTACGCCGGTCGCGCGGATATGTTCCCGCTCCGGTACGGACAACATTAAATACAGATGGAATCATTGCTTTCGGAGCCGAGCTGACCAACTGTTTTTGCGCAGGAAAAGGGAATAAGGCATTTATAAGTCAGCATATTGGTGATCTTCAAACCATTGAAACCACCCTTTTTTATGAAAATACATTGGCACGTTTCATGCAACTATTCCGGATAACTCCAACTATGGCGGCAGTAGATTTGCATCCTGAGTATATTTCAACCAAAACGGGTCTGAATTATGGAAACCTGACTGTCGTCGGAGTTCAGCATCATCATGCCCACATTGCTTCCTGCATGGCCGAACACCGGCTCGACGAAAAGGTAATAGGCATCGCGCTTGACGGAACGGGCTATGGCACCGATGGAAACAGCTGGGGTTCCGAATTTATGATCTGCGATCTCATTGATTTCAAAAGAGTTACTCATTTTGAATATATTCTGCAGCCGGGTGGCGACCGTGCCGCAGAAGAGCCATGGAGAATGGCTGTTTCGTGGCTCTACAAAATTTATGGACGTGAATTTCTGTCGCTTGACATTCCTCTATTAAAAGAAATCGATTCCGAAAAGATTCAAATGATCATTCAAATGATCGATAAAAACATCAATTGTCCGCTCACTTCGGGCGCTGGTCGGTTGTTCGATTGTGTTGCTTCCCTTCTGGATCTGGTGCAAGTATGCTCCTTTCAGGCAGAAGGGCCGATGCGGTTAGAATCATTGGTGAGGCCTGACTGTACTGACAGCTACCCATTTGATCAGAATGAGACAATCAGGTTTTCAAGGACAATCAGGGGAATCATTGACGATATCTTTCTTGGTATTGATAAGCCAACCATCGCAACAAAATTCCATAACACAATAATTTTAACTATCTTTGATTTTGCGAATACAATCAGACAAACAGAAAAACTAAACAAAGTGGTACTTTCGGGTGGTGTTTTTCAGAATAAATACCTATTGGAAAGAGCCACAGAGATTCTGCAAAAAAACAATTTTGAAATTTATTCACACGCGGCAGTTCCGACTAATGACGGGGGAATCGCTCTTGGACAATTAGCTGTTGCATCTAAAAGGAGGGAATTAGGATGTGTTTAGCCATACCTGCAAAAGTGATCAGTGTTGACGGGACGAGTGCCCTGGTAACCATTGAAGATGTAGAATATAAAGCAAGTCTTTTGCTGCTCGACGATGTTAAACCAGGTGAGTATATCATGCTTCATGCCGGATTTGCCATTGAAAAAGTGGACGCAGCTGAAGCGGAGGAGACCTTGAGGCTGTTAGTTGAAATGGAGGGAAAGGGCGATTAGGCTGTAGACTATTAGGCCGTAGGCAGTAGACTGTAGGCAGTAGGCTGTTAGGCGATTAGGGGGACAATAGGAAATTAGTCAATATAAAATGAGGGACCATACTAAACTTAGAGCTTTTATCCTTGCAGATGAGATGGTACTTTTGGTCTATAAAGTATCCATTAGCTTTCCAAAGGATGAAATTTATGGATACAGAAAAAGTTCTGTCAGCCCTGATACTATCATTACGTAAAAAATAAACTGATAATCCAACACCTAATAGTCTAAATGCCGAATAGCCTAAGAGCCTAACAGTCTAAAAGCCTAAAAACATGAAATACATTGATGAATACCGAAAGAAGGAGCTGATCATTTCACTATCCGAAAAATTGAAAACAGTCTCCAAAAAAGAGATGGTTCTGATGGAAGTATGTGGCGGACATACCATGGCAATTCACCGGTTTGGGCTGCTGTCGCTACTACCTGACAATATCAGGCTGATTTCAGGTCCGGGTTGTCCGGTTTGCGTTTCCAGTCAGCATTTTATTGATATGGCAATGGCATACAGCAAAATACCTGGAGTTATTATTACAACTTACGGTGATTTGATCCGTGTTCCCGGCTCAACAACCTCCCTGGAAAAAGAGCGGGCAAACGGAAGCGATGTCCGCATCGTTTATTCGGTGCTTGAGTCACTTGAAATAGCAAAGAATAATCCCGGGAAAAATGTTGTCTTTTTAGGTATTGGCTTTGAAACGACTGCCCCCCTGACAGCTGCAGCAATCCTGCAGGCTGGAGAAGAAAAAATTCCCAACTTTTTCGTACTTAGTGCTCATAAGGTGATGCCTCCCGTTATGAAAGCGCTTGTCGCAGAGGGGGTAAAAATTGATGGATTTATCGCTCCAGGACATGTGAGCGCCATCACCGGAACGGCAATTTATGATGACCTTGCTTCTGTATGTCGTTTAGGTGTGGTTGTTTCCGGTTTTGAACCTGTTGATATGATGCAGGCAATTCTTATGCTGGCAGATCAGATTGAATCGGGCATGCCTAAAGTTGAAGTCCAGTACCAAAGGGTTGTTCACATTGAGGGGAATAAACAGGCCCGGAAGATATTGGATACCGTTTTTGAACTTCGTGATGATACCTGGAGAGGGCTCGGAGTCATACCCAAAAGCGGATTAAAGATCCGTGAGGAATTAGCCCACTTCGATGCAGAAAAGCAATTCATGGTAGATGTGCCGGAATCTGGCGAACCTAAAGGGTGTATTTGCGGACTAATTCTCCGGGGATTGAAGACTCCTGTCGACTGCCCGCTGTTTGCAAAAAAATGCAACCCTTCTGAACCTGTTGGAGCCTGCATGGTTTCAGGTGAAGGAACTTGTGCTACCTATTATAAATATCGGTTATGACACAAAAAGAAGAGAAAATAATGCTTAGTCATGGGAGCGGTGGCAGGATGATGCACCATCTGATTGAAGATTTATTCATCAGACATTTCAGAAATGAAATCCTGGATGAGCAAACTGATGCAGCCATATTGTCAACCGGCTCAGATGAAATTGCATTCACAACCGATTCATTTGTGATTGACCCCTTGTTTTTCCCCGGAGGAAATATTGGAAAACTGGCTGTATGCGGTACTGTGAATGATCTTGCAGTTTCAGGAGCAGAACCGCTTTATCTGAGCGTTTCGTTTATTCTTGAGGAGGGATTTCCAATGAATGAACTCGAAATAATTGTTGCATCACTTTCTGATGAAGCTAAAAAAGCAGGTGTACAAATCGTGACAGGGGATACCAAAGTGGTGAACAAGGGAAAATGCGATAAACTGTTCATCAATACTGCCGGAATCGGACGCATCAGAAAGGAAAATTGCTCAATTGGCAAAGCACTCGATATCAAACCAGGCGATCTCATTCTGATCAATGGCACAATTGGAGATCATGGCATGGCCGTTATGAATGCAAGAGAAACCTTTAATTTTAAGACATCCGTTGAATCGGATTGCGCTTGTCTGAATCAATTGATCCGCGAAATTCTTGATCATTCAACTGTGAAATTTATGCGTGATCCAACCCGGGGCGGAGTGGCTACCGTATTAAATGAGCTGGTTGACAAAATTCACCTGGGAATTGAAATTGATGAATCTTCATTACCGCTCAGCCATGGGGTAAAAGCGATGTGTGAATTACTGGGGTTCGATCCCCTGCATGTTGCCAATGAAGGTAAAGTAGTGATTGTGGCCTCCGAACCGGAAGGATTGAAACTTCTCGAGGCGATGAAGCGTAACAATCTGGGGCTTAGGAGTGCCATCATCGGTCGGGTAGTGAGCGACCATCCGGGCAAGGTGGTGTTACGAAACGAAACAGGTGGACGCCGGATCATCGACTCTTTATCGGGTGATCAGCTGCCACGTATTTGTTAAAACTGATTCTTATGCATGAATTTTCTTTGGCTATTGAAGTGATTAATCTTGCCGCGCGTGAGGCAGAGAAAAATAAGGTTAAAACCGTTCAGGAGATCACCATTGAAGTTGGAGATCTGAGTGGTGTTGAAGCTGATGCCTTTGAATCTGCCCTCGCATTGCTCGTGAAAGATTCGATACTTGATCAGGCTAATATACAGATAATCAGAATACCAGGAAAAGGAAAATGTATTGCTTGTGATTACGGGTTTGAAATGAATCACAGGATGGCCACCTGCCCAAAATGTAACTGTTTTCCTTCTGAAATAAACGGAGGTGAAGACTTCAGAGTTGTGTCGCTGTTGGCAGAATGATATCAAATACTTGTCGGGCATAAGTCCCAATTTAATTTCTTGAGAAGATAAAATATAAATAATCTTATAATTATGTGCGAAACTTGCGGATGCGGCGAATCTGGTGAATTTAAAATCAATGGTCCACACGATCATCACCACGACCATGAATCAAATTATGATCACGAACGCCATCATGGGCACTCCCATGATCATCACCAGGAACATGATCATGAGCACGATCATGAACACTCTCATAATCATGACCATACTCACAAAAAAGTGATCAACCTGAACATGGATATTCTTTCAGAAAACACTAAGCTTGCCCAGCTTAACCGGAGGTTCTTCGAGGGGAGAAAGGTACTCTGCCTGAATTTGGTTAGTTCACCTGGATCGGGAAAGACCACTATTCTCGAAAAAACCATTAAAGCACTCATCCCTACCAGAAAGATAGCCGTAATTGAAGGGGATCAACAGACCCTGCTCGATGCCGATCGGATTGAAAAGGCAGGTGCGCCGGCCATTCAGATCAATACAGGTTCCGGCTGCCATCTCGACGCCCGTATGGTGGAGTTGGCATTGCAAAAGCTGGAGATCGAATTTGGTTCGATCTTATTTATTGAAAATGTAGGAAATCTGGTTTGTCCTGCCCTTTTTGACCTCGGTGAGATGAAACGCGTTGTGGTAATCAGTGTTACCGAAGGGGATGACAAACCACTCAAGTACCCTTATATGTTCCAGTCATCCCATTTATGTATCATCAATAAGTCGGATTTACTCCCTTATGTTGATTTCGATACTGAAAAAGCGATCAGTTATGCCAGATCGATCAATCCAAAACTGGAGTTTATTGTGCTGTCGGCAAAAACCGGTGAAGGGATGGAAGAGTGGTATAAGTGGCTGTCAGAAAGAAGTAACCCTGCAAATATACCGCTAAGTATCATTTAGCATTAGTACAAAATAACTCTGCGGTCCTTTGCGAAAACCTCTGCGTATCTCTGCGGTAAAAAAAGAAACCGCAGAGTGCCGCAAAGAAGGCGCAGAGGACCGCAAAGAACAAATACAAAATGAACAGATTATGTATGAAAATGAAATTTCAGAAAAAAAATTGGATGCGCTATTGAAGTTCACAAAATACTTGGACCCGGATTATTGGAAAGCGCTTATGAAGAGTGCTTGTTTTATGAAATTTTTCAGACTGGATTTCGAGTTGAAAAGCAAAAACCTTTACCTCTGATTTACAAGGAAATTAAATTAGAGGTTGGTTACAGGCTCGATTTGATTGTTGAAAACAAGCTAATAATAGAAATCAAATCAGTTGATGCATTGAATGATATTCATATTGCTCAGGTATTAACCTACCTGAAGGTTTCGGGCTGTAAATTGGGTTTACTGATTAATTTTAACGTATTAAAGGTAAAAGACGGAATTAAACGGCTGGTCAATAATCTTTAAACTCTGCGGTCCTTTGCGAAAACATCTGCGTATCTCTGCGGTGAAAAAAGAAACCGCAGAGTGCTACAGAGCAAAAAAATTAATACGAAGGAAAACAATCATTAAAGTCGAAACGACCCTTCATTACAACGAGCAGTTATTGAACGAAGTCGAAATGACCAGCTCTTTCACGATTTTCATCGCCTCCGGAACCGCTTTTTCAATTTCAGGAGTCAGCTCCATACCCATCTCCTGGAAATCTTTAACAGAGATGGCAACAAGATGGATATCAGGCATATTACCCAATAGAAAGCAGGCGTCCAACAAATCCTTGAGCCCCACCTCATGAGCACTTAACTGTTTTGGAAAATCCTTTGCATACTTAGGTTGTAATACCCTGATATGCCCTGCAGGAAACGCATCAAGTGAAGCATCGACAAGAATTACAGCACGATAGGACTGAATAAATCCGAGCAAATGAAATCCGCCTGTTCCCCCATCCATGAGATCGGCCTTCGAATACCCCTCTTTTTCGAGTCCGGCGACAACATGAATTCCGACACCCTCGTCATTCATCAATATATTTCCGATCCCGAGAACCAGGATATTATTTTGTTGTATGGTCAAAATATCAATTTTAAACGAAATTTCATTAAAAGGAGTGACCAGGTGACTGTTCAGGACATGAAGAGTCACCCGGTCACTATATCTGCGGCATAATCTTTTATATCCTGAAGAGTCACCCGCTAACTTAAATGCTGCAAAATCAACTTATTTAACTTTTCGGGCATTCCTCCGATTGGGCATCATGCCGGGTAATCACATCTTCTTCGATAAATTTCCATCCTCCTATCATGGATGAGGTTACTCCACGCCGTTCAATATAATCGTGATAGAAGACCAGGTAAACATGCACGATGGCAAACAGGATGAAGCCCCACATTAGAATATGGTGAAGTTGCCTGACCCCCATATCACCTCCAAACAGGGGTACGCTCCATGCAAACATTTTCGGCAAAAAGGATTTGCTCATCGCCGAATACATGCCAAAACCGGTAAGGCATTGCAGCAGAAATATCAGGAAAGTCACAAAATAGATCAGGCTTGCCAGAGCATTATGCCCTATTGAATCAATCTTCTTATGTGTAAGCTGCAAAATATCAACCTTTATCACATCAATTATCTCCTTCCACTGGCATCGCTTTAGGGGAATGAAATTGTACCACCGCGAAAATTCATTCCCGGCGAATCCCCAATAAGTGCGGAAAATAAAATTAAAGAAGAAGACGAATGCACTGACAAAATGGATAAATCTCACTGTCCCGAACCAATAATTAAAGTAGGCTTCAGTCCCTTTCATAATGGCTGGTGGATCTCCAATCACAAACCCGGTAATACACAGCGATATAACGCACACCATGTTGACCCAGTGATAAAGTCGGACAGGCAATTCCCACACATACACTTCACGCATGGGTATGGATCTGCTTCTCATGGCTTAATAAGTTTTAAGATCATGAATTGTCGTTCCATTTTCATCATACACATGTACGGCACAAGCCAGACATGGATCGAACGAGTGGATCGTACGCAACACTTCAAGTGGCACCTTGGGATTTGCAACAGGCGTTCCGATGAGAGACTCCTCAAAGGCAGACCTTTTGCCCTGGTTATCCCGGGGCGAAGCATTCCAGGTAGTGGGAACGACCAACTGATAATTCTTGATTTTCTTATCCTCTATAACGATAAAATGGGATAATGCACCCCGGGGGGCTTCAACCAATCCGATCCCTTTAGCCATCTTTGGCCAGGTGGATGGTTCCCATCTGGCATTATTCTGTGTACGGGTATCTCCGTTTTTAATGTTTGCGAGCAACTGCTGAAATGATTCCAGCGCCCATCCGCAAACAAGTTTAGTCTCGAGTCCTCTGGCTGCAGTCCGCCCGAGGGTGGAGAATAAAGCAGTAACCGGTACATTGAGCGCCTTCAGGGTGCTTTCGATCACCTCCTTGTAGTCGGCACGTCCTGAAGCATACCCGACCAGCATTCTTGCCAGCGGACCAACTTCCATCGGATATCCTTTCCATCGCGGAGTTTTTACCCAACTGTATTTTTGGGAAACATCAAGATGTTCATAAGGCGGCTTTGGACCTGTATAATTCAGGTTTGTCTCTCCGTCCCATGGATGCAAACCAACTTTATCACCCAAAGAATAGGTATACCACGAATTATTCACAAATTCCTGAATCTGTTGTGGATCGTCGGCTTTTACTTCGTGAACCTTACTCAGGTCCCGGTTGATAATCGCCCCGCGTGGCATTTTGAAGCTTTCGGGATTATTGTAACCATTGGTCGGGAAGTCACCGAATGAGAGATAATTGGGTAATCCACCTCCAATGGCGCCCCAATCGCTCTTGTAGAAAGATGCAATTGCCAGCAAATCAGGTATATAGACCTGATTCACAAAGGTCTGAGCATCTTCAAACAGCTTTCCAACCATCGCAAGCCGTTCAGCATTGACAGCATTTGCTTCCTCGATATTTATTGAACACGGTACTCCTCCTACCAGGTAATTCGGATGAGGATTTTTACCACCAAATATGGTATGAACTTTCACGAGTTCTTTTTGCCATTCCAGCGCCTCAAGGTAATGAGCCACAGCAATAAGATTCACTTCAGGAGGAAGTTTGTAAGCTGAATGCCCCCAGTAGCCGTTGGCAAAAATGCCTAACTGGCCACTTTCAACAAAATTCTTAAACCGCTTCTGAATATCAGTAAAATATCCTACCGAACTTTTTGGCCATGGTGATATACTTTGCGCGATCCGGGATGCCTCCGCAGGATTTGCCTTCAGCGCGGAAACAACATCCACCCAGTCGAGTGCATGAAGCACATAAAAATGGACAACATGATCCTGAATATACAATGCATTAGCCATCAGGTTACGAATGAGTTCGGCATTAGGCGGCACTGAAATGCCTAATGCATTTTCAACAGTTCTTACTGATGTAAGGGAATGTGTTGAGGTACAAACACCGCAGACACGGCCTACAAAAGCCCATGCATCGCGGGGATCGCGCCCCTTCAATATGGTCTCAATGCCACGCACCATTGTTCCGGCGCTAAAGGCATCTGTAATTATTCCATTATTAACTTCAATTTCAACCCGTAAATGACCTTCGATTCGGGTGATGGGATCTATAACGATTCTTTCAGCCATGACTATTATTCTTTAGGGTTTTCAATTTCGGAAGCGGGTTCAGCAGTATTGGAAAGCTCGCGGTGTTTACGGATATTGGTAACAATGGCGTGACCTGCTACACCAACTGCAGTAGCGATACCAAGTCCAAGACCAATTTTATCGGCCGTTGTCTCAATACCAAATCCTGCTACATTGGGCAGATGCTGATACATTGGACCATTATCCCAGAATCCCTCCTCTGAACAGCCGATGCAGGGATGTCCTGATTGTATCGGATAACTTATTCCGTCATTCCACTTTATAATACCACATGAGTTATAGGTAACCGGACCTTTACACCCCATTTTATAGAGGCAATAGCCCCTTTTTGCACCTTCATCATCGAACGATTCAACAAATAAACCGGCATCGAAATTGGCACGCCGATAACAGGTATCATGAACCCTGCGGGAATAAAAAGCTTTCGGACGACCCAATTCATCGAGCTGAGGAATACGGTCAAAGGTGAGCAAATGAACTACCACTCCAGCCATTACATCTGCAATTGGCGGGCACCCCTGAACATTGATAACCGGCTTACCACTAATTACTTTATGGACCGGTTTAGCTCCGGTAGGATTTGGTTTGGCAGCCTGGACACACCCGGCAGAGGCACAATTACCCCAGGCAACCACAGCCTTGCAGTTTTTAACAGCTTCACGAAGAATCTGGAGAGCACTTCTTCCTCCAATACAACAATAAGCCTCGTTTTCAGTCGGAATTGAACCTTCAACCATTACAATGTATTCTCCCGGAAATTTAGCCATCACCGATTTATAAGCCTCTTCTGCCTGAAAACCGGATGCAGCCATCAGGGTCTCCTGGTAATCAAGCGATATCTTATCTAATACAATGTTGGCGACAATCGGGTGTGAAGCTCTGATAAAAGATTCACTACAGCAGGTACATTCCTGAAAATGGAACCAGATGACAGGAAGTCTCGGTTTTGTCTCAAGCGCTTTCACTATCTGGCCTGCACCGCTGGATTCCAGCCCCAAAAAAGCAGCCATTGTTGTGCAAAACTTAAGAAAATCTCTACGGGATACGCCATCCCCCCGAGCCTCCTCATAAAATGAGAGTCGATTGTTTTCCATAAAGAGATTGTTTTAATTAGTTCATTGAAATGTAAATGTATAAACAAAAAAAAATGTTTATACAAATTTTTTAACAATATAAAATAATTAATAATCTTTC
>Ga0073936_10009224_pt1 | contig 12302 bp, 11 predicted proteins | sample AliMusrvi5mmetaG_FD_87041 | JGI IMG/M metagenome (GOLD analysis project Ga0073936, IMG submission 87041) | Freshwater lake bacterial and archeal communities from Alinen Mustajarvi, Finland, to study Microbial Dark Matter (Phase II) - Alinen... | ecosystem: Environmental > Aquatic > Freshwater >... | reverse complement strand
GTCGAAGAAATCACGCAACTCGGGATCGAGCGGGCCGAGGCCGTGCGCGGCGTCCTGGGATCCGACAAAGACCTGCTGCTCGATGCGCACAGTAAGTTCGATTTGCGCCGTGGACTGGCTTTGCCGCGCCGGTTGGAACACCTGCAGCTGTTCTGGCTGGAGGAGGTGACGCTGGTCCCCGACCTGCCCGCCGTGCGGCGCGAGGCGCGGATGCCGTCCGCCGGCGGAGAAGTGATTTATGGGGCGAAAGGCTTTCTGCCGTACATTAACGCCGGGTCCGTGGACATCACGATGCCGGATGTGAAATATTGCGGCGGATTGCTGGAGTTGAAGAAGATCGCCGGGCTGTCCGAGGCCGCGGGGCTGAAGGTGGCGCCGCACGGGCCTGCCAGTCCGGTGGGAAATGTCGCGGCCGCCCATGTTTGCGCGGGTCTGCCCAACTTTTTGATTCTGGAGTTTTCGTTCGGCGAGGTGCCGTGGAGAGCGGAACTGATCGATCCGCCGGAGGTGATGGATAAGGGGTATCTGTCCCTGAGTTCGAGGGCGGGCCTGGGGATCCGGCTGAACGAGAAGACTCTGGCGAAGTACAAGGTGAAATAGAGGTACCGGATATATCGAAAGATGTATTGTGATCGGGAACTTCGCTGTTGCAGAATTGAGGTGCGATCCCGGGACTGTTCCGGCCCGCGAAGGCGGGCTGCCAGCAATGGCGGGATCGCGCGATTTTTGTCAGGCGTTGGCGGAACGGTGCCCGGGGGACGGGTGCCAGACGGGTGATCGGCCAGGTGCTAAACTGGAGTTTCTCGCTCAGGGCGGTTAGCTCAGCCGGTTAGAGCACCTGCCTTACAAGCAGGGGGTCCGCGGTTCGATCCCGCGACCGCCCACCACTTCACCCCTTTTAGAATCAATACTTTGTAGTTCTCCGGATTTATCATTTGCCTTCTCCGAGTCAAAAACGTATCAAAACCGTATCAAAACCCCTCCGGTTCTGAACTGCCGTATCAAAACCCGGGGTCAGGTTTTTCATTGGCGCGCCGATTCAGTTTGCTCAGCGCCTCCCGCTTCATTTGCAGTTTCATCTGCGAGTATTTCTTGAACACCTTCGCGTCAGTCTGCCGAAGCATCTGCGTCACCCACTCATCGGCCACGCCGCCGGCGCTCAGCCGCGTCGCGTGAGTGGACCGAAGATCGTAGAGCCGGAAATACGGGATGCCCGCCTTCCGGAGCGCCGTTTGCCAGGGCTTCTTGAAACTCAGCTGATGGCCATCGGGATTGACCGGACTCGGAAACAGCCACGGGCCGGGTCCGGCCAGTTCGATCTGATCCCGGAATGCTTCAACCGCGATGTCCGTCAGAGGAACCTCGGCGACGCCGGTGGGCGTTTTCGAGTCCTCGATGAAAACGACGCGGTTGTCCGGATCGATCTGCTCTTTCCGTAGCGGCGCGAGTTCCTTGTACACGCGCAGCCCCGTCTCGGCGAGGATCCGGACGCCGCGAGTCAAGTCAGGCGATGTATTTCCCCAAATTTGACTTCGCAATTTCCGTTTATCGCGTTTGCATTATCCATTAAGGGGCCGGATGGCCCGGGAGTCAAGCGATTTATTCCAGCTTCGCTGCGCGGCCGAGGAATAACCTCCGCTCGGCGTGCACGATCCCCAGCCGAACCCGATCCAGCCAGCCCCGTCGGCCGACAAACGCGTGCGCCGGATTTCCCAGCGCGTGGAAGAAGACAAGCGCCCACTATTGAAGCCCAATGGTCTCGATTTCAATCTCGTGCCCGATCGCCAGAAACGACCCGGTTACGGTCCGATACTGCCGCTCGACTCCGGAGTCGGGGAGCTGCAGGACCTCCGCATAGGAGCGATCAAAAAGACAGTCGGCCGCCCCTGTATCCAGACGCGCTGTCAGTTCCCACGCTGCGGTCCCCGTAGCTAAGCCGGACAGGGACCAGAATCCCGGCACTGGTTTCCTGATATTCCAGGTCCGCGTCGAAATCCAGAGATCTCAATCGAGCCATCCGCCGGCGAACGGCTGCTCGTCATGCGGGGAAACGAAGATCAGGAACGGTGACAGGTCGCCGCCGGCCCGCGCGTCTTCGTACAGCTGTTTCGGATTCGGGCCACTTGCCACTACCCGGCTGCCTTCCAGAACCACCCATTGACCGATGAACCGAGCCTCTGGCCGCGAAGCCCAAGCCAGTTCGGCGGCGCGCGGACGGGATGGCGTTGGACGGACCGCAGGGACCGGCGTCTCGCCCAGGTATGCCCGGACCGCCGCCGAGATCAGCGTGCTCACATCCATCCCGCGCCCGGCCGCTTCCGCGCGGAGCCCGGCTTCGATATCGGGAGCCAACTGGATACTCATCGCGATCCTCCCCTCCAGCATAGCGAACCCGGCCGCCGGTCCTGGCCTGCTGGCCGATATCACCCGCTATTAGAGAGCGCGGTGCTTGTGGAAATGTGGAAAACGCGAACCGCAGCCGCCTCCGGAAGGGGGGAAAGTCCGATTCGTGGGAGGACGATCACGGTTGCATGGGTTCTCTTCGGCACCTGGGGTGAACGTGTTCGGCCCTCGCGGGTTTTAGCCGATTTGGCATTGCCGCTCTGTACGAGTGGCCGACAATACAGACAGTCGGTCCTATACATCGCAAGGGGTTCGCGCAAGCGATGCTGAGATCCGAGCTAACAGGACGTCGATGGGCGCGGATGCCGGTTTCTACATTCTCGATTACGGGGCTTTCACCAGTGCCGGAAGGCTTGCAAATCAACGTGCGTGGCGAGTTTGAATCTCACTTTCGGAGACGGGAAACAACTGCCCGACCGGGCCAGCTCGGAATCGAGCGCTCGCAGATTAGAAACCGACCCATTGGCGGCCTGGCTCTTATAAAATCCTCTTGCCAATTAGAAGTTTTCGATGGTTGGGCGCTCAATGGCCTTTACAGTCCACCCTCGAACAGGACGGCGCCCGGATGGCCAGACCCGATCGATTCGAACGGCGTACGGTTCTGGTAAACAAATTCAGAGTACCGGGTAACGGCGAGGCTCTCGAAAAGGTGAACGCGTTCACTGAGGAACACGGTTGCCTGGTGAGTACAGATGGTGATCACTCGCCGATAGCCATGTGCCCTGAGGCGGCCACATACCTCGCGTTCCATACTCGCGGCCAGAGACAAGGCATCTAAACCAGGAGCGCATCCGGTCATAAATATTTCGGCGACCTCACATGGCTCGAACGGGCCTCGCAACGCGACATATTTGGCCTGGAGTTCCTCCATAAGCGCGAAGATCGGTGACATGCTGGGGTACTGGGCCTCGCCGGATGCGGCCGGCATCGCCCCGTCGAACCCGTGAGCCATGCAGAAACCAACGAGCTTGCCACTGACCCGGTCGCGGGCAACCACCGATGTGCCGTGCCTCATGCTTTCGTCTACAACCTGACGGCAGAAGAGGCGGAATTCGTGGGACGGCAGTTCGAGAGCCTGAGCCATTGGCTCAGCTCGCAGAAACGATTCCATCGCCAGCGCGGCGGTCTGGTCCACATCGGCATGCGTCAACGATTCGATGATGATTCCTTCATCGGGAATGGGCGAGACCGGCCCGGCCCCATCGAGGATAAGCGCTGCTTCCAGCGCTGACATTCGCATCGTGAGTGCACTTTCCTGCCGTTCGCCGATTGCCTGGCGGCGGCCGAGACGCAACAGGAAACGGATCCACTGCATGGAATCGCCACCAAGCCGCAGGAAACTGTCGGTCCGGCGCACCGGTGAAACGTTGAGAAGGTCAGACCAGGTCGCGGCGATCCATTGCTCGGAGTCCGTTGCCGGCAGGTCGTTGGGACTGACATCGGGGTCCGGATGGGACTGCGGCGCCCACCGCGAAATATCACGCGCCAGTTTTCCGTTCGGGAGCCGTGGCAGGGCTTCCATTCCGATGAACTTGCCGGGGCAGGCGAACTCCGGCAGAACCTGGCCCAGCAACGTCGACAACTGGCAGGAGTTCGCCTCCGTCGGTGCTATATAAGCGATCAGCCGCAGTTCACCCGGAAGCCCTACGGCCGCCACAACAGCTTCCCTGATGCCCGCATTCAGGCCGATCAAGGCATTCTCAATTTCTTCCAGTTCCACTCGATTGCCGCGAATCTGAACCTGCCGGTCGCCGCGGCCGGCATAGTAAAGCATTCCATCCGGCCCTTCGAAAACCCGATCGCCGGTCCGGTACATGCGTTCAGCCGGCGCCTCAGGATCGGGCAGGAATCGCGCGGCCGTTTCTTCAGGCCGGTTGTAATACCCCAATGCGACCGCCTGGCCGCCGACATACAACTCGCCTTCCTCGCCAGGCTGAACGGGCTTCTGCCCGGGACCCAGCACGTAGCAACGAGTATTAGCAATCGGTCTGCCGATCGGTATGCGCGCTCCGATTGGCTGAGTAGGCGATGCCACAATCGCGAAAGTTGCGTCTCCGGCGATCTCGGTGGTTCCGTAGAGGTTCAGGAGCGTGGCATTCGGAGCGGCCGCATGGAAGCGAATGGCCGTATCGCGCGGGAGCGCCTCTCCGCTCGATGTCCACAGGTTCAATGCCGGCAACGCATTGCCCAGCCGTGGTTCCGCTTCGAGCAGAAGGTTGAGTAGCGCCGGAACGACGGTAATTCGCGTTGCGCGGCTCTCGCGCAGGAGGGCAATCAGCCTGGTGGGATCGGAAGAATCGCGAGACGGGACAATGAGCGTGGGGATTCCGGCAAGGAGACCTCCATACAGTTCCCAGACCGAGTCGACGAACGCCGGCGAGGTGCGGGCCGCCAATACATCGGAACTTCCGAATGGAAATGCGTTCCACATCCACTCGATCCGATTTGCGGTTGCGGCGGCGGACCCGGCCACTCCTTTGGGCGTCCCGGTGGAACCGGAGGTGTAGATCAGATACAGGGGCGTTTGGGGCGGCCGTTGCTCGATCGACTGAAATCGACCGGGCTCAGCTTCGAGATCCTCCAACCAAAGAACGGGCCAGGGTGACAATTCGGATTTTTGGCCGGAGCGGTCGGGCGTCCAGGAGTCGAGCACATACTTAGGGCGGCAATCTGCGAGGATAAAGCTGCGACGCGCCATTGGGTAGAAGGGATCGAGCGGAACGGCCACGGCCCCCGCCAGGCCAACGCCCAGCATCGCGGCAAACGCGTCAACCGAGCGGGACATGTGGATCGCGATCCTGTCTCCCGGGCACACGCCTCGGGCGGCGAGACCGGCGGCGGTCGATTCGGCTTTGAGCCGCAGTTGGTGAAACGAAACGTTCCCGGAACCGCTTAGGTTGAGGAGCGCAGGCTCGTCGGGCCGGGCCAGGGCGACAGTCTGGAAGCGCGCGAAAAGGTCGCCCCGTATTGTGGGTTCCGGCATTGTGCTTATCTCACGCCAATCTCGCTTTGCGCGTGCTTGCGTACTGGCCGCATCGCGAGACCCAAACCGGCAAATAACGAGGCCAGCCAGATGACGGTCCCGCCGACGATACCGACCACGCCAAACATTGCCCCACCGATGATCACCACTCCCTGGCTGATAGCGGCGAAAGCCCCGGCGTTCATATTGTTCTCAAGATCGCGGGCGAGATCGAACAGCAGTGGCAACTGGCTAAGGCTCTGACTCATGAAAACGATCTGCGCCGTGTCGGTGGCGGCAGTGGATGAGCCACGAAGTGAGATTGAAACATGTGCCGACTTTAACGCGATGGTGTCGTTGATTCCGTCCCCGACAAAGCAGACAGACCGGCCTTCCCTTTGAAGCTCCTTGACGATCGCCGCTTTGCCGGCGGGCAGCGTATCGTAAAAATAACGTGAGATGCCCAGCTTCGCGGCAATACGCCGCGTAGGCTGCTCGTGGTCGCCGGAGACGATACAGACGTCCAGCTTGCGTCTGCGCAGCTCGGTCACCACCAGGTGGGCTTCCGGTCGCAGAGTGGGGCGCAACTCGATGGCGCCGTGCAGAACGGAGTCGACGGCGACCATGACCAGCGAATTCGCCTCTTCCCTGCTGGTCATCAGCAACTCCTGAAAGCTGTCTGGAATTGGGACTTGCTCATCGGCCATAAACCGCGCGCTTCCCACCCGGATCCAATGCCCGTCCAGGCGCACACTCAGGCCGAACCCGACGCGGTAGTCCGCATTGTCAGCTTCCGGGACGGTCAGGCCGCGGCGTCGGGCTTCGGTTAGAATTGCCTTTGCTATTGGGTGCGTCTGGCGATGCTCCGCGGCTGCGGCCTGCATGACCACGGTATCGGCGTCTATCCCCGGCAAAGTGTGGACCTGCGCCGCTTGCAACTCATCCAGGGTTAAGGTCCCGGTTTTGTCGAACACCACGGTGTCCACGTCCCTTAGGAGCTCGAGCGAGCGGCCGTCCTTCACCAGAATTCCCTGCGTGGCGGACGCGTTCAGGAAATTCAGAAGCGCAATCGGCGCGGTGAGCCGTATGTTTAATCCAATGGCCGATCCCAGAATCGTGACCATCGACTGATAGCCGGAGAGAGGCAGGGCGACGAGCGCCAAGGCCAGGCTGGGCGCCACCGAGCGGTCGGCCAATCGCTCGCCTTTTGACACGACGCTCGCCTGATAAGAGGCCGTCTTGTTTAGAATCGCACCGATTTGGGCCGCCACCGTCTCCTCACCGGTTTTCTCAACCCTGACCACCGCCCTGCCCGATACCATCATTGTCGCGGTCAGGACCGGATCGCCGGCGCCTTTCTCCACCGGTTCACTTTCGCCGGTCAACAGATGTTGATCGACCATCGCCGCGCCTTCAATGACAATGCCGTCGACTGGAATCACATCGCCGGCCTGGAAGACGAGGGAATCGCCTGCCCGGACGGACTCAAACGGGACTTCAATATCGGCACCGCCGGCGTGCTTCCAGACGGTCTTGGGCTGCTGGCGGAAGACTTCGCTCATCGTCTTGCGCGAACGGTCCTGGGTTACCAGTACGAGCTTTTCGCCGATGTAGTAGGCAACAAGACTGAATGCCCCGGGAATCAGGTAGCCGCCGCAAAATAAACCGATGAAGTAGAGCGACCCCATCACATCCATGCGCAGTCTGCGTTCCCGCACTATGGCCTGGTAACCGTTGCGAAAGATGACGCCGGTGCTGTACAGCGCGGTGCCGAGAGTGACAATGACGAGTGGTGGGTACACAATCGCGCCAACAGCCGCCGTAATGCTCACGGCTGCGGCCGCGATACAGCGGTTCAGTTGGCGCTCATATGCTCCCGTGGCCGGGTCGGCATCCGCTGAGGCGAGTTCGTCGCGGTACCGGCCGAAGACCGGATCGACCTTCTCGGCGACCAGCTTTTGGAAGCGTTCGTCAATCCCGGCCAACAGGGCCCTGGTGCGGCCGGCCTCTCGCCGGTAGAAGAGCGGGCCAGCCTGACGGGTCTCGAGCCACGACTCTTCGAGGCGGCTTCGGATGCGCCGGATCCCGGCGTCGAGGCTCTGCGCTTTGAGGCGTGCCCGCGCCGCACGCGCCGGAGCCGCCATCTTGGGTAAATCACTCGTATAGGTTGGCATGCAGGGCTGGGAATGGGAGTTCAGTCAGACTGGATGCGCTCTCAGGTTGACCAGGTTCAACAGAATCCGGAACATTGCGGAGGTTCGGCGGCTGATTCTCTGCGCACTTTGCGCTGAATGGAGAGGTATCGGGAATCGGACCAGCCCAATTTGCGAAAACGATGAGTACGGCCTTCATCGAGTCGAAAAGTTCCTCGGCGACGGCGGGTTCAAGGCGATGTCCAACCAGGAGGTCCGCGAGCACCTGTTCCATAATGTCGCTTACCTCGTACACGTACTCAGCACGCGTTAGGACGGGATGTCGCTCGATCCCAAACCATTGATCCAATTCCCCAAACGCGGCTTCGTCCACCCTGGGCATCTCATGGTGCTGGCGGTAGTACTCGGCCCGAAGAGATTCTCCTTTCGTAGCCGCGCCACGGCTTCGGTCCGGTCCATCCACCACTTTCGGAACGGCACGGACCATGCACTTTTCGTGAAGCTCGTGATATCGTAGCTCGGCGGCGATCCAGATCGAGCGAATGCGCTGGATGAAAGGATCAGAGCTGCACTTCGGGAAAGCCTCCTTGAACGCCTCGACGCCTGGTTGGAAGGCGTTCTGCCGCTCGCGGATTTGGTAACCGGTGAACCCCGGTGGCATATGATTTCGGATCTGGCCGCGATAAATCACACTGCACGGCTCGAAGTCCGTACCATACAGAAAGAGGGAACCCAAGCCTCGCCGCAGCCGAGCTCCAAGTACAAGCCAATCGAGGGCCAATGATTGGCGCCCCTCTCGCATGGCCTTTGCGGAATTCGAAAGCGCATGTCCGGCGATCGCCATCATGGGGATGAACAATCCGTGGCTTAGCCTCCATCGTTTATCGCCAAGATGGGACTCGGCGCCGGTTGGATGCGATGCGGCACACATCCGCCGTTGACTTGTCCCTGCGACAGTTGCTACGGCATTCCACAAGCAGGAGATCTGCGACAGCAGGATGCCCTGTTCCGGATCGTCAATGGCTCCGGCGGCTGGCGGTATCAGTCCGCCGTCGGGCAGCGTAATGATCTTCGCGCGCCTGTGATAACCGTTTGGCGGGCTCATGAACCTGCTGCTCGCGCCGAAGTGCCCGCGTAAAGGACCGTGACTCGTTGATTCGATCCGCATGACGAGGTTTGCCGGAGTACTTTGAGGGCTGGTGTTCCTGATCGTCCGGGGGCGACCTTCCAGGTTTCTACGAAGAGATGGGCTGCCTTGGCGGAAAGGGTGCAAGCCAGACTCGAAACAGAAACACTCGGCATGCGGTGATGGATAGTACCTCCTCTGAAGAGTCTACCAACGGCGCGCTTCCGTTCGCCTTCCGGATCGTTGTCCGTAAGGCCGAAAGGGAAGATCTTCACCGTGCCCCCCATGGGCAAGCCGTCGCTGCTCACCGGCAACCAGTGTGCACTGGCTCCAACAGCTCGGGAAGTGCCGTTGTGGGAACTGTAGGGCCTCGCTATGAGCGGATCAGGCGTATCAAAACCGTATCAAAACTCCATCCGTTCAGGCACCTGAAGTTACCCTTTGAGCGAGAGCAGATTCCCCAGGTTGCTGAAAACAAAGAAAAAACGATAGAAACCACAAAGCCAAAAGAAGCCTTCTCCACGTCTTATAAGCAGGGGGTCCGCGGTTCGATCCCGCGACCGCCCAACATAACTACTTTAATTTCAATAGCTTACGGAATCTCTGAGACTCCTGCCAGAAAGCACGACACCAACAACTTAACCTCTGTTGGCCCCGTATAAGCAAGGCCAATGGTATCTTTGACCGCCGCGAGGATGTTCACGCTGTAGTAAGGATTGCTGGTAGGCATCACGGTGCGGTTGTCGCTGGAGCGCGTTCCCCCGCGGGTACGCCGTGACAAGGCTGGCCGCTTTTTGGCGTTTGGCCCGCGAACTACCAGATCGTCTTGAGTCCGGACCTTCGGATGTTCTCGTCCCGCGTTACCAGCGGAACCCTCAGGGCCAGTGCCGTAGCGGCAATAATCCGGTCAGGCATATCAGGCACCAGATCCCGCGCTATTATGCGCAGTTGGCAGGCAACCGCCAAATCCAGTGGCGCGGTACGGAAGCCTGCCAGCGGATTCCGGAGCGCCGCTGTGAGCCGTTCCAGCGCCAACCAGGGAATCCTGCCCTTTTCCGCAAGATAGGTCGCCTCGACAAGACAGATACTCGGAACATAAATCGGATCCCCGTTGACTCCGGCCGCATCCATCGACCGCGCCGCGCGTTCGGACAAGCGGGGATCGGAAAAGATGTACCACAGCACCGCGTGTGTATCCGCGACAACGCTGGCCATCAGCCTTCGTCGCGTGGGAAGTTCTTCCACATTTCGAGTCGCTCCGCGGCAATGTCCTGCTCGGAGACGGATACCCCGAGATCGGCACAGAGCCCACGCATGCTGAGCAGCGGACGCGGAACATCGGTGCGGTATTGCAGGAACTCAGCAAAGTCCAGCACCTCTTTTTGCCGGTCTGGCGCCAGTCCCCTCACCCGCTCCAGGATAGCCTCTTCAATGCTCATCGACCACTCCGCCCATATTATACGATCCGGCGGCCATCAGGACTCAAACAGTATGGGTTCACGAGGGAGAGCGGGTACAGTCAAATTTTACTCGCGGGCACTCGGCAGTCACACTCCGCGTTTTTCCCGCACAGCGGTTGCCTGGTGCAGTTCGGGAAAGGCTCCGTTGCTCGCCACGACTGCCGGGCATTCCGGCCAGCAAAGACGAACCAACTCGAGCCATTGTCGAATCCGTTCCCGGAACTTCCGCTCCCTCGCGTAGTCCTGCACACCCAACTGACTACCCAGTCCCATCGGACCGAACAACGGAATCCGCTGGACCTCTCTGGCCTGATAGCACCGCCACGTCAGCCACGTGTACAAGTCGAGGCATCCGGGATTGTTCGCCAGCGCCCGCACGACTTCTGTATCGACCGGCATTGGATGGGTCCTGAGTTCCTCCCGGAATGCCGGCGAAAGTGTGACTGTATTCTCTCCCTTCTTTCCGCCTGCTGCCGAAGACCCGGCGGAAGCCGTCATGCAGCCGCCGAAAATGCGATCCATTGGTCTGCATTCCCCACTCGACCAGAATTTCGGTGGCGCTGCCGAAACGAACCACGGGGCTCTTCTGGCGGACGGCGGCCGTGGCGAGCCACAGCAGGACAAGCCGGTCCTGCCCAAACGGCACGCCGTACTCAGGATGCCCCACGATCTCCAGCAAGAACCGTCCGTTCCGGCGCGAATACTTCAGCGTCTGAGGCGGTAGTCGGCGAATGGATTCGATCTGTTCTACCTTGCCAACCGCACGTACAGCGACGGGCGGGGCGACGAGGACATCTTCAAACAGATCGCGGACACACGCACCGGCGTGTTTCAGCATTGCGATCCTCCGGAGACGTTTGCCACCCGACGCACGCGCGTTAAGGTGGGGACTCCAAAAAGTTGTTCAGAAAGTTGTGCAATAAGCGCCGGAGAAACACGAAGACGCCGCAAAAACGAGGGGCAACCGCCATAACAACCAACAACCTGAGCGCCCCCACCCTACCGGACACAAATCGATACCGTATTACTGGGGAACGCTCCCACGCGAATCTGCAGCGGCAGAATGCCGCTCTTGCTCGGAGCCTGCAGATTCACCTGCATCACGCCGGTAAGCGATGGCGCCATACCCGCAAATACCACCGGAGCATTCACTCCTCCTACCGTTGCTGTCGTCTTCAGCGTTTCATTCGCCAGCGGCGACAGCGGCGTCGGGGCGCCCGTTGGAATCGGTTGATCTAACGGCCCGGTTCATATCAAATAGGCCGTCAGATAACTCCCGGCCGCCGCGCAGTTCGTAGCGGAGTTCACGCTGAAATCCTGATTCTGCACCACGCCCCAGTTATCCCCGTAAGTGAGGATGCTCGGCGCCGCCGCCTCCACCGTGATGGCATTCGACAGACTCGCCCCCGCTGCGCTCTTCACCTGAACCAGCACCGAACCGGTCCCCGTCTCAAAAGGCATCTGAAAAACAACCAGGTCCGCCGATTGGTAATAGGCAGGCGCCGCCTTGCCGTTTACCGTCACCTGCGCGCCGACAAGATTACTTCCGTAAATATCCACCAGCGAACCGGGCGAAACCACCGTCGACCTGCCGCCGTGAATCACGATTCCGTTCGTGAAAATCACCGGCGGATTTCCCTGCCCGCCCAGCTGAGACTTGATTGAATTCGCCGCGGTCTTCGCGTTGTACTTCGTATCGAACAGCAGGGCCGCGCCAAATCCCGGATAATTACCGGGAATCCACGAATAACTGTCGGTCACACCCCACGTCAGCAGCGCCGTGCAGTTCGAATTGGCCTGACACGCCGCCAGCACATTCTGATAAGCCGCCGCCTGCGCGCTCAGATTCGCGCCCGTTGCCGCCCCGCCGGAATCCACCGGAACCCGCACATCCATCTCCGTAATATGCACCTCAAGACCAAGCGCCGCATAGCGCGCGATATTGGTCGAAATATCCGCCATCGCAGGCGGGCTCGACGCGGTAATGTGCATCTGCAGCCCCACGCCGTTCACCGGCACGCCCCGTCGCACCATTCCCGACACCAGGTTATACACGGCTTCGGACTTGGCGCCCAGCCCTTCCCCGCCCGTGTCGTTGTAAAACAGCTTGGCGTTCGGGTCCGCCGCGTGCGCCCACTGAAAGGCCAGGTCCACATAACCGCTGCCCAGCTGATTCAGCCAGTACGACGGCTGCGCCC
>Ga0073936_10009223_pt1 | contig 12303 bp, 11 predicted proteins | sample AliMusrvi5mmetaG_FD_87041 | JGI IMG/M metagenome (GOLD analysis project Ga0073936, IMG submission 87041) | Freshwater lake bacterial and archeal communities from Alinen Mustajarvi, Finland, to study Microbial Dark Matter (Phase II) - Alinen... | ecosystem: Environmental > Aquatic > Freshwater >... | reverse complement strand
GTGCTATGATTCTCGCAAAAGAAGCCGGCGATGGTGGAATGCCAATGGCTCGAACCGCACGGGCTGCCTTCACCAAAAGCTCACCTGTGCCTGTATGGCTACAGTATTTTGAAAAATGCTCTCGTGGTATCTTACCTGAAGCATAAGGCGCGCTCGCGCCCGGCATGGGCTGAAAACCGCAGTACTCATGGAGCATCATGGCCACTATAAGAACTGTGCTGACAAATTATTTTCTGCCAGGAGAGTTTCGGGCAGGAGAGATAAAAACCGTGGCATCATGGTTTATCAGGCTGCGCTGGGTGGCCGTTGCCGGTTTTTTCATGCTCTCTGTTTTTCTCTCCCTGGCTGCTCCGCAGATTATTCACGTAAAATTTCTGTATCTGGCCTGCTTTGTCATTTTTTTCTACAACTTTGAATGCTTTCTGCTTTTAAAACAGATACGAGACGCAGGCAGGCTGTCGGCCGTTTTTATTCATCTGCAGGTGGCGCTCGACTGGCTTGTTCTGATTGTCATCATATATGTAACCGGCGGCATATTCAGCCCGTTTGTATTTTTTTTCATACTCCATATTATCATCAATGCAATTATGCTCCCCGCCTGGCAGTGCTATGTATACACTGTTTTTTCCCTGATAAGCCTCGCCGGCATTTTCTGCGCGGAGTATTTATTCTCAGCCCCTGCTTTCATGACCTGGCGCTCCCTGCAGCCCGGCAAAGTCAGCCTGAACACGGCACTGCTTGCTTTTCCTGTTTATGCTTTTATTCTTTTCACCGCGACTTTTCTTGCCACGGCAATTATGGCCCGCTTCCGGCAGCGGGAGACGGAAGTCAGGTGCCTCAGCCAGAAGCTTCAGGACAACCTCCAGCGCAGAGAAATGCTCATGGAGGCCACGCAGGCCATGATATCCAGCTACGACCTGAAGAGCATTCTTGAAATAATCGTTCGGGAAAGCACGGCAATACTGCAGGCACAGGGGGCCGTCTTGCGCCTCATAAAGCCGGGGGAGGAAAGCCTCGAGGAGTTTGCGAGCTACGGGCTTTCAGAGGCCTTTGTCGCCAGCCCCTTTATCACAAGGCGCCGGGGCATTTTCCCCAAAAGCCCTGATGACATTATCATGGTTGCGGATGTGCAGGAGGATCCGCGGATTATCCAGCCTCAGGAAATGCTTGCTGAGGGGATCCGGTCCGTCATTTCCGTTCCGCTGGCGCACAAGGGTACGGTCATGGGCGATTTGTGCCTCTACTGCGGCCGGCAGCGCACCTACAGCACCGATGAAACCTCTTTTTTTAAAATTCTGGCGGCCGGGTCGGGCATCATTATCGACAATGCCCGGACGCGCCTGGAGCTTGAAACAAAAAATAAAGTTATTATGACCTTCGCCAACCGGATGTGCCATGATCTGAGGTCGCCGGCCCATGCGGTGCAAAGCCTTCTAGCTGTTCTTGCAGAGGGCTATATGGGCGAAATCAACGACAAGCAGAAAGAAACCGTAAAGCGCTGCATCAGAAGGCTGCGGAATTTGGATGCCCTGATCCGGGATATTTTATATCTGACGGTCGGCAAAGCGCCGGCGCAGGAAAACAGCTTCTGCACGGTGGATATCGGCGCCATTGCCGAGGAATCGCTGCAGCTGCTTGAAGAGCTATTCCGGGAGAAGCGCCTCACCGTCACCCGCGCTCTACCCGCGGAGCAGCTCCCGTTCAAGGAATCCTCCGGCGACATGCTGCGCGTATTTTCAAACCTTCTTGAAAACGCCATTCGCTATACCCCTGCAGGAGGGAGCATAAGCGTTGCTGTGCAGCGCGCCGAGGCCGGCATCATCATCACCGTCAGTGATACCGGCATTGGTATCGAGGCGGAAGAAATCGATAAAATTTTTGATGAATTTCACCGCACGGTGCAGGCAAAAAAGTTTTCCCTGGAGGGAACCGGGCTGGGGCTGCCCATTGTGAAAAACATAGTCATGCGGTATAACGGATTTATTACTGTAGAAAGCCAGCCGGACAAAGGCACCACGTTTTGCATAACGCTTCCCGTATGACACCGGCAGCCGGTACTTCTATTAAACAGGGACAGCGGGCTGCTGGAAAATCCTGATGGTTACGAGAAAAAGAAAAATGCTCTAGCAGGCTGTTGAAAAACGCCCATCTGCTGCGTTGCGCTCATCATGCTTCACTGCGGCGTACGAAAAAGTACGCCTCATTCTGCATGATTTCGTGCGCCTTGCATCTGAGCCTTTTTGAACAGCCTGCCTTTATTGATTTTTCCAACAACCTGCTACAATTTTTTCAGAATAAGCTCCAGCTCCTGCTCGGCATCGCAGAGCAGCTCATCCAGCACTTCCCGCACCGTCTTTATTTCATCGGCAAGGCCGACGGCCTGTCCGGCCATAAGCGACCCTGACTCAATGTTTCCCTGTATGGCAGCCTTGTACAGGCCGCCGATCCAGAATTCCTCGACCCTGCGCTGCGCTGTTTCGCGGTCGATGACGCCCTCATCAAGCTCATGCAGTATTTCAAGCTGCAGCTTGCTGAACTCGACAGTGCCCTTGTTTTTCAGCGCCCGGACCGGTATGACCGGCAGCCGCGAGTCGAACTGGGGCGTTGCCACGGCGTCGCGGGCCTGGGCTTTCTGGAACGCTGCCTTGAAATCGTCGTGCACCATGCACTCGTTGGTCATGATAAAACGCGTGCCGAGCTGAATGCCAGCGGCCCCCATGAGCAGCAGATGGGCCATCATTTTACCACGGGCAATGCCGCCAGCTATGAAAATGGGAATGGTATCACTGTATTCAAACAGTATCTGCTGCCAGAGAATAGGCCCGGCAACCGGGCCGATGTGCCCGCCGGCTTCCATGCCCTCGAGTATGAGCCCGTCCACGCCATGGTTGATCATTCGTTTTGCAAGGGCATCGGTCGAGGCGAACACAAGCACTTTGGCGCCCGATGCCTTGGCTTTGTCGATCTCCTGCTCCCGGGGCAGGCTGCCCGCGAAGATAATCACCCCGAGGCCGGCGTTGACGGCAACATCGAGATGCGCTTTGTAGTTGGGGGAAACGGTTATAAGGTTGACGGCAAAGGGCTTGTCGGTAAGGTTGCGCGTCGACTGAATCTGACGCTCCAGCTCCACGCCCGCCATATTGCCGCAGGCAAGGCTGGCAAAAGCCCCCTCATTGCTGACCTTTGACACAAGATTCGGGTCGCTCACCCAGGTCATGGCGCCGCACATGATGGGAAATTGCACGCCCAGCAAATCCTGCCCCCGCTTCCACAGCTTGTCCAGCTTGGTTGTACTGCATGTTTTTTTCATTATTTCATCCCCCGCACAGGTCCTCGATACGCGCGCGTACCTGAAGGCAGTATGTTGTATTGTTGTCAGCAGCCAGCGCCACAGGCGATGGCTGCTGACAAGGTAACGTAAAAAATTCGTGTTTTTGATTACGCCCTTTCAGGGCGAACACAAGCCACCCGCCAGGCGGGTGGCTGTTGACTACTGTTTATAGTAGACAGAATTTTAAAGGCAAGAGTTTTCTTCGCAGGAGGGCTGTTCTGAAAGCGCTGTCGCGGACAGGATCAAAAACGTGACCAATCTGCGCCGGCTGCTCATTTATATTGACGGAAAAGCATTAAAGGATTAATTTTTTTTGAACTATGCTACGAATCGCACAAAAAGTTACGCCGGGATATCCGTAGTAAAGGAGTATTCAATGAAAAACATATTTCTCTTTCTGCTTGTACTGGCATGTGCCGCAAACTGCACGCTCAAGCAGCGGTTTGACGCTCCGGAAGAGATCCGCGCGCGTACGCTGGAGTTTGCACATTTGTATGTAGCTGCGGATACCGAATATAAGTGGGGCGGCCAGGATCCTCTTCGCGTGATACGAATTGATTGCTCCGGCCTCGTGGTGATGTGTTATAAATATGCGCTGGTCGACACGGGCTACGAAATTCCCTTTGACGACGCAAAAGCCGTGGTCATGCACGACTATTATTCACGCGAAACAAATGAGCCGCTTGCGGGCGATCTGGTGTTCATGGGAAGCGCCGACACCGCAGCCATATCCCATGTTGCGCTGTTCAAAGAGAAAAAAGACGGGAGAATATATTTCATAGATTCAACCGAAAAAGACGCCGAAGGCGACTACCCCGCGGTCAACGGTGTCAGTGAACGCAATTATCCCGAAGACGACTTGCGGTTTAAATCTTTCGGCATCATGCAAATAACCAGGAGCAAGTGATTTTCCGGAACCGGCAAAATAATGCGCGCAGAGGCCGGATGAATACTCGGCTGGATGTGTTTTTCAGCGATGAGGACCGCTTGGCATATAGTGAATTTTTACAGACCGCCTGCCGGAAGTACGGGGTTCAGATCCGGGCCTACTGTCTGATGATCAATCACGCTCACTTCACAGCCGTCTTTGAGCTGGTGCCGTTATTAAACGTATCCCCTGCTTTGTATGGATGAAAAACGCAAAAGTCTTTTCGGCCTGCATATGGCGAACATACTGTTTGCCGGCACGGGACTTTTCGCCAAGCTCATCCCCCTGCCGGCAATCGACATCACCGCGCTGCGGTGCCTGCTGGCAGCGGGCTTCCTTTTCATACTCGTCATTATTCTTAAGCGGAAAATTCTGCTTACCCGCACCCGCGACTGGCTGCTGATGGGATCCTGCGGAATTCTCATGTGCTTGCACTGGGTAACTTTTTTCCATGCCATGCAGGTTTCAACCGTGGCTGTGGGCATGATCGCCCTGTATACCTATCCCATCATTACCGTCTTTCTTGAGCCCCTCTGGCAGGGGCAGCGGCCGCACCGGGCTGATTTGCTCTGCGGCCTCGTGGTGCTTGCGGGCGTATACCTGCTGGTGCCCGAGTTCTCATTCAAAAGCACCGCAGCCCTCGGGATGTTCTGGGGCGCCGTGTCTGCGACGGTGTTTGCCCTGCGCAATGTGCTGCAGCGGCACTACCTCGGGCAGTACCGGGGCGATACGGCCATGCTGTATCAGGGACTGGTGGCGGGGCTTGCCTGCCTGCCATTTTTGCAGCATGATCCCCGCTCGCTCAGCCTGCCAGTGTGGGCGCAGCTCGGGCTGCTTGCCTTTTTCTGCACGGCCGTACCCCACAGCATGTTTGCCGGTTCGCTGCGGGAGCTTAAAGCAAAAACCGCGGGGCTTATCAGCTGCCTTATGCCGGTCTATGGTGTTGTGCTGGCGTGGCTTGTGCTGGGGGAGACACCGGCTTTTGCAACTATCTGCGGCGGGCTTATTATTGTTGCCGCCGCGGCTTACGAATCCCTACGGGCATGACACGGGAACAGAATAAAGAATATATGACGGACTTGGTTTCGAGATAATGCGGTCTGCCGTGGACGGCATGGACGAAAGTACAGCAGGGCCATTTCAATTGCCTCAATTATCTGCTATGCATTAGGAGAAAGTTTGCAACATTTCGCAAGGTTTTGCATCCGATGGCAAGAACCGTTTTTATCATTATGCTCGCATGTTTTTTTGCCGCCTGCACGGACAGGCGGGAACTGGTCCCCGAGACACCTGGCACCCCTGCCGCGCGGGACCCGGTGTCGCAGAAAGTGGTCGTTTCGGAAGAAGTGATCCCTTCGCAGGCCCCCGCCGTCAATGGTCAGGCTCCGGCAGCCTGTGATTCCATACATTATCTGCGCTTCAGACTGGCCACGGACACTGGCGCGCCACTTGCCGCACGCGCGGTTGTCATCATGATCCCGGGGTATTTGGGGGGCGCCGGCAGCTTCAGCTATTTTGCCCGCGCGCTGGTCGCGCTGGCCGGCTCGGCAAACCCGGTTGAGGTCTGGGCTCTCGACCGGCGGTCCAACTGCCTTGAGGACCAGACGGGCATGCAGGAGGCTGAAAGCCTGCGGGATCCGCAGGCCGCCGTTGATTACTATTATAACGGCGCGTCAATCGGCGGGGTAAAATTCAGCGGATTTTATGACCAGGCCGATACGCCCTATCTGTCGGAGTTCGGGCTGAAGCTCGCCATGGAGGATATATATACCATCCTGCAGAAAAAAATCCCCAACCCTGCGGACAGAAAAAATACGGTTTTTATTGCGGGCCATTCCATAGGCGCGGAAGTGGCAGCAGTCTTTGCCGCATGGGATTTTGATAATGACGCCACTACCCCTGAAGATGCGGGCTTCAACAACTGCGCCGGGCTCATCGGGCTGGAGGGCCGGGTTTCAATGTGGTCATCGACCCCCACACGACAAAAGAAATACGAACAACAGCTTGCCCAGCTGCGCGCGGCTGAGCAGAGTAAACCGTTTATTACCCCCGAGGCCATGGCGCTTATTGAACTACTGGGGCTGTATGCCGCGTTTGAGCCCGGCAGTGAATCCACGGTGTTGCGATCGATATCGGTTACTCCCGCAACCGCGGCCCTTGTTAAGTATTTTACGACCTACGGTCTGGAGCCGAGCGCATTAAAGCCCGCGCTAGGGGATTTTCATCTTAGCAATGAGGCCATGCTCGGGCTGTTTGCCGATGATAATTTTCAGCCCATAAGCATCGGCAGGGTAAGCCTCGGGTTTCTTGCGGGCGGGCCGGTTGTGCGGCGCAGGACCCTGCTGGGCGGCGACAGGCTGTTCGCCCCTGCCGATAGCGCTGCTTTTTACACCTGGACAAATTTCGATGCCATCGGCACGGCCGATGACCCGGATTTTACCGACACGACCGGGAGGGTCGTGCTGACCACTGCCGAAAGCGAAGTGACCGACATACAGAATTATGCCAGGGTTCTTTTTGAAGACCCTTTGAATTTTTACGAGTGGTACTTCCCCGGCCGCCTGTCCCTTGATCTTGGTATTGTGGCAGCTCCGTTCCGGGCGGCTTATGGCATCAACACCCTGTACCTGGATACAATAGCCAGCTTGCCGAAAAAAGAATTTTTCGCCAAGGATATCCCCGGCTATGATCATCTCGACGTGCTGTGCGCCGCCGCAGACCGGACGCAGCGAAGGCAAAACGAAATTATCGGGCCGCTGCTTGACTTTGTGCTTGAGAACAGCACGGGAACCGTGCTTATCCCGTAAGCGCTCCCATTTTGGATTTTGGATTTGCAATTTTGGATTTCACAAAGCAATAATCACACAACATGACGGAGTTCAGCAACTTCTGGAATTTTTTTCAACCATTTCACCGTATTTGAAAGGTCAGGCATGGCTTCAGAGAGGAAAAAAAAAGAAGCGCCAATCCCGGTATCCGGCAGCATCGCCTGCAAGTACTGCGGAGCTATTATTGAAGTAACTGAAAAGCCGTCTATCGTCGTCTGCCCCAAATGCGGCATGAGCTTCAAAATTACAAAAAATTTTATGGGCTAGAATCCGGGGTTTGATGCTCTCCGGAAAATTCACCCGGTAGTATTCGCCGGGGCCGATATATATTTATTTATCGCCGGGGGCGAACTTTTTCCGGTAACTGTTGTCAAAAGGATAGAGTGTGAATGGTCCTGACGGCAATGAGAGACAGCTGGTCGAGCGTGCGCGCACGGGCGACCGGCAGGCATTCACGCAGCTGGTGCAGGAGTCGAGCGGCAGGATATACTCGCTTGCCTTCCGCCTGTGCGGCAACCGCCCCGATGCCGACGATCTGTCGCAGGAGGCTTTTTTGCAGGCCTACCGAACCCTCGGTTCCTTCAGGCAGGATTGCGCCTTTTCAAGCTGGGTGTACCGGATTACGGTAAATCTCTGGAAAAACAGCGTGCGCTATGAAAAGCGCAGGTTGTTTTCACGGCATGTATCGCTCGACGAGCCCGGTGAAACGGACAGGGGCCGCAGCGAGCCGCTGCCTGTGCCGGATTGCGGACCTGATCCTGCGGAGCAGCTTGAGCGCGAGAGCGATTTTCGGGCAGCAGCCCGGGCGCTTGACTCGCTTGGTAAAAAAGATAAGATCATGCTTGTTTTGAGCGATATCGAGCAGAAGAGTTATAATGAAATTGCCGAACTGCTGCAGTGCCCACTTGGCACGGTCAGGTCGCGGCTTTCGCGGGCGCGAGAAAACCTGCGGCAAGCTTTTGAAAAAATAACAGGGTAAGCCTAATGAAATGCAGTGAGTGCAGAGAAAATCTTTCAGTCTATATAGACGGCGAACTGCCAGAAGCAGAGCAACATGATATTGCGCTGCATGTGCGCGACTGCCCGGACTGTGCGGCCGTGCTTGAGCGCATGCGGCGCGCTGTGCATGCCCTTTCCTGCATGCCCCAGGAAGCTCCGCCGCCGGATTTTATGGTCCGCCTTAATGAGCGGCTCGACGCCGAAGACCTCAGGCGTAGCCGCCGGCCGTGGTTTTTTCTTAACTGGCCGTATCTGCTGCCGGGGGCGGCAACCATTGCCGTGGCATGCCTGGCAATAGTTTTAGTCAGCAGGTTTATGGAAATTCCCCTGCCGGACTCCACACCGCAGCAGGTACTGCCCCGTATTTCACAGCAGCAGGACAAACTTGCCTCAGGTAATGCAAAGGTTAAGGCAGAGCTGAAAAGCGCACCTGCAGTTATGCCGCAGGCTGAGGCGGAGCGGAAGAATCTCGTCGCTTCTCAAAAGGAGCAGCTGAGGGCTTCGCAGCCTGAGACGCGGCCTGCGCCTGCCGCTTCCGCAACTAAAGACACGGCAAGCGCTATGAAAAAAACGGGCGGAGCCGCGACCCCGGGTTCTTTCGAGTGGCGGGGCAGCACAAGCGGCATACAAGAGCCCACCGCTGTGGCGATTTATGATGAAGAGGCCTGGGCAAAGCTCTGGCAGCGGCATGCCCCTGAAATCCCGGCCCCCAAAATAGATTTTAATCGTTTTATGGCGCTGGCGGTTTTTCAGGGCCTGGAAAGCCAGGAGCGCTGCTGCGTGAAAATAACGGGCATTATTAAAGAGACAAAAAAAATTAGGGTTTTCTTCGGATTTGACGAGACCGCTTCGGAAAAAGGCAGCGGCCCGTTTTCCTCCTTCCATATCAAGCTAATCAAAAAATCAGCTGCTCCCGTTGTGTTTATGGAAAGCGGGGAAGAGAAGCAGCCCGTGGGAACTAGATAGAAGCCAGGAGTCAGAATTCTGAAGGAAAAACAAAAGAACAGAAAAGTTTGAGAATCCCAGCCCACCCTGTCCTTAGCACGGGCGCACACACAGGTGCGCCCCTGCAACTGTCGGATATTACCTCAATAAAAAAAACTTCCCTCCTTTGGAACCTTTTCAGCGGTGTGGTGTCTTATTCGGTGAAGACACCATAACCCGCGGCTCAAAGTCGCATATCAGCAAAGGAGGTTGTATGAAACACCTAAGTACCATCACAGCACAGAGAGCACTTTTTTTCACTTTTATCACGCTGGCCCTTTTTTTATGTTCAGGCAGGGCAGGGGCCTGCAGAATCGAAATTCCGCAACGGCCGCAGAGCCTGCAGCCGCTGCAGACACGGGAGCACAATGTCTCCGTCGCCCTGCGCAATCAGAGCGCGGAGGTAACGGTGCAGGCGACATTCTTTAATCCCAACCCCGTCAATGTGGAGGGTGATTACTGGTTTCCGCTCTATGCCGATGCCGCGGTGAGCTCATTCTCCATGATCGTTAACGGAAAGGAAATGCAGGCCGAGCTCCTTGATGCTGATCAGGCGCGGCGAACCTATGAGGAAATCGTGCGGCAGCAGCGCGATCCGGGCCTCTTGGAATTTGTTGGCATGCGCATGCTGCGGCAGCGAATTTTTCCCATTCAGCCGCAGAGCGAAGTGAAAGTGTTTCTGAAATACACGCAACTGCTCACCAGCCAGTCGGGCACGGTTGGGTTCAAATATCCCCTGTCATCGGCTAGACCCGACGGCACGCGTATCGGTAAAGTTTCAATCTCCGTGTTTCTTGAATCAGCGGCGCCAGTGTCCAATATTTACTCCTCAAGCCATGACATAAAAGTTGAAAACAAAGACGGCCACACGGCACACGTAGCATTCGAGGCAACCGATCATCTGCCTGATAAAACCTTCACCCTCTACTATACAACCGCAAAGGACGATATCGGCGTGTCGCTTGTGTCCCATAAGTCGCAGCAGGAAGACGGCTATTTCACCCTCCTCGTATCGCCGCGTATTGATTATGCCCAGGAAAAGGTCATTGCAAAGGACTTTGTTTTTGCCATCGACACTTCGGGCAGCATGTCGGGAGCCAAGCTGCGCGGTGCACAAGAGGCGCTGAAGCTGTGCATTCAAAGGCTCAATCACCGCGACCGGTTTAATATAATCCGCTTCGGCTCAACGCTTGAGCCGTTTGGCGACCGGCTCTGTGCGGCGACCGAAGAAAACAAGTCGGCCGCAACCCGCTTTGTGGAGCACATGTCGGCCGAAGGCGGCACGGCCATCAATGAGGCCCTGAAAACGGCCCTTGGCCAGCTTGACACCCAGCGCGGCCGGCTGCCGGTTATCGTTTTCATGACCGATGGCCTTCCCACAGTGGGAGAGCAGAATATCGGGAAAATTCTTGAGAACATGAAATCAGCGAATACCATGCATGCCCGCATATTCGCCTTCGGCGTGGGAGACACTGTCAATACCGAGCTTCTTGACAAGCTTGCCGAACAGTCCGCAGGCGATAAGGAATATATCAGCCCGGCCGGCGACAGCGTTGAAGTGGGCATCAGCTCTTTGTGCGCAAAAATAGAAAACCCGGTGCTGACCGGCCTTGAGCTTGTTTTTGATAAAAGCGTGAAAGTCTATGACCTGTATCCCAAAAAGCTGCCTGACCTGTTCAAAGGCGGGCAGCTTGTCGTCACGGGCAGGTATCAGGGCCAGGGTGAAAAGCAGATAGTGCTCAACGGCGCAGCAGGTGATGAGACCAGGCACCTCGAGTATATGGTGTCCTTTGCGGGTGAGGCCCGCGATGAATTCGTGCCCCGGTTCTGGGCGCTGAAGAAAATGTCGTTTCTTCTGGAGGAAATAAATCTGCGCGGCAAAAATGACGAACTGGTTGATGAAATAAGAAATCTCGGAAAAAAATTCGGGATAGTAACACCCTATACCTCATTTTTAATTGTTGAAGAAGGCCTGCGGCAGATGACGCTCGGCGGCAGAAGCGATGTGGAAGCGCAAACCTCGTTCGAGCGCGATAAGACCGGCGCCGATGCCGTGGCCCGCTCGAAAATGCTGAGTGAAAGCTCGCGCAACAACGCCCCTTCGCCCCTGATGTATGCCGCACCAATGGCTCAGGCCACCGAGCAGAGAAAGAAGGACATGCTGGCAAAACTTGAGAAAAATATCATTTCGGCGGGCGATAAGACCTTCATTCTGCAGGCAAACGGCTATTATATCCAGGGCGATCTCGCGGAAAAGGACATTGCCGCCGCCCGTGAGATCAGGTTCATGAGCCGGGAGTATTTTGAACTGCTCAGGGATAATCCGGAAATTTCAAGCTACCTGCGGGTAAGCCAAAAAATAATATTCAAGTGCAAGAGCATTGTGTATAAAGTCATGGAAGCATGAACAGATGACATACCGCACGGATTTGCAGGGGCGGGTTTGAAACCCGCCCCTGCAAATCCCACATAACAACAGAAACGAATTTCAAACGACATGAAAACCAAAGTCCTCGTTTTTGATCAGAGCAGTTTTCCCCTGCTGTGCGGCAGGCTTGCAAAGATTGATGCTGATCTGCGGCAGGTGCTGCGCTGCCATGGCATGCCGCCGCTGTGGAGCCGGACCCCGAATTTCGCCACCCTTATTCATATCATTCTGGAGCAGCAGGTCTCCCTTGCTTCGGCGCAGGCTGCCCTGCGCAAGCTCAAAGAAAAGATCGGCAGGGTCACGCCCCGAAAACTTCTGGAATTAAGTGATGCCGAGATGAAAGCCTGCTATTTCAGTAGGCAGAAAATTAAATATGCCCGGCATTTGGCAGAGGCGATTCTGTCAGGGCGACTCAATTTAAAGCAGCTTGCAACCGCCCCCGATGAGCAGGTGCGTGCTGAATTAACACAGATAAAAGGCATCGGCAACTGGACGGTCGACGTATATCTCATGATGGCCTTGCACCGGGCCGACTGTTTCCCAACCGGCGATATAGCGCTTATGAAAAGTATAAAGGAAGTAAAAGGCCTTCCCCCTCATGCCGGTAAAGAAGAAATCCTCTTGCTTGCCGAGCAGTGGCGGCCCCATAGAACCGTGGCCGCGTATTTACTGTGGTGGGCGTATATACGGAAGAGGAATATAAAGCTCTGAATTCCGCAGAATCGTTTTATCAAAAACTGATCTCCACCAGAAACAGGAAGAAACGGGACATCTTCCGTAATGCGCCCCCGCCAATTTCCAGAAT
>Ga0073936_10009214_pt1 | contig 12309 bp, 5 predicted proteins | sample AliMusrvi5mmetaG_FD_87041 | JGI IMG/M metagenome (GOLD analysis project Ga0073936, IMG submission 87041) | Freshwater lake bacterial and archeal communities from Alinen Mustajarvi, Finland, to study Microbial Dark Matter (Phase II) - Alinen... | ecosystem: Environmental > Aquatic > Freshwater >... | reverse complement strand
GGACGCCGAGGGCATCGAACACCACGTGAGCGCGGAGACGCTCGGCGCGATGGAAAAATTTCTGCGCGCGGCACCGAAAAAAAACCGGCGGCCGTGAGGGCCCGCCGCAGCCTCGGGGCGGTTGCTCCGCTCCTACTTTGTCCCCGTCGCAAGCAGGGTCTGAAAATGCGGCGCTTCGGGATCCCTCGAGACAATCGACGACCGGATCTTGGAAAAGCCGGCCTTTTTCAGCATCTGGTGGAGCTCGATCTCGACGAAGCCCAGCCAGATATGGGCGTAGAGCTCGCGCGCTTGATCGAAGGCGTGGCTGGCGAGATCGAGGATCACGATCCGGCCGCCGGGCTTCAGTGCGCGGTTCGCCGCCGCCAGTGCGCGGGGAGGGTTTGGCACATGGTGGAGGACCTGGCTGAAAACCACGAGGTCCACGGACTTCGGTTCGAGGGGCGGATCCTCGACATCCCCGAGACGGTATTCGATGTTCCTGAACCCGTGCTCGCGCGCCAGCCCCGAGCCGAATTCGACCATCTTCTCCGAGTTGTCGATCGCGATGACTTTTTTCGCCGTAGGTGCCAGGAGCTGCGCCAGCGTCCCCTCGCCCGCCCCCATGTCGGCGATCACCATCGGCGGCAGAAGCCCGAGAAGCGCGTGGGAAAGCGCCTGCCAGGATCGCCCGGGCACATAGACCCGCCCGAAACGGCCGGCCAGCTTGTTGAAGTATTCCGCGGCGCGGTCCTTGCGCTTCCGCATGGTCAGCGCCAATGCCGCCAAGTCGCGCGCTGCCTCGCGCACATCGGCCCGCGCACGCTCCAGGATCCCGGCCACCATCCCGTCGCCGGTTTCCTTCGCGGAATAAAAAATATTTTTTCCGACCCGTCGGTCGGCGGCGAGCCCCTCGCGCTTGAGCTGCCCGAGGCCGGCCGAGATCCGGGACTGCGCCATGCCGAGGATCTCCTGCAGTTCCGCGACCGTCAGCTCCTCCTCGACCAGCAGCAGCATGAGCCGCAGCCGGGTCGGATCGGACAGCACCCGCAGAGAATTTATTGTTGACGCCATGGAATCCATGAATATATTGCAATATCTCAATACGTAAAGATCAACCTCAACCCACACCTACCATGTCACGCCGTTATATTTTTTCCTCCGAATCCGTTGGCGAAGGCCATCCCGACAAAGTTTGCGACACCATTTCCGACGCGATCCTCGACGCCTGCCTGGGCCTCGACCGCACGAGCCGGGTGGCCTGCGAAACATTCGTCAAAAGCAATATCGTGGTCGTGGGCGGCGAGATCACGGTGCCCCGGCTGAAGGGGGCCTCGCTCGACTCCGCCCTCAACGTCGGCAAGATCGTCCGCGCGGCGATCCGCGAGATCGGCTACGTGAACGACGACGATGTCTTCCATGCAGACCGCGTCTTCATCAACAACCTCCTCACCAGCCAGAGCCCGGACATCGCCCAGGGCGTGGACGCGAAAGCCGCAGCCGGCAAGGGCACCGAAGAGCAGGGCGCGGGAGACCAGGGCCTCATGTTCGGCTACGCCTGCAACGAGACTCCGGAGCTGATGCCTGCCCCGATCATGTTCGCCCACCGTCTCGGCCGCGAGCTCACCCGCATCCGCAAGAGCGGCAAGGTCAAATGGCTCCGCCCCGACGCGAAAAGCCAGGTTTCTGTCCTGTATCAGGATGGCCGGCCGGTGCGCGTCACCAATGTCGTGATCTCGACCCAGCACACCGACGACGTGAAGAACGACGAGATCCGCCGGTTTCTCATTGCCAACGTCATCCGCAAGGTGATCCCGAAGGATTTCCTCGATGCGACGACCGAATTCCTGATCAACCCGACCGGCCGTTTCGTCGTCGGAGGCCCGCAGGGCGACTCCGGGCTCACGGGGCGCAAGATCATCGTCGATACCTACGGCGGAATGGGCCGCCACGGCGGCGGGGCCTTCTCCGGAAAGGACCCCTCGAAAGTGGACCGCAGCGCCGCCTACATGGGACGCTACGTGGCCAAGAACGTCGTGGCCGCAGGGCTCGCCGACCGCTGCGAAGTCCAGTTCGCCTACGCGATCGGGCATCCGAACCCGGTCAGCATCCACATCGACACGTTCGGGACGAACAAGGTGGAAGAGGAAAAAATCGAGCGGGCCGTGACATCGACATTCAGCTTCAAGCCGGCCGACATCGTGCGGCAGTTGAACCTCCTGCGCCCGATCTATTCTAGGACGACCAACTACGGCCACTTCGGCAAAGACGACCCGTATATCACATGGGAACGCACCGACAAGGCGGCGGCCTTAAAGAAGAGTATTAAGCCTTAAAACTTCATCCCTATGTCTAAAATATCCACAGCCGCAGCCGTCGCCACCGCCAACCTCGCCAAGTATTCCGCCGCCACGCCGGCCGGAAAAGATTACATCGTTTCCGACATCGCGCTCGCGGACTGGGGCCGCAAGGAGATCAGCGTGGCCGAGCACGAGATGCCGGGGCTCGTTTCGCTCAGGAAAAAATACGGGAAAGAGCAGCCGCTGAAGGGCGTGCGGATCACGGGCTCGCTGCATATGACGATCCAGACCGCCGTGCTCATCGAGACGCTCGTATCTCTCGGGGCCACGGTCCGCTGGGCGAGCTGCAATATTTTCTCGACGCAGGACCATGCGGCATCGGCGATTGCCGCCACCGGCACGCCGGTCTTCGCCTGGAAGGGCGAGAGCCTCGAAGAATACTGGGAGCTCACGCTCAAGGCCGTGACCTTCCCCGGCAACCTCGGCCCGCAGCTCGTCGTCGATGATGGCGGCGATGTGACGCTGCTGATCCACAAAGGCTACGAGCTGGAAAAAGGCGACAAGTGGGCCTATCAGCCGAGCGACAACCACGAGGTCTCGGTCATTAAGGCCCTCCTCCGTCGGGTGGCCAAGGAACGCCCAGGGTTTTGGACCAAGGTCGCCAAGGCTTGGAAGGGCGTCTCCGAGGAGACGACGACCGGCGTCCACCGCCTCTATCAAATCGCCGAGCAGGGCAAGCTCCTCGTCCCGGCGATCAACGTCAACGACTCGGTCACGAAATCGAAATTCGACAATCTCTACGGCTGCCGCGAATCGCTGGCTGACGGGCTCAAGCGCGCGACCGACGTGATGATCGCCGGCAAAGTCGCCGTCGTCTGCGGATATGGTGACGTCGGCAAGGGCAGCGCGCACTCGCTGCGCGCTTATGGCGCACGCGTCATCGTGACCGAGATCGACCCGATCAATGCCTTGCAGGCCGCGATGGAAGGGTTTGAAGTCAACACGACCGAGAGCACGCTCGGGGTCGGCGACATCTACGTCACCACCACCGGGAACAAGGACATCATCACGCTCGAGCACCTGCTCGCCATGAAGGACCAGGCGATCGTCTGCAACATCGGGCACTTCGACAACGAGATCCAGGTGGACCGGCTCAACAAGCACAAAGGCGTCCGCCGCGTGACGATCAAACCTCAATACGACCGCTACTTCCTGCCCGGCGGGAAAAAGAGCATCTACATGCTCGCCGAAGGCCGCCTCGTCAACCTCGGCTGCGCGACCGGCCACCCGAGCTTCGTCATGTCGAACTCGTTCACCAACCAGACGCTCGCCCAGATCGACCTCTGGCAGAACAAGGACAAATACAAGAAGACCGTCTATCGCCTCTCGAAGAAGCTCGACGAGGAAGTCGCCCGCCTCCACTTGGAAAAAATCGGCGTCGTCCTGACGAAGCTCACCAAGGACCAGGCCGAATACCTCGGCGTCCCGGTCGAAGGCCCCTACAAGCCCGAGCACTACAGGTATTGATAAGCCACCAGTTCCCGTCCCGAAATCGTATTACGGATTCGGGCTGGGGGCGGGGCTTGAAGAGACCTTGGCGGCGTGGCTCAGCTCCGCGACGACTTCGTCCGTGATATCGAGCGAGGGTTCGCTGGCAAGAATCGTGAGGTCGTTTTTCAGCTGCACGATGCCGAGTCCTTTGCCGGTGGCGATTTTCAAAGCCACGGGCTTGACCTCCTCGCGAAAGCGGCTGATGAGGGCTGCCTTTTTCGTGCTCATGTCCTGTTGGGCCTGCTGCTGTTGTTGTTGGAATTGCTGGTTGAGCGAGCGCGCCAGGTCGGTCAGTTTTTGCTTGTCCGCCTCCGAGGGTTTGGCTCCGAGTGAGGTTTTGAGGCGGTCAATTTGTTCCTGGTAGTCCTTTTGGGAAGCTGCCAGCTGATCCTTCAACGGGGCTCCGGCTTCCTTCAGTTCCGCGAGGATCGCCACATCCCGCCCGAGCCGCTTGGCGACTGCGTCCAGATCAATAACAGCCGCCCCGCCTTTGGCCGGTGAAGGGACGGGAGTCGGCGCAGGCGATGAGGCCGGGCCGCAGCCGGCCAGCACAAGAGTCAAGAAAGCGAAAAATGGCGTGCAAGGTTTCATAGGTTCAGGAGCTTACGATGACCGGAGACGATTTCCAGAAAATCCTCCCGGAACGACCTGCCTGCGAGCGGGAGCCGTCAGAACTTGAAGTTGAGGCCGGTGCTGACCGAGTGGCCGACGTAGTCCTGGCGGCCGAAGTCGGCGTTGTAATAGAGGTAGGCGGTCCAGTTGGGCCCGAACTGGGCGGAGACTCCGGCGGCGGCGAAGACGGCATCGCGGGACGGCGCACTGGTGGCGTAGTCGAAGCTCGGGCCGTTGCCCCCGTCGAGGCTGGAGGCGATGTTCCGGGAGTTTTCCAGGAACTCGTGCTGCCAGAACAGCCGTCCCTCGGGGATCAGGCTGATGGTGTCCGTGAGCTTCCACGTGTAGGCGACCCGTCCGCCCAGGCTCGTGCGCAGGCTGTTGACGTTCTGCTGCCTGACGGCGAGGTCGAGCGCACCGGCTCCGGTTTCGGTAAACGGCGCGATTCCGGCGTAGGTGTATTGTCCGCTAAGGATCGGGCCGAAGGTGAAGTTGCCCACATTCCAGTCGTAGCCGAACCCGAGGTAGGTGGTGAACTGTCCCCCGTAAGGCTTGCTCGTGGCCGTGCGGTTCACCGTGCTGAACTTGATCGGGCGGTTCACCTCATACGAGCCCGATCCGCCGCCCACGATCGCGTCCGTGTAGAACCCGCCGCTGTGGTAGCCGGCGTAGAGGCCGAAATCCACCGCGTTGATCGTCGTCACTCCGCCGTTGCTGTATTTCGCATACGTTCCCTGGTAGCCCGCGTAAACCCCGGTCACGAAGTTTTCGCTCCACTGGTAGTCGGCTCCCGCCAAAAACCCTCCGTTCTGGAAGTTGTAGGATGGGGTTTGGTTCACGCTGGTGGCCCGCGCGAAGATCCCGTTGCCCTGCACCCAGACGCCCCAGTTGTTGTCGTCGGCCGGGCTCATGATGTTCTTGCCGTCCTTGGCATCCATCACGTTGCGGCCGTCCTTGTCGTATTTGAGCGGCGCTTCGATGCCGATGGACTGGAACCCGCGGGCTCCCAGGCGCACCGCGCTGGAGCGTTGCGCGAGCATCTGCGCGCGCGTGGCCGTCTGCTCGATGGTGATGTTGGCCAAACTCTCGTAGAACGTCGGCGCGATGGCGTTGAATGCTGCCGGGTATTGGTTTTTGTTTTGCAGGTCGAGCGCGAGGCTGACCGCCTGCCGGTCGCCGGTGGTCGCTGTGATGAAGCCGTCGAGCGCCTTCGCCACGTTCCTCTGGTTTTGGGTTTGGGCGACGAGCGTGTAGCTTGCCGGCGCGATCAGGATCGTGCCCGTGCCGCCGTTGACGAGAAACCGCGCGCGGAAGACCGAGGGATCCGATGTGGTGATCGAATCGAACGCCCCGGTGATGCTCCCGGCATGCAGGAACGCGAATTGCTGCCCGTATTGGACCTGGTAGCCTCCATACGATTGCACCTGCAGCGTGCCCGCCAGGCTTGCCGTGCCGCCCACGATCAACTGGTCGAACACCGCAGGGCTCGCGATCTGGATCTGCAGGGTGCCCGTGCTGGTCTGCGTGAAATTGCCGGCGACCGTCAGAGTGCCGGGGCTGTTGCCCGGCGCGACCGTGCCATTGTTCAGCAGGTCGCCATTGAGGAGTCCATGGCCGGTCATCTGGGCGAGAGCATCGATGATGACCTGCTTCGCGTTCAGCGTGCCGTCGAGGTTCAGGCTCGAGCCGCCCACGATAATGGTCGGCTGGTTGCCGGTGATGTTGAGCGTGTTCCAGTCCGGGATGTCGAGGCTGGTGCCGGGCGTGGTGCCCAGCGTGGCGACGATCGTGTTCGGCTCCCGCGCACCGTCCGGGGCAAGTCCGCTGACCACGTTGCCGGATGCGGTGAAGTCGCCGAACGTCGGGACGCCGTTCTCGATGTTGTGGAGCTGGTTCCCGTTGACCGTGGCCCCCAGCATCGTGATCTGCACATTGTTTTGGTTCAGGGCGAAGCTGTATTGATAGGTCAAGCCGGGGTTCGAGGACAGCGCGCTGAAGTCCCCGAGCAGGAAGTTCGTCGAGTCGAAGTTCACCAGCGTGTAGGTTTGTTGCTTCAGGCCGGCTGTCCCGATGAGGAATGCCCCGCCGCCACCGCCGTTGGTGAATGCTCCGGTCGTGGTGATCACGTCGCCCTGCCCCGGCGAGAGCGCGATGTTGCCGCCGTTCCATTTGAGGGTGGAGATCCCGCCCAGCGGTCCCGCCACGCCGAGAATGCCGTGATTGATCGTCACGGGCCCGGTGCCGAGCGCCGATGCGTTGATGGTCTGGAGCACGCCGTTCCGGACCGTCGTGCCTCCGGTGTAGGTGTTCGCCGTCTGGATGACGGTCGTGCCGGGGCCACTCTGGTTAACCGATGTGCTACCGGTGATCTTCGGCAGGAACACATACGGGTCATCGGTCTGGTAGAAATTGATCGTCGCGGTGCCCGGCCCGCCGTTGACTTCGGCGGCATCGAGCGTCCCGGCGGTCGTGAATTTACTGACGATGATGTTAGGGGTGATGATGTTTGAATTTCTGATATTGGCGACACCGATATCGAGCGTGCCGGTCGAATTGGCGGCCTGCGCGAGATGGAGGGTGCCCTCTCCGCTGCCGATGCTCACGGTGCCCTTTTCCGCGATCTGGAGGGTGCCCGACGAACCCGCCTGTTCGCCGACCACGATCGACGAGGCCGTCAGGCTGCTTTCGAACGCGACCGTCACGACGCTGTTGGTGCCGAGATGCCCGATGGACAGCGCGTTCAGCGACCATTTGGAGCCCTTGTCCCACACGAGGACACTGTTCCCGTTCGAGGTGGCGTCGTAGCCCACGAAGGTGTTGCCGGTCACGTTCACGGCCCCGCCGTTGGAGATGGTCAGCCTGCTGAAGTTGCCGCTCGAACCGACGCGCATCGTGCCCGAGATGTTCCAGGTCGATCCCGCTCCATCCACGATGGCGAAGTTGTCTGCCGTCTGGCCGTTGGATCCGGTGCCTCCGCCAATGCGCACGTTGTGGCTCGTGACGAGGCCGCCTTGGAGGATCTCCAACTCGTTGCCCGTGCCGCTGCGGCCCACGTAGAGCGTCGCGTTGTTTGTGAACGAGGAATCCTTGCCGGTCACGGTCAGGATGTTGTTATTCGCCCCGTCGTTGAAGCCGATCAGCGCGTCCACGTTCTGGCCGCCCGGCGCGCTCACGCTCACTGCCGCCCCGTCCGACACGGTCATCTGGTTTCCGCTGCCGTTGTAGCCGAGGTGGAATGTCACCGAGCTGTTCCACTCGGTTTTCGCTCCGGTGATGAGCACGGTGTTGTTGTCCGACGCAGCGTCAAATCCGATGACCGTCTTGCCATTCGTGAGCGCCCCGCCATCGGACACTGTCAGGTTGGTCCCGCCGTTGGTCTTGCCCACGTAAATGGTGCTCGTGTTGTCGCTGGCTCCGACCGAGCCCGTCACCACGAGGCTGCCGCCGTCAACCACCGTCCCGCCCGTGTAGGTGCTCGTGCCGGTGAGGGTGGTCGTTCCGCTGCCGAGCTGGTTCACAGACATGCCCCCGGTAATGTCGGGCGCAAAAGTGATGCTGTTCGTCTGGTTGAAGTTCATAGCCGCGCCGCTGCCGCCGTGGACGCCGGTGGCGTTCAGGGTGCCGCCGGTGCTGTTGCCGCCTAGGGTGCCAATGTTCAACGTGCCGCCACCACCCATGTCGATGTCGCCATTGCCGCCTCTCACGCTCACCACCCCCCCGTTCTGGATGTTCAACGTGCCGGTGCCTCTGGTGCCTATGAAGATGTGGTTGCTTGCGGCATCCCATTCGGAGCCAGCACCGTCCACGGTCACGGTGCCATTTGAACCCGGTTGGTTGCCGATATAGCTCCACGCGCTGGTGACAACGCCGCCATTCTGAATGACGAGCGTGCCGCTTCCTTTGTTGCCGACAGACAAGCCCCCGGCGTTTGTCCACTGGGAGCCAGAGCCGTCCACTGTGACTTTTCCTACCGAGCCCTGTTCGTAGCCGACGGAGCCGTTGTTATTGGTGACAACGCCGCCGTTCTGGATGTTCAGCGTGCCGGGGCCGGTGTCGCCGACGCTGACGTCTCCGCTATTCGTCCATTTCGAGCCTTTTCCATCCACGGTGACCGTGCCATTGAGGCCGGCGCTGGTGGAGATATTGCCGTTCACGTCGGAAACCTCGCCGCCGGCCGTGATGTTTAATGTGCCCGTGCCGCCCGTATCCACGGAGAGGTCGCCGGTCATCGTCCACTTCGAGCCCTTGCCGTCCACGTTGACCGTGCCGGTCGAGCCGTCCTGAGCCGCGACAATTCCATTCAAGCTTGTGACGGTGCCGCCTGACTTGATGTCGAGCGTTCCGGCGCCCGCATCGCCGACGATGAGATCCCCGGCATTCTGGAAGGAGCCGGAGCCGCTCACGGTAACCCGCCCCTCGGCATTGCTCCCCAAGCCGAGGCGAGCGCTCACTCCGGTCGTCACCAGGCCGCCTGTGATATCGAGGGTTCCCAGGCCGCCGCCACCGACGTAGAGGTTGCCCGTGTTGTTCCAGGTGCCGCCCGAGACCGTGGCGCTACCCGCCCCGGCGTAGTCTGTAATGTAGGCGTCCGGGTTCGTCAGAACGCCTCCGCTGATGAACAAAGCGCCCGTGCCACCAGATTCCCCAATCGCGAGAAACTTCGCGTCGATGGTGCCGCCGCTCAGCGTGACCGTGCCGGATGATCCGCCGTTGTTGCCGATATAAAGAATGTTGCTGCTGACCGACCCGCCGGTGACGTTCAAGGTGCCCGTGGCGTTGTTGCCGACGATCAGGTCGCCGGTGACGCTCCAGGTTGTGCCCTTGCCATCGACGGTCACGACAGCGCCGGCTCCCGCGCCGTCGATCGTGCCTTTGCCGCCGGTCAGCACGGTCACGCCGCCGCTGAGCGTGAGCGTTCCGGCATTGACGTTGGTGTCCCCGGTGATGGTCAGCGTCTTGCTGCCTTGGATGCCTGCGCTGCTTTCCACCGTGAGGCTCTTGATGGTGGTGTCCGCATCGAGGACGGTATGAAGCTGGTTGGCCGCGCCGGTGGCGGAGAAGGTGATGTCGTCGGCGCTGGAGGGCGTCGCGGTTGTCGGCGTGCCGGCGGCGTTGCTGGCCCAGTTCGCCTCGCTCCAGTTCACGCCCGTCTGGCCGAGCCAGTGGGTGGCGGAGGGGATGCTCAAGGCGATTGCCACCTCTCCGGCGAGGGCCAGCCCGCTGAGATCCCATTTGAATTTGCTGTCGAGGTTTGAGTTGAGGGAGAAGTTTGCGGGGGCAGGCCCGCCAAATACGATATCAAAGATTTTGAATGTGTCGCCTGCCGCGCCGGTGTAGCCATCGGTGAGTTGGAGGCTCAGGGTCACGTTGCTTCTTGTCTCGATCGCAACAGCACCAATCTGGTCGTAGGAGTTTGTGCCTGCGAGCTTGAACAGGGCCGTGCTGCCGTCGAGAAGGTAAAGGACGCTTATATTCGAGAGAGTGCCGGTTGATGTCGCGTCGGCCCCGGCGGTGATCGTGCCGCCGCTGTGAACGCTGACGCTGCTGCCAAGTTTGCCGCTGCCACCGAGGGTCCCGCCGAGGACAAAAACGTCGCCGGTGGCGGCGGAATTGTCGCCGTTGTTGTAGAGGGTGCCAGCCGAGACCGTTGTCGCACCGGTGTAGGTGTTTGTGCCGGTGAGCGTGGTGGTGCCGGTGCCGAGCTGGTTCACTGATGCGCTGCCGGTGATTTTCGGGGCGAAGGTGATGTCATCGGTCTGGTTGAAATTCACGACCGCCGTGCCGGTGCCGCCGGTGACCTCGGCAGCGCTAAGCGTGCCGGCGGTGCTGTTGCCGCCAAAGGCACCGATGTTCAAAGCGCCGCTGCTGCTGGATTGGGCTCCGAGAGTCAGGGTGCCCGAGCCACCGCCGACACTGACGCTGCCGCCGTTTTTGATCGTCAGCGTTGCGGCGCCTTGCTCACCGACAGTGAGGGTGCCGGTGTTGTTCCACTGGGAGCCCGTCCCGTCCACGGTGACCGTCGCGAGTTCGTCAGGCTGCTGGGCGAGGTGGCCGTCCTTGTTTGAGACGACGCCGCCGTTGGTGATATTGAGCGTGCCATTTCCGCCCTGGTCCACGACGAGACTGTTGGTAAGCGTGAGCATCGAGCCGGGCCCGTCCACGTTCAGGGTGCCGGTGGTGTTGGTGGCGCTGGCGACATAGGCATTGGTGCCGGTGACCTCGGCGCCACCGGAGATGTTCAGCGTGGCATTATCCCCGGGGTTGTTGGCAACAGTGACATCGGTCCCGGCGCTGATGACGGTGCCTTTTCCGCTGACCGTGAGATTCGCGCTGGATCTGACTTGCAGATAGCTTGAAATCGTCAGCGTCTTTCCGCCGGAAATGCCGACAGGTTTGGAGTCGGCGACGATGAGACCGCCAATCGTCGTATCGGCTGTCAGGACGGTCGCGCTTTGATTCCCGGCGCCGGTGGCGGAGAAGGTGACCGTGCTGCTGCTGGTGGGGGTGGCGGTGGTGGCGGCTCCGGAGGCGTCGCTGGCCCAGTTCGCGTCGCTCCAGTTGCTTCCCGTCTGGCCGAGCCAGTGGGTGGCGGGGAGGGCGATTGGCCCGATGTTGAGCGTAAACGAGTCCGCGGTGTCCCCGCCGCCCCATGTCCATTCGTAGGTTCCTGTGGTCAGACCGAGACTCGTGAAGGTGGAGTTCGCCCAGGTGGCTGTGGCCGAAAGACTCGTGCCTGAGGTATACCCATAAGGAACAATGAGTTGTTCGCCTCCACCAAGAACGCCAAAGAGATTCCCGGATTCTGAGGCTACGTTACGATTCGAACCACCCCCACCGAAATTCACTGGTCCAGCGATCGGGGCAAACGTTGAAATCAAGCTAAAAGAACCTAAAGTCACGCCGCCATTAGAAGGTATGAGGATAGACCCAGTCCCCCCATTTTGATATAATGACAGCCCAGCCGTGTTGAGCGAACCGGAGCCGGTTGCGACAACATCGCCTGACTGCTCCAATAAGTTTACGACCACCGCCGCCGGGGCGGTGGACAAAGTGGCGAGGAGAAGGAAGGCGGAAAAAATCCAGCGGCGGGCTACGGACGGCGCGTGTGGCTGTGTGAAAGGCGTGAGGTTCTTCATGGTGTGATTTGTGTTTCTCGTTTCGTTCTCCTTCAGCGAAGCCCTCCTCCAAGAAAGAGCAGCGTCGAAGTCCGACGAGGCAAACCAAACCCCTCAGCACCTCTCACAAACACCCCCTGAAAGTGAGCACCCCCGGCAGAATATTGGCGGATAAAATGAAAACCATGATCTGCGTCAAGCTTTTTGTTTTCAGGAAAATCGGATATTTTTCCCATTTGGTGGCTTTCCGGAAACTGCGAGACTCCCGGGGTGTTTTTCCGCACGCCCGGTCGTCTCCGCGTGAGAATCCGCCGGAACCGGATCAGTTCGACGCTGTCTGGATCTTCCGGAGCACTTCGGCGAGGTCGTCCGCGCGCAGCGGCTTGGGAAGAATGTGGTCCATGCCGACGTCCATGCAGGCATCGCGGTCGCGCTTCATGACATTGGCGGTGAGCGCGCAGATGAACGTGCGGCCATGGCGAGCGCCGGATTTTTCGCGGCGTCGGATTTCGCGGGTAGCCATGAAGCCGTCCACCTCGGGCATGTGGAGGTCCATGAGAACGAGGTCGTAGTGGTTTTCCCGCATCTGCTCGAGGCATTCGCGCCCGTTGGAGACTTTGTCCGCGCGATGGCCGAAGTCCGAAAGCAGGCGGAGGGTGAGGACCTGGTTCATGGGAATATCCTCGACCACGAGAATCCGCAGAGCCTGCCGGGTGGGGTCGCCCGTACCGGGCTTCCGATCGGTGGCGGGG
>Ga0073936_10009205_pt1 | contig 12315 bp, 10 predicted proteins | sample AliMusrvi5mmetaG_FD_87041 | JGI IMG/M metagenome (GOLD analysis project Ga0073936, IMG submission 87041) | Freshwater lake bacterial and archeal communities from Alinen Mustajarvi, Finland, to study Microbial Dark Matter (Phase II) - Alinen... | ecosystem: Environmental > Aquatic > Freshwater >... | reverse complement strand
ATCTCCAGTAATTTAAGGTGATAGTCGCGAGACTTGGTCAGCGAAGCTTCAGACATCTTCAGTTCCAGATTATGCTTATGTTCAATTTCTACCGCACTTCGGAGCAGTTCGGCTTTTCTTCGGACACCCCACAAAAAGAGCCCAAGAATAAAAGCAACGATCACAAAAACTCCTACCAGCGTTACCATCAGGATGCTTTTGGATAGTGGTAGCATAGCTTCATCGACATCAATTTTGGCAACCAGACCCCACTTTGTGCCAGGAATGATCCTGAGCTCGCTGAAGACGCGAACATTACGATAGTCTGTCCCCTCAAAACTTCCACTCTGGCCAACAGCAACCCTGGCTGCAGGCAGATTCTGGTTTGCAAGAGGTTGATGGAACGGTGCGGATGTAATTTTTCGGTGGCGCGGATTATTAAGGAACAAGACGGAATCTCCGTCACGTTTTACCAGTAATGTTTCTGCCGTTGTACTGGCTGTTGGCCAAGACTGGATAAGCGGGTCGAGCCTCTTAACAGGGTCAATCTCAAGTATCAGCACAGCGATGCAGCGAGAATATATGCCGACGCCATGCAGGATAGGAATTACAAGGTTTATGTTGAGAGGTTCACCTGCAGTGTCGCTGTGGTAATCGGTCAGAACCAACTCCCGCTTCTTGACCGCTTCAGAGACAAAATCGAGGTAATGATCTGTGGGGGGGGTGAGATCAAGGTTGGAAGTGATTATCTTCCCATCAGGAGTGAAGATGATTCCCTTGCTGTACTCTCCAAGCTCAATGAGATTTGCCAGCCAACTCCGCAATTCCTGATGAACCTCGACAGCATCCCTGCCGGAGATATAGTCGAAGATACGATCTGCCATGAGCGTGTTTGCGCGAATCGATGACCCATCGGCTAAACGATCTTCACGCCACTCGACCACTTGAGCCGTTTTAAGATCGGCAACTGTTGCGATCTCATTTTTCTTTTCGGCTATCAGAAACTTGCGTTGCTGCCGTATCAATCCGTAACCAGCTATGGAGACGAGGAGAATAAATACAAGTATGGTGAGAGAGTGCCAGGCGGCGTCAGGGAGTACAGTATCTGATTTTGGTCTGTTTGTCTTGGATATCAGTTGAGATCTCCATTGAGGCGACAGTAGAGCGTTTGGAGCTCGGCAAGCTTTTGGCAGTCTACCATTTGACATGGTTTTTTGTCCAATCATATCTGGATGAACGACCTCAGTTGTAAACCTGTTATATACCGCAGGTTGACAATTGGATGTTTATTGTGTTACCGAAGTAGCCGGGGGACTGCTATGACAAAACGAACATATATTCAGGAGCTTTCCGACAAGGTGTTTGCAGGCGGGATGCTTGAGGCTGAAGAGGCCGTGAAGCTTTCCAACGTGACAGGAGCAGATAGATACTTGCTTTTTGCAGAGGCGTCCAGAATCCGCGAACATTCTGTCGGTAACATTGTTCATCTCTGTTCAATTATCAACGCCAAATCCGGGCGTTGTTCAGAAAATTGCGCCTTTTGTGCCCAGTCGGCCCACCACGATACCGGTGTTGTTGAATATCCACTGGTTGATGAAGATGAAATCGTGCGCTCTGCTGCTCTGGCCGAGCAGAATGGTGCCGGCTGCTACGGCATCGTTACCAGCGGCACCTGCATCAATAGCGGTGAAGAGCTTGACCGCGTCTGTCGGGCAGTCAGTCGGATCAAGAGAGAAACCGGAATTTCTCCGTCATGTTCGCTCGGAATTCTAGACCAGAAAACCGCCCTGCGCCTTAAAGATTCCGGAATGGAAACGTATCACCATAACCTTGAGACAGCCCGTAGCTTTTTCCCCCAGATATGTTCCACTCACGATTATGAGGATGACGTGGCCACCATTCGTGCTGCCAAAGCGGCCGGGTTGCGTGTCTGCTGCGGCGGCATATTCGGTTTGGGCGAATCATTTGCCCAGCGTATCGAGATGGCGCTGACTCTTCGCGAACTGGATGTCGATTCAATTCCGCTCAACTTTTTGAATCCGGTGGCCGGGACCCGTCTCGAGAACGCCGACAACCTAACTCCTCTGGAATGTCTGACGATCATTGCACTGTATCGTTTTCTGCTGCCGGGTAAGCGGCTGTCCGTCTGCGGCGGGCGTGAGAAAAACCTGCGTGAGCTGCAGTCATGGATGTTCATGGCGGGAGCCAACGGAGCTATGACCGGCAATTACTTGACAACTCCAGGTCGTCCTCCTGAACTTGACCGACAGATGCTCAAGGATCTTGATCTCCCGGTTGAGGGATGCAGCGGAGCCGAAAACTGATGGTGCCCCGCGGAGTTTTCGTTACCGGCACCGATACCGGTGTCGGGAAGACAATTGTCGCGGCAACGCTGGCACGGCTGCTGCGGATGAACGGCGTCTCGGTCGGCGTGATGAAGCCGGTTACCAGCGGCTGTCGAACGGAATGTGGCCGGTTGGTGTCGGAAGATGCGCTTCTCCTCTGCCGGGCGTCCGACACAAGCTATTCTGGGGATGCCGCACCGTATTGTCTCCGGGAGGCGCTAGCACCGTCCGAAGCGGCCAGAATAGACGGAGTCAGAGTTGATTTTCCCAGAATCAGGGAAGCTTTTGACCGCCTGGCGACAAAACATGAATACGTCATTGTTGAGGGTGCGGGTGGTCTGATGGTGCCGCTGTCGGGCGGCCTGCTTATCGCGGATCTTGTTCGCACGCTTGAACTTCCGCTTTTGGTAGTGGCGAAATCAGGGCTTGGAACCATAAATCATACCTTTCTGACCTGTTTTGCCGCTCAGCAGATGGGGCTACGGGTGGCGGGTGTCATCGTTAACGGCATGCCGGACAATCCGGGACTCGCGGAGAAAAGCGCACCGCACCAGATCGGCTCGCTCTGCGGTGCGCCGTTGCTTGGAATCTGGCCGCAGCGTAATGAAGTTGACGAGATGGAGATGGTAAACGAACTGGCCGCCTGGCTGGATGGACAGCCGGAAACGGCCATCGTGCTGCGGGAGTTGGGACTGTGATTCTATTCCGCATTCAAGCGGCAACTTTGTTGGCCGCGTCGTCAGTTCCTCAACGTACTAACATCGTACGTCTGCGTCGCTTCCTCCTTGCCGCCTCGGTGTCATCTTGAATGCAAAATAGAATGAGTATTTTATCCACTGAACAGCTGCGATACCTGGACAAACGTCATGTCTGGCATCCCTTTACCCAGATGCTCGATTGGGGGCGTGACGAGCAGATTGTCATCGAAAAAGGGGAGGGGTGCTGGCTTATCGATACCGAAGGCAAGCGCTACCTGGACGGGGTGGCCTCCATGTGGACCAATGTTCATGGCCACTGCCGCCCGGAGCTGAATGAGGCTCTGAAGGCCCAGTCTGAGCGGCTGGAACATTCGACCCTGCTTGGGTTGGCCAGTGAACAGAGCATTATCCTGGCTGCCAGATTGGCAGAAATCACACCTCCCGGGCTTGAGCGGTTCTTTTATTCGGACAATGGTTCGACAGCCATGGAGGTTGCCGTCAAAATGGCATATCAGTACCAGGTACATCAGGGCCGTCCGGAGCGGAGCCGCTTCATAACCTTCAAAAACGCGTATCACGGTGATACGCTGGGGGCTGTCAGTGTGGGGGGAATCGACATCTACCATGCGACGTTCAAGCCGCTGATGTTCGAGACCATTCAGGCGCCTGCCCCCTACTGCTACCGCTGCGAACTGGGTTGTGCCGACCGTTCGGCATGCGGGATGAAATGCCTTGATGCCCTGGAATCGCTCATGCTTGAACATTCCGTCAGGTGCGCCGGATTGGTGATAGAACCGCTGCTACAGGGTGCCGGCGGGATGATTGTGCAGCCTCCCGGGTTTCTTGGACGTGTTCGCGAACTGTGTGACCGGTACGACCTTCTGATGATCGCCGACGAGGTTGCCACCGGTTTTGGTCGCACCGGGAAGATGTTTGCCTGTCAGTACGAAGATGTCGTACCGGACATCATGGCTGTCTCCAAGGGGATTGCAGCTGGCTATCTACCGCTGGCTGCCACGGTTGCCACTGAAAAGATCTATGCCGCTTTTCTGGGTGAGTATGCAGAACTGAAGACCTTTTTTCACGGCCACACCTTTACCGGAAACCCTTTGGCCTGTGCGGTGGCGATCAAGAGTCTCGAGTTGTTCGAAAGTGATAACCTGCTGGTGGAACTGCAGCCTAAAATCTTCCGCCTGGCAGAACGGCTTGAGAAATTCAGAGATCTTGGGCATGTCGGGGATGTGCGTCAGTGCGGTCTGGCAGCCGGGATTGAGCTTGTTGAAGACAAAGCTTCCCGAAAAGCTTACCCCTGGGAACAGAAGCTTGGTGTACGGGTCTGCCTTGAAGCGCGAAAGCACGGCATTTTTTCCCGTCCCCTGGGGAATACGGTGGTGGTCTATCCGCCACTGGTTATTTCAAATATGGAACTGGAGTTTCTTCTGGACGGCTTACTGCGATCAATTCAAGATGTTACGGAATACTAGTTTTCGATTGCTTTTCGGGGTGATTGCCGATTTAATGCCCTGCATGAAAAATTCGAGGGTTGCCTGATGACGGATGAAATCAGAATTCTGGTTGTTGACGATGATGATACCGGGCGAAAAGCGCTGACGAAGCTGCTCCGCTCTGTCGGATACACTGTACTCTCTGCAGCCAATGGTGAAGAGGCTTTGGATGTTATTGGTCGTGAGCAGTTTCAGGTCATAGTTTCAGACCTGTTTCTACCGGACAAGAGTGGTCTTGATATTCTGCAGAGTGTGCGAAAGATATCTAATCTCACCGAAGTTATTGTCGTAACCGGCCATGCCTCGGCCCAAACGGCTGTACGGGCCATGAAGGAAGGCGCTTTCGACTATATTACCAAGCCAATCGATTTCGATGAACTGAAAATAGTAGTAGCCAAGGCTTTGGAAAAACAGCAGATCCTCTCGGAGAATATCTACCTGCGCAAGCAGCTTCAGGAACGTTTTGAGTTCAGTAACATCATCGGTAATTCTCCTGCAATGAAGACGGTCTTCGAACGTATGATGCGCATCGTCAAGACCGATTCAACGGTCCTGGTGACTGGCGAAACTGGAACCGGAAAGGAGTTGGTTGCACGGGCGCTGCACTTTAACGGGTCCAGAAAGCAAAAACCATTCGTGGCGGTCAACTGCGGTGCGATACCCGAGATGCTCTTGGAAAGCGAGCTGTTCGGCCATGTCCGCGGCGCCTTTACCGGTGCCATCAGGGACAAGGCCGGCAAATTCGAGTCCGCCAATCATGGCACCATATTTCTGGATGAGATCGGCACCATGCCTCAGCACCTTCAGACAAAGATTTTGCGGGTATTGCAGGAGCAGGAAGTGGAGCGGGTGGGATCGAATAAGCCGGTCAAACTCGATGTGAGGGTGATATCCGCCACCAACCTGGATCTTTGGCAACAGGTCCGGCAGGCCAACTTCCGGGAAGATTTGTATTTTCGCCTCAATGTGATACCACTGCATCTGCCGCCTTTGCGGGAACGTAAAGAGGATATTATGGCTCTGGTGGTGCATTTTCTTGAGAAATGCTGCCGGCTGATGGCGAAAACTCCAATGACCATTAGCAAAAGGGCACTTGAGAGGCTGGAACAGTACGCTTGGCCCGGCAATGTCCGCGAACTGGAAAATATCGTTGAACGCATGGTCGCCCTGACCGAGGGTGATGTTATTCATTTGGATGATCTGCCTGCTGATATTTGCGGGCAGGCCGGTGCTAAAGGCGATGTCAGTCTTGAGTTGACCGGGCGTGGCATGGATATTGTGGCAGCTATTTCAGATATTGAGCGTACCCTGATTGCCCAGGCACTGGCGCTTTCAGGGGGTGTCAAGGCTCAGGCGGCTGCGTTGCTCGGCCTCAACAGAACCACGCTGGTGGAGAAGATCAAACGGTTAAGAATTGAACCCTGATTCAGTTTTCCCGGTTAATCGACAGATAAATAAAAAAGGCACCTGCTATTTGCAGGCACCTTTTTATTTTCTGGCGGGGTTGACGGGGCTCGAACCCGCGACTTCCAGCGTGACAGGCTGGCACTCTAACCAACTGAGCTACAACCCCGGAGTAAAAGACGTCCGGTTATTATGGTTTATACGAAAAAAACAGGGAAAAGGATAACTTTTCCCTGTTTTAAATTGGTGGGCCGAAACAGGGATTTAACCTTTATCAGTAATTTGAAACCAAAGCAAAGAAAATATCAAATCGCTGAGGAAAACCTGTTTACGCTATTGCCGATCTTTTCTGGAATCAGGGCATTTAATACAGTTACTTCATTCTGTCGATAGATACCTTGCAGCACGGATTGCTAATGGGCTGCCAGCAGTGCTGTTTCCCAATCAGTGATTGTACCGCCATTTGAATCCACGAACGATTGCGCAGCGCTTTTTGTTGTAAAGGCCCATTTGGCAACTGCTGTCATGACACCTTTTTTGCTGCCGCCGATGACCCAGAAAGCGGTCTTGGCGTCGATAAGTTTCCTGGTATTGTAGTCAGCCACCTGGAACGACTTGGCGGTTTTGCCTTTGCTTTTCAACAGGTCGGTGACGACGCAGTTAAGGCTGCAGGTGCCGGCGTTGCTGCCGTCGCTGTAGGTTACGACCATGCGGCTGTGCCCGAACTTGGTGCGGTCCATGCCGCACTGCACGCAGGCTTCAGGGGCTTCGACCTTGTCGCTTGCCAGGCAGACGGTTCCGAGCGACAGTACCAGCAATACGACTATCCAGAGTTTCTTCATAGTAGAGCCTCCTTAAAAAATATTTTGTCAGCTTACAGCGTAAATTTAAAACTGTCCACCACATCTCTTTGCTTCGGCTTCTCTTACCTGCATATTCGGAGTCACCTGCTCTTCAGGTGACCCCGAATGATCAGAATTTGTATCCCAGCGAGAGATACACATTCCGGCCGTTTTCCGGCACTTTGATACCGCTTTGAAACGGGTCCCTGGCGTAGGAAAGGTAGTTGAAGTACTGCTTGTTAAACAGGTTATTGATGCCGATAATCAGCGCGACACCCAGATAATTGATGCCGCTTTTGAGGTCGGTAGTTGCCCAGCCGGCAGTCGTTGTTTCGTTGAGACCGCTATCAACCCGGTCCTGTTCACGGGCCAGATTTTCCAGAGCCTCGAAGAAGAAGGTACCGTTGTCATAGCGGAGGGAAACTGTTCCCCTGAGCGGTGGAATCTCTGAAAGAGGCCTCCCTGCACTCTCGTTACGGGCCTCCACGTAGGAAAGTGAACCTCTCAGGAACATATTGTAATCAAGTGAAATCTGGCTGCCAAGTTCTGCTCCCCACATGGTGGCATGGATATTCTGGTAGCTTTTCTCGAATGTTGAAGGGATTTGATAAAAATTTATATAATCCTGCAGGTCACTGTAAAAAATTGATGTGTTGACATAAAAGCGGTCAGTTGAATATTTTGCCCCTATATCTGCCTGATGATTGGCAGTGGACTTCAAATTCTTGTTGCCGTGCCAGTAAATCGATGTTGCAGAAGTCGCGATAACCGGAACATCCAGGTACAACTCCTGCTGGTCCGGAGTTCGCGTCCCGCGGGCAATGCCGGTAAAAATATCAAGACCCTTGACCGGGGTGTAGGTCAGCTGCAGGTTAGCGCTGACATTGGTAAAATTCCTGCTGGCCCCTGCAGTCACCAAAGTATTAGACTTATTAGCTTCTGCCCAGGTCAGGTCGCCGCGCAGGCCGCCTTTCAGGGTTAACTGGCTTCCCATCGGCAGCTCGTACTCTCCGAACATGCCCAGGTTGTCGATGGATACGTCAGGGATCATGGCGAGGTCGCGGTAGTTAAAGTAACCGGCTCGCTGGTTGATGGCGTCCCAATTGCGGTTGTAATAGTCGATGCCGGTTTTAAAGGTACCCGGCCCTGTTGCCAGTGAAACATTCAATTTTGCCCCGTAGACCTGGGTCTTGGCATCGGTCTGCATGGAGTAGAAGCGGGTTACCGCAGCCGGTGGGGGACTCGAACTGGCGCGGGAGCGGTCATCCATCAGGTGGTCGACTGTATCCCAGTAAACCTGCAGCTTCAGGTCCTGCAGCAGCGGTGAAATCTTCTGGATACGGTAGGTCCAGTTCAGCCGGTGGGTTTTGTCGTAATCTGCATCCATTTTCAGGTAAGGATAGAGTACGTGATCGGCATCCTGGTAGGTGTAGCTGATCTCGCTGCGTGAGTTTGTGGTGGGATTGATGGCAAACTTGCCCCATCCGGTATTGATCTCGTACGCTTTGGAATCTATGGAGTCACTTTTGTAGCGGTTCGGACTGGTGGCAGGATAGATTTCGGTCAACCGCTTGCCATCACCGGATTTTGGGACGTCTGAATACTTGTAAGCGTATCCCAACAGGCCGTCATAGTTATCTGTGCCATAGGAGGCAGTGGCTGACGCGTTGATGCTGTTCCAATCCCCGAATCCCAGATTGACATCCCCGCCGAGCCCTTTTCCCGGCTTCTTGGTCTGGGCATCAATCATGCCGCCCAGGCCGCCAGGGTTGGACAGGTCATAGGGACCCTTGATCACTTTGACCTGCTCGATCTCGGCAAAATCATAGTGAAAGGAGGGGGGGTCCATACGGGACGGGCAGGCGCCATGCAGGCGGACACCATCAACGAGAACATTGATGTTGTCCTTCTGAAAGCCCCGCAGAACTATGTCATTGGCTATGGCGCCCTTGTGAACGCAGCTGATTCCTTCGATCTGCTTGAGGGCCTCGCCCATGTCTCTGGCCGGACTTTCACGAACCTCGCGGATGGAGAGACTCTCTTCTTGCGGCGATTCCTTCTGACCGCGAACGGTGATCTCGTCCAGCATCTGGTTTTCAGCGTGAACGGGTTGATATTCCAGTGACAGGAATAAAACCGCAGCCAGAACATAAAAAGTATTCGTTTTCATAGTATCTTGTTCTCCTTACGGTATGAGTAATGTTTCTAGAAAATCCATCAAACGGGATTTACATCATTTTAAAATTGATTGGCACCACGATTTCCGCCCGAACAGGTGGTTTCGGGAAAGGAGCCACATTTCGGACCGTTTCAGTTGCGCTATTGTCTAGGATCGGAAAGCCTGATGACTCCACCACCCGGATATTATGGACAGCGCCGTCTTCGTCTATGACGAACGCCACGACAGTTTTTCCGCTCCAGCGCATTTTTCGGGCCATCGGCGGGTACGCAAGCTGCCTGGTAATCAGGTCGCGGATATAGGCAAAGTGCTCTTTCAGATAACGTTGCTTAGCCTTTTCCGGCATTGAAAGTTCTTCTGTAGCTGGTGCAGAATACGGCACTGGCATTTTCGCCCGAGACGACGGAGCCGAAACGGTATCTTCGACTCTCGGGCGGCTTGTTAATGCAGTTGCAACCTCTGGCGCCGCTTTCGGCAGAACCATGGTCCGGTTTTGTTCGGGTAACGGGATTGTCGTCTGTACCTGTGGCGCAGTCGATTGAAGACTTTGGCGCGCCATTTCGGGTTTCGCCAGTTTCGGTTGTCTGGCCGGAGCAAGAGATCGGGTGATGGAATCCGCAGGAGTATTATGCGAAGTTTCCAGCGGCTCAAGATTGTCGAGAACCACCATGATGGCTTTCGGCGTATGCTCGACGTTATGTGCAGCCATAACCATCATGCATGTGGCCGCTGCCAGGTGTAACGTCAGAGATATACCGAGCCATTTGGCCTGATGCAACATGTGCATAAACCTCCGGACAAGGCGCAGTTTAGCGGGTACGGTAAAGTGCACTCCAGAAATGCACGTAAGCCGTCCAGCAGATAATGTCAGGTTGAAATTACGGTTGTCGGTGTACGGTCAGACGAGTTTCGGGGGCGGATCGGGCGGTTCGCCGTGACGGGATGTCAGGCGTTGGATTGGTTTGATGAAGGTGGTGTCTGAGAAGGGTATACTGAACTGTTCCGTGAAATGAAAGGGCAACACTTCAGATGTGCCACTGATTGAAAGTGCGACCTGTTTTCCGCTTCCACATGGGCATCCGCAGGCGGCGATCACAATCTTCTTTTTGGCAGGCGCTTTTTTATCGCACTCCTGTTTGCCATGATGCTGATCTTCATGGGCATCGGCCTGCTGTTGTTTTTTCTTGCTGCAGCAACAGGTACGGGCTGCCCTGCTTTCCGCTGAACAGCCACAGATATTGCAGTCACCGGAACACTCGCCGGGCACTGCCAGTGCAACCGATTTTGAATGCATGGCAAGCGATGCTAGCGGACTCAACGAGATCAGCACGTAGATAACCACCAACGTGACGGCGATGATGCTGCGCTTCGGGCGTTTTATGGCATGAATGTCATATTTTGAAGCAGCATTAGATGCTCTCACGATGACCCTTTTACTGCTGCCGCTCATGGAGTATTTCGTTTTCCACGTCTTTTTCCTCGGCGGCCTGATCCATTACCTCTTTGGTGGCGGAGTTAATCACCTGGTCAAAAGAATTCACAATCCCACCGTTTTCCTTAATAAATCTATGTGCATTCTCCCCTTTGGCAAAGGCCCATTTTGGCAGTGCGGTCATCACACCTCTATTTTTTCCGCCGACTACCCAGACAGCTGACTTGGCATCTATCAACTCTTTTGTAAAGTAATCAGCAACCAGCACCGCTTTGACCTGTTTATTCCTGTGATTCATCATCTCTTCTGCCGTACAGTGGATACTGCAAAATCCTGCGGTGACACCATCGGAATATATTAAGAGCATCCTGGTACGAGCAAACATAGTCCGATCCATCCGGCAAATCTTACAGGACTTCGGAGCTTCGAAATTCTCCATAGCGAAAGCAACGACGCAGGCAGACATAATTATAACCGCCAAAATTGTCATCACTATTTTCATAAGCAGCACCTTATTTGGATCAGAAGTTGTCTGTTAATGCTCGTACGCTTGACCATCCCGCATCTCGATCTGTCTCCCCCCGAGTTTTGCGAGGCCCGGGTTGTGGGACACCATGATGATGGTTAGTCCCTCATTCTTGTTCAGGCTCCTCAATACTTCGCCGATTTCCTTTGATCGTTTCGTATCGAGATTACCGGTAGGTTCGTCTGCGAGGAGAATCTCGGGGCGATTCACGAGAGCCCGGGCGATGGCCACCCGCTGCATCTCGCCTCCTGAAATCTGTCCCGGCAGGTGGTTCATTCTGTGATCCATGCCGAGCATACCTAGCAGCCTTTCTACTTCGCCGTCAACCCCTTGTTTTTTATAAAAAGCGAGCGGCAGGGCAACGTTCTCGCGGACGGTGAGGGTCGGGATCAGGTAGAAGTTCTGGAAGATGTAGCCGAATACTTCACGTCGAATCCGGGTCAGAGCCCTCTCTCCCAGTATCTTGCCGTTGCCGAAAATGCTTCTGCCGGCGAGTTCCAATTCTCCTGTTGACGGGTTTTCGAGACAACCGAGCAGGTTTATCAGGGTCGTCTTGCCCGACCCGGACGGTCCCATGAAAGAGACAAACTCTCCCCGTCGGATCGTAAGCGAAACACCGTTCAGAGCCCGGATCTCCTCACTGCCGCGACGATAGACCCGCGTCAGGCCACGCGCCTCCAACGCTATTCCATTTTCTGCCGTCATCCATCGCTCCTTATCGATTCCAAGGGGCGTACCCTGCCTGCCTTCCAGGCCGGGTAAATACCGCTCAGGAGCCCCACGACCACTATTACCGCCAGGGTCAGGAACGCAAGCTTAATGTCGATGGACACCAGCTCACCGCCGGGGGAATACGGGAGAACACTTCGCACCAGAATGTCGGAGAGCCGGGCAAAGACCAAGGCCAACCCGATGCCTGCGATCCCGCCGCAGGTGCAGAGGATCAGGGTCTCGGTCCAGACCAGAAAGAAGATATCGCCCGGCATGGCTCCCATGGTCTTCAGGATGCCGATCTCCTGTAACCGCTCAAGGACCGACATGAGAATGGTATTCACGACACCGACCATAGCGATCAGCAGGGCAATGATCGCGATAGAAAGCACCATTACCCGGGCTGTGGCGATGAGTTTCATGATTGTTTGTTTTACCTGGGTGAAGCTCACCACTTGTACGTCCGGGAGCTGATACAGAGCGGCTTCAAGCTTCGCGCTGTCAGCGTCTTTTTTTACCTTGATCCCGATGGTGGTGATCTTGTCGATTGCCGATATTTTCTGCAGCGTTTTTAAGGGAACAAAGATCGTGCCGTCATCCTGGGTTCCGGTCCGTTCCAGAATTCCAACCACCTTGAGCTGTACATTCTTTTCGGGAACGAGGATCATATCTCCCACCTCCCGCTGTTCCAGTT
>Ga0073936_10009204_pt1 | contig 12316 bp, 10 predicted proteins | sample AliMusrvi5mmetaG_FD_87041 | JGI IMG/M metagenome (GOLD analysis project Ga0073936, IMG submission 87041) | Freshwater lake bacterial and archeal communities from Alinen Mustajarvi, Finland, to study Microbial Dark Matter (Phase II) - Alinen... | ecosystem: Environmental > Aquatic > Freshwater >... | reverse complement strand
TTACCAGATGCAACAGCGGGGCGAACTGCTGGTGCCGGCGATTAACGTCAATGATTCCGTGACCAAGTCCAAGTTTGACAACCTGTATGGCTGCCGGGAATCCCTGGTGGACGGGATCAAACGGGCGACCGACGTGATGATCGCGGGCAAGACGGCCGTGGTATGCGGTCATGGCGATGTGGGCAAGGGGAGTGCCCAGGCGTTGAAAGCCTTCGGCTGTCGCGTCATCGTCACCGAGATCGATCCGATTTGCGCTCTGCAGGCGGCGATGGCGGGCTATGAAGTGATGCCGATCGAAGACGCCCTGCCGTTCGGTAACATTTATGTCACCACGACCGGGAATTGCGACATCATCACCGGGGCGCACATGGCCGCGATGAAGGATCAGGCCATTGTCTGCAACATCGGGCATTTCGACAATGAAATCCAGGTCGATGCGTTAAACCGCTGGCCGGGTATCCGTAAAATCAATATCAAACCCCAGGTCGATAAATATGTCTACCCGGACGGACACGCGATTTATCTGCTGGCGGAAGGCCGCCTCGTGAATCTCGGGTGCGCCACGGGACATCCGAGTTTCGTGATGAGCAATTCGTTCACCAACCAGGTGCTGGCCCAGCTCGATCTGTGGACCAACCCGCGCCCGGTCGGGGTGTATTGTCTGCCCAAGAAACTGGACGAGGAAGTGGCCCGCCTACACTTGGAAAAGATCAACGTCAAGCTGACCCGGTTGACGCCCCAGCAGGCCGCCTATATCGGGGTCGATGCCGACGGACCTTACAAATCAGACCAGTATCGGTATTGAGTTTCGGAAGGAAGATATTTTGAATTTAAAACTGGACCGGCCCCTGGCGATCTTCGATATCGAATCGACGGGGACCAATTACCGGACCGACCGCATTGTCGAGATCGCTTTCATTTTTTTACGGCCGGACGGGAGTGAGGCCACCGAGAGGTTCCTGGTGAACCCGGAGATGCCGATCCCGGCCGAGGTGACGAAGATTCATGGCATCACCGATGCCGATGTGCGCGACGCCCCGACCTTCAAGACTCTGGCTCCGCGCCTTTATACTCTGCTGCAGGATTGCGATCTCGGGGGATATAATCTGATCCGGTTCGACATTCCGATGTTGATCGAGGAATTTCTGCGGGCGAGCATCAACTTTTCGCTGGAGGGGCGTCGGATCGTGGATGCCCAGCGGATTTTCCATAAAAATGAGCCGCGGGATCTCACGGCCGCGTTGGCCTTTTATTGCGGCGGCACCGTTCACACCGACGCGCATGGCGCGGTGGCCGATGCCCGTGCGACCCTGCAAGTGTTGGAAGGCGAGTTGGCTCGATATCCGGACTTGCCCCGAACAATGGGCGAGCTGGATGCCTATTGCAGTCTGCGCGAAACTTCCTGGGTGGACCGGGAAGGCAAGTTCAAATTGGAAAACGGCGAAGTGGTGATCAATTTCGGCAAGAAAAAGGGCGAATCCCTGAAAAATCTGGTCCGAAATGACCCCGGTTTTTTGCGGTGGATATTAAAAAGTGATTTTTCCTCTGATACCAAGGACGTCGTGCGCAAAGCCTTGGAGTCCTCCCGGGCCAATCCCTTGGGGAACCCGTTGGCTGACCAGTTGAAATTCTGAAAAACCAGACCGTTCTTGCAATCGGCCCTCTTTTTTTTATAAAGTATTTCGTATGAGCAATCGACACGAACGAGTGGTGGTCCGCAATGCCGCTTTCACAGATGCGGAGGCGATTTTCAACCTGATCAAAGAGCATCCTGAGGAACTTCTGGCGAGGCCGGTCAGTGATATCGTCCAGAATACCGACCGGTTCCTGGTGGCGGGACTTGATGGCCAGGTGGTGGGGACCGTTTCCTGGTCGATCCTACCGGAAATCGGTCGCTCTCTGCATCCGACGGTCGAAATCAAGTCGGTGGCCATTCGCTCGGATCTCCAGAAACGGGGAATAGGTCGAAAGCTGGTTCAGGCGGCGATCGACCGAATTCGCGTGCTGGCGCCGGCTCAAATCATCGTGTTGACCTTCACTCCGGACTTTTTTCGCAAGCTGGGATTCCGGGAAGTTCCGAAGGAAACCTTGATGCACAAGCTCTACATGGGGTGCATCAATTGTTCCAAATACGATTCGCCCTTCACCTGTCCCGAAGTGGCGATGGCTCTGACCCTGTAATTTATCAGGCGAGGAGGGTCGCAGGTGCCACCAACCCGTTCGCCGGCCTTTGTTCATCTCCAAGTTCATTCCCATTACAGCCTCCTCCAGGGCTGTTGTCGGATCCCTGATCTTATCGATGCCGCCGTTTCGGCTGAAATGCCGGCAGTGGCATTGACCGACACCGATGCGCTTCACGGAGCGATCGAATTTTACCGGGCGGCCGAAGCGCGCGGAATCAAGCCCATCATCGGTTGCGAATTAAACTGGCCGCTTTCGGACTTGGCGTCCGGGACTTCGTCTCCGGCGGTCGGAGAGGATCGGGTGGTCCTGCTGGCGGAAACAACGCCCGGGTATCACAATCTGGTCCGCTGGGTTTCATCCGCCCATCTGGCGGTTCACGAAGGGGCGCCCCACACGGATGATCGGATGGCAGCCGCCCATTCCAAGGGTGTGATCGCGCTCATCGGCCAACCCGGCGGAGCCCTGGCCCGTTTGCTGTTGAACGGAGATCTTGAAGGCGCGTTGCGGGTCGTGAAACAGCGCCGGGATATTTTTGGACCGGATAGGCTCTATCTGATGGTTCAGGACCACGGGATCCCCCAAGAGCGACGCCTGCGCACGGCGATGGAAACACTGTCCGCCCGGAGTGGGGTGCCGCGGGTTATCACTCAGGACGTGCATTATCTCGACCGACGCCAGGCGCCCGCCCAGGATTTGATGATGTGTCTCCATCATCATCGGATTCTGAACGATCCCCATCGACCGCGCCTGCTGACCCCCGAATACGATTTCAAAGATGCCGCGGCGATGGCCGCCCGATTCCCTGAGGGAGAGGGTCTGTTGCGCCAGGCGGCGGAGATCGCCGGACGTTGTGAATTCGATCCCGGCTTGGGCCGCCTTGAATTTGCGCATTTTCCACTGCCGGTCGACCGGGATCCCCGCACTGTTCTTTGGGACTCTTGCCGGGCGGGTATGACCGCGCGGCTGGGGGTGTCCGATCCCGAACAGCCCCGGAATGAGCGCGAACGAGCAATCGTGGCGCGGTGCCGGCATGAATTGGCGATCATCGAGAAAACCCATTTCCTGAATTATTTCCTGGTGGTGGCCGACGTGGTGGGCGGCGCCCGCGCCCGGGGCGTTCCGGTAGGACCCGGACGCGGTTCGGGGGTGGGAAGCCTCGTGGCCTATTTGCTGGGGATTACCGATATCGATCCGCTCCGATATGGATTATTATTCGAGCGCTTTCTGAATCCCGAGCGGGTGGTGCCGCCGGATTTCGATATCGATTTATGCCATCGGCGGCGGGGCGAGGTGCTCGAATGGGTGCGGCGCCGGTACGGCGCCGACCGCGTGGCGCAGATTATCACCTTCAATACTTTCGGCGCCCATGCCGCGATGCGGGATGCGGCCCGGGTTCTGGAAATTACATCCGCCGAAGTCGAACGCTTGATCCACCGGATTCCCGAGCCCGACGAGTCGGGGATGACCCTGTCCCGGATGTGGGATACCCAGTCGGACTTCCGCCAGGTCTTTAATGACGGGGCGGGACGCCGGATCTTCGATTATTCCCGGGATCTGGAGGGGCTGCATCGCAATGCCGGAATCCATGCTTCCGGATTGACGATCGCGGCTGGGCCCCTGACCGATCGCGTGCCCCTCATGCGCGATCGGGACGGGCAGGTGATCACCCAATACGCGATGGATTCCCTGAAGGCGCTGGGCCTGATGAAAATCGATTTGCTGGGATTGAAAACCCTGACCGTTTTGCATGACGCGGCGGAAGCGGTGGAGCGCTCGGGCGCAGCCCCGGGGGTTGGCGATTTTCCGCCTCCCGAGGATGCGGCGACTTTTGCGCGAATCAGCCGCGGTGAGACTACGGGTGTTTTTCAACTTGAAAGCGAGGGGATGCGCGCCTTACTGGGCCAGGCCGGCATCGCGAGCCTTGACGAGTTGGCGGTCGTGATCGCTCTTTACCGGCCGGGTCCTCTGCCCCTCCGGGAGGAATACCTGGCGCGTAAAACCGGCCGGGTTCCGGTGCATTATGACCATCCTTTGCTTGAACCGATCCTGCGGGATACGCTGGGAGTCTGGATTTTCCAGGAGCAGATTATGCTGGCGGCGCATCGATTGGCCGGCCTAACCCTGGCGGACGGTGATCTCCTGCGCCGGGCGTTGGAAAACAGGGATTCAAACGCGATCGAGCATCAACGCGAGCGATTTATTGCCGGATGTCGCCGGACCCATCATCTGCCGTCCGCCGGTGCGGCCCGGATATTTGATTCCCTATCCCGTTTCGCCGGTTTTGGTTTCAACAAGGCGCATAGCGTGGCCTACGCCCATCTGTCTTACCGGACCGCCTGGATGATCCAGCATCATCCCCAAGCTTACTTGGCGGCCCTGATGACCAGCGAGCATAGTCAGCCCGACAAAATTACGGCGTTAGTCCGGGAGGCGGCTCGGCTCGGGATCCGGATTATGGGGCCGGATGTGAATCGGAGTGAAGGAGCTTGTCGACCCGAGGCTGCGGGGATTCGATATGGGCTGGCCGGGATCCGGCAGGTGGGGGAGACTGCGGCGCGGGCGATTATCGCGGCCCGGCCGCCGGGCGGAGGTTTTTCTGACTTTCCGGATTTCATTTGCCGGATGGATCCCGGACAGGTTCATCGTCGCCTATTGGAAGGGTTGATCCGCAGTGGAGCGCTGGATGGATTGGGATGGCATCGGGCTCGATTGATGCAGGCGATCTCGCCAGCTCTGGCGTGGGTGGGTGCGCGGACGCAGGAGAAGAAGACCGGCCAGACTACTTTTTTCGATAAGATCGGGGACGACCTTGACGTGGGGGCCGGATTCACCGTGCCCGACGTTCCACGCTGGCCGGAAACCCGTCTGCGAGAGGAAGAGCGGGAATCGTTGGGTTTCGACTTGTATGTTCCGGTTGCTGTAACCCGGAAATAAACAAATCCTGGGTTGATTTCCGTTACTGATGCTGGCGCACCGGCATGGGGGATTGACCTATCCGGAACTGGCCCAGGTTGTGGAAATGAAACCTCCGGCCGTAGCCGCGCAATTCGGCTGATGAAGCGGCGGTTGGCTGACCCCAGCTCAAACTCCAGCCACAAATGAATCAGGTTAAAAATGAAATATCGAGTTTGAAGACGTGACCCCAATTCCCGCAGTCGTTTGTGAGACACTACACTAGCCAATGCCGACACGAGTCCTGAACTCATTACATGGTTGGAGTGCAACGACGGGAGCAGAGCGAGATCCAGGACACCTCAACGAGCCGCACGTGTGTCCGGTGGTCCAAAGACATCACCGCAAGGTTCGGGGTGCCTCGTGGCCATGGCGTCGGTTCTGATCCTCGTCGTTCTTTTCCTGAAGGCATATGGGCAAGGCGTAGTCATCAGCAACTTGGCTCTCCTCAACGGTCAACAGTACCGCAATGTGAGGGTCCAACGCATTGACGGTCCCGATGACGGGACATATTCATTCGTCGTTCCTGGAGGGAAACACCTTCTCTATGCACGGTATGAGTCTGATTATTCCGTGGTCGAATGGGCTCTACCCTTGAACCTGCTGAACGAGACGGAGACGAAAATGGATCTTCACAACGACACGGCGGTGGTCATCCACAACAAGCAGGACTGACTTTGCAGCGAGCATGGCAGACTGCCGAACCACGGCGTCGAGAGGGTTCGGCTACGCCACCCCTCGCGCCGAGCGTTACACGCTACCCCACCAATACCCGCTCCCGCTGCCGCTCCATTAACCCTTGCCGTCTCCCATTTCCCGCCACCCGCAACATCCTCCCGCAACTCTCCGTCTCCCAACCACTGCCCCAACTCGGTCTTGGAATTGTGGGGCAAATTGAAAGCCTCGATTATCATGTACAACACATTAGTTGTGCAAGGCCATGAACTGAACAATATAAACATTGTGCGGTATTGACTTTTTAACAATGAATATGTTGTAATAATGCAGAATAGGAATCTAATTCCCTGTTTTTGAAGGAGGACCGTTATATGAACAAGAAGCAACTCGTCCGCGAACAACTGGAGGTTTCTCTACAGCGCCTCGCTCCATTGCGCAGTGTCTCCCAACCCCCGAAAGGGTGGATTCGCGCCATACGCGACGCGCTCGGGATGACCGCCAAGCAACTGGCTGGCAAACTCGGCGTGGCTCAACAGGCGGTGGCACGCATCGAAAAGGACGAATTGGCAGGCGCGGTCACAATCAAAACCATGCGTCGCGTTGCGGAGTCACTGGACTGTGTATTCGTGTGCGGATTTGTGCCGCGCTCAAGCCTCGAAACCACCCTCCGCAGTCAAGCCGAACGTGTTGCTGCCAAGCGCCTCCGGCAAGCCTCCCATACCATGACGCTCGAAGACCAATCTCTTACCAAGGCAGAAGACCAGAAAGTTCTGTCCGAATTGGTTAACGAGTTGGTCGACACCCTTCCCGCAAATCTGTGGAGCGAATCATGATCAACTTCGAATAAGATTGATGACCGACGGATGAACAATAAGGGCTTGGCCTTATGGCACGACCTCTCCAGGCCACCTCGGAAACGCATACCAACTGATTCGTTCCGGCTTAAAACTGGAAATTATCACAATAAAAAACCATTATTATCTTGTTTATTGGTCTTTAATATGGTCATATTAAGCCATGAAAACAATCTCAATTCCATTCACTGAAGCAAAAGCCAATCTTTCCCGGTATGGGCGTCTGGCAGAAGAAGGGCAAACGACGCTGGTGCTCAAGCATCATCGCCTGGCCTTTCAGATCAGCCCGGTTCCAGCGGGCGGCAAGGCGCTGACTAAAACACCGGACTTGGCGCGCGGCCGAATCCATATGACTCCCGATTTCGCTACGACGCCGGAGGAGGTGATCCGTGACTTCGAAGGTGTGACGTGAACGTATTGTTGGACACGAGCGTTTTGCTTTGGTGGCTAGGCGAGCCCACGCGGATTAAGCCTTCGTTGCTCGATGAACTCAAAGAAACGGAATCCGTGGTGTGGTTCAGCCAGATATCCCTTTTGGAGATTCAGTTCAAAGTTGGGTTGGGAAAACTTGTGCTGGATTTCCCCGTTGAGCACATTCCCGATCTGGCGGAACGATCCGGCCTTTCCGCTCTGGCGTTGAGCAATGCTGCGATTTTCACCCTGCCGAAACTGCCTGACGTTCATCGGGATCCTTTCGACCGTCTGTTGATTTGCGAGGCGATTCAGCAAGGTATTCCATTGGTCACACCCGATGAAACGATACGCCGTTATCCCGTGAAGGTGGTGTGGATCTAGTCTCACAGTCTCCTTGAACCTTGGCAGGGGTTGCGCTAGACTGATTGACCTTATGGATCAGGAAATCGTTAATTTCAGCGCGGAAAAGTGGTATGTCCGGACCGGCGACGGGGCTATGTACGGGCCCGCCTCCCCGTTGGAACTAGTCGGGTGGGCCGCCGAAGCCCGGATTGTGCCGGGTTGCCAGGTATCCCGGGATGGGGTTACCTGGGTGCCGGCCGAAACCATTCCCCGCCTGCGCATGGAATGGACGGTTGAGATCACGCCGGAAGAAAAGATCGGGCCGCTCCATCTGTTGGCGATCGGCGATCTGGTCCGGGAGGGCACCATTCCGCTGGGTGCCGAATTGGTCTGTGCCGCGCGTAACGTGCGGACGACGATCGATCATCATTTTTTTGCACTGCTTTTGCAGGAAGCCCGCGAGAATCTGGGCGGGGCGGCGGAAGAAGAGAAACGTTTGCTGGAGCAGGTCCACGAACAGTGGATTCCCTCGATTCGCGCCGATGCGGAAACCCGGTTGAAAGCCACTGAGCAATCCCGCCTGGCCGAGCAGACCCAGTGGAAACAGCTTGAGTTATCCTGGCAGGCAGAGCAGGCGCAATGGAAAACTGAGCAAGCGCAATGGAGGGTTGAACAAGCGCGCTGGAAGGCTGAACAGACGCAGTGGAAGGCCACTGAACAAGACCGGTTGACCGAGCTGGCCCGATGCAAGGCGGGCGAGCAATACTGGCTGGCCGAGGAAGTGCAATGGAAGGCCGCCCAAAAAACGTGGCAGGCGGAAAAAGCGCAATGGCTGGCTGAACAGGCCCATTGGAAGGAAACCGAGCAATCCTGGTTGGCCGAGCAGCTTCAATGGCAGACTGCCCTGGAGGAGGCCCGGGAGAATTCGCGCGTCCAGGAAGAGGCGCAGGCCGCTGTTCATACCCGCCTGGAAGATCGGGCGACCGCCGCGGAGAATGAATGCCGGCGGTTAACTCTTCAATTGGAGCAGGAACGTGCGGAATTCACCCAAGTCCGACAAGGGTTGATTGCCGAATTAGATAAAAATAAATCCCGTTTGGACCAGCTTGAAACCGCGCAGGAAGAAGCGCTGCGAAGTCTGGATCAATTCCGCGCCACCCAGGGAGTCGAACGGCAGAAGGTCGCTGACCTTGAGCGGCGTTATCAGGAAGAGACCTCTGCCCTTCAGCAGGCACGCGACGCAGCCCTTCAATCCAGTGCCCTTTTGACAGCTTCTTTGGAAAGCGCCGATCAGGAACGGGCCGACTTGCGGGGGGAATTGATGGGCGCGCGAGACCGGGAGAATGCTTTACGAGTCGAGTTGACTAACCGCAAAGCGGCGGAAGAAGCCCAGTTGCGGGTGGTCGATCAGGCGCATGCTGAAACCGAGGCCCAAACCCGGATCGCCGATGAGTTGCGGGAGCAATTAGCCCAGCAGACCGAGTCGAGCACGCAGTTGGCCGAGGCCCTGGCCAAAAAACAACACCTTTCGGTGGACCTGACGCCGGGGCCGATGGATACGGTCTTATTGGATGAGTCGGAACTATTGGAGCAGGAGTGCGCCCATCTGGCGGAGTTGTTGGACAAACTGCCGTCGATGACACCGGCACCCGCAGCAGCTCCAGCCGCATCCGCTGCGCCGATTTCCGTGATCGATTGGATGGATCCCCGTCCCGCGCCGTCGCCGCCGATCTCAGCGCCCCAGGTCGTGATGTCCCCGGTGGCTCTGCGCATCCAGGGGGCGGTGAAAGCGCTGCGCCAAGCCGAAAAAGAACTGGCCAAACAACGGCAGTTGTATCATGATTTAATCCGTCGCGGAGCTGATCGGGAAGCCGAGTTGACGGCCTTGGTGGAGCAGTTGAAGCGCGATCTGGAGATGTCCTCGCGGTTGGTTCGCCAATCGATGGACGAGATGGAAAAACGCGAGGGGGAATTGCGACAATTACGCCGGGCCGGGGCCGGGGGGCCATCGACCGCGTCAACCGCCCGGGCTTCCGTGACTCCGATCGAACCGGAGGTGTTGCCGCCGGTGACGCCCGAAAATCCCCCCAAAAAACTGGCGCGGGATGTGCCGAAGCGGGAACCGAATCCCGTGTTGGCCGGGTTGGAAAAACAGGCGCGAGCCGATCTGCATAACTGGCAAAAGCAAAGGGCCAAGGCCGAACCCGGCGCCATCGGCCGCATTAAGAAATGGATTTCAAGTGACTGATGAATACCGATTCTAAAAACGACACAACGCCCAACGGAATGTCGGATATTTCCAAGCTGCTTCAAAAGCAGGCCGAGGAGTTATCCCGTTTGTCCCAACAATTATCCGGCACGACCTCCGCGACGGGCACCCCGCCCGGCGGAGAACGGAATTTTGGCGCGGAAAAACCGCCGGTGCAAACCTGGTCGGTGCCGGTCAAGACCGTTCCGGCCGGCGAAAGCCAACTGCCGGTACTGGCGTCCGATCCGGCCTTGAGTGCCGACTCGCTTCCGGTCCTGGATGCCTTTCGCCAATTTTTGGAGGAGGAGCGCCGCCGAACCCGACGGCGAATGATCCGATTAATGGTGGTGGGCGGACTGATTGTCCTGGGCATCATGGGCATTGTGGCGTGGGGAATCGATCAGTCCATCCGGCAGACCCGGCATGATTTGCACCTCACTCAGATGAAGGCGTCGCAATTGGCGACGGTGCAGGCGGAGCAGGTTGGACAGGTTTCGCTGACGGCGTCGAATTTAGAGCGGCGCATGATCGTCGAGCGCCAGAAAGTTCAATCCGTTGCCGTCGCCGCCACGAACCTGCAAAAAATCGTTGAAGCTGAAAAACTGCAGAATGATCTGGCTCGCGGCCAGACGAAGGAAACGATCAATGACCAGCAGGAGGAAATCCAGCGGTTGAAGGAGCTGGTCACGACGTTAGAGATCGACAATGCCCTGCTGACGGGCAGCATCAAAGACTTGAAGGGGGAAGGGGATGCTGCGCCTGAGGTCAAGGTGCCCGACGAGGCGCGGCCCACGGACGATGTCCGGCTCCCCGATGGGGCCTGGGTTACACCGCTACCCGTCCGTCCGGTGCCCCCGACGTCGGCGCCTGATTCATTGCCCGGCGCCCGGGTGCCTGTTCGCCTCCCCAATCTTTAATATAATGTGCAACCTTGGCGGAAGCCATGCGCCTTTTGTTTCAATTGTTTGCCCAGGAATCAGCCGGTGATGCCCGGGAGGATACTTAACCTGTAATCGCACGGCACGGCGATTCGATTTATGCGCCACAGAAGGGTCGGGAACGAAAATCATGACAACGATGCAAATAAAACAATGGGCTGGTGCTGACGGGCGGGCAACGGCCGGGCTGGTGGGATGGGCGTTGGTGGTGGCATTGCTGGCCGTTTCCTGTTCCAAGAGCGCGACTCCGTCGTCAGCAGGCAAGGCGGGACAGCGGCGCGCCGTGCCGGTGACCGTGGCGGCGGTTATTCAGAAGGATGTGCCGCTCGAGTTGGAAACGTTCGGCATGGCCCAGTCGAAAGCCAGTGTCACGATCAAAGCCCAGGTCGCCCAGGTTATTGAGACGGTTCATTTTCAGGAAGGGCAGACGATTTCCCGGGGGGATCCCCTTTTTACGCTGAACAGCCGCCCCTACGTGGTGGCCTTGGAACATGCCCGGGCTGCTATGACGCGGGACAAAGTCCTATCCGACGACGCTCAATTGGAGGCGCGCCGCGACGCTGAACTGCTGGCCAAGAAAATTCTCGCGCAAGAGGACTACGACAAGGCCAAATCGCTCGCTGATGCGCTCAGCGAAACGCTCAAGGCGGACCAGGCGACGGTTGATGCGGCGCAAATCGACCTGGACAATTGCAAAATCGCCTCTCCCATCGACGGCCGAGCCGGCAAGGTTTTGCTCCATGCCGGTAACCTCACTGCCAACGACGTCCCGCTGGTGACGATCAACCAGATCAAGCCCATTGATGTTTTCTTCGTTCTCCCACAGGCGGAACTCGACCGGGTCCGTTTATATCAGGGCAAGGCCGAACTGGCGGTGGAGGCGACCCTCACGGGTGAACCGGACCGTCCCGAAAAAGGCATTCTGACCTTTATCGACAACCGCATCGATTCCGGCAACGGGACGATCGAGTTCGGCGCGACTTTTCAAAATCCGGATGAGCGCCTTTGGCCCGGTCGTTATGTGCTCGTTCACCTGGTGCTGACGGTTCAACGCAACGCCACGGTGGCGCCCCTCCGTGCGATTGTAACCGCTAGTCTCGGTCAATATGTTTTTGTCGTGAAGACGGATCGGACGGTGGAACAGCGCATGGTTAAGGTGAATCGAACGGTGGGCGATGATGCCGTGATCGAGTCCGGCCTTCAACCGGGCGAGCAGGTGGTGACCGACGGCCAGTTACAGTTGGAAGAGGGCACCCAGGTCGAGGTTGGCGCCGGGGGTGCGAAAACTCCGCGGCCGGTCGCGGCCGGCCCGGCGAGTTCGGGGGCGCCCCCATGAACATTTCGGGCCTGTTCATTCGCCGGCCGGTGATGACTGTGCTGGTGATGGTCAGCATCCTCCTCTGCGGGCTCATCGGCTACCGCCTGCTCGCGGTGAGCGATCTGCCCAATGTTGATTTCCCAACCATTGTCGTGAGCGCCAATCTGCCCGGGGCCAGCCCGATGACGATGGCGTCGGCCGTGGCCACGGTGCTGGAGAAGGAATGCTCGGCCATCGACGGCCTGGATTCGATGAGTTCCAGCAGCACCATGGGGTCCACCCGCATCACGCTGCAGTTCTCCCTCGACCGCAGCATTGATGCTGCCGCACAGGACGTGCAGGCGGCCATTGCCCGAGCCCAGCGCAAACTGCCGAGCGACATGCCCGC
>Ga0073936_10009203_pt1 | contig 12316 bp, 11 predicted proteins | sample AliMusrvi5mmetaG_FD_87041 | JGI IMG/M metagenome (GOLD analysis project Ga0073936, IMG submission 87041) | Freshwater lake bacterial and archeal communities from Alinen Mustajarvi, Finland, to study Microbial Dark Matter (Phase II) - Alinen... | ecosystem: Environmental > Aquatic > Freshwater >... | reverse complement strand
TCCGGATACTGGGCAGATCATCGGTTACACCAGCACCTTTGGAGAAGACTCAGATTACGCCATTCACCCTCCGGCGTATCTGAACAACGGCAACGGTACCATCAGCGACAAGGTTACGGGCCTGATGTGGCATCAGACCGATGGCGGCGAGATGACATGGGAGAACGCCGCAGTCTTTGCTGCTACGAACAAATTGGCCGGTTATACCGATTGGCGGCTGCCCGCCACCCATGAACTTTACAGCATCAGCAAACAGGGCGCGCTCAACCCGGCCATCGATACCAACTACTTCACTGTCACTGCGGCGGAATACTGGTGGACGCGTGATCTGCAGGTTGGCAGCACCAGTATCGTCTGGGTCGCCAATGCCGGCGGCGGCATTGGCAATCACCCCAAGAGCGAAACCCTCAGCGCGGGCGGCTCCCGGCGTTTTCATGTCCGCTGTGTACGCGGCGTGGCCGTGCCATCGACGAACAGTCCGATCCATCATTTCGTCAATACAGGTAACGGTACAATCATAGACACGGACACCGGGCTTACCTGGCAGCAGGGGGAGATTGCGAGTGCGACAAATTGGGAAGGCGCGTTACAATGTGCCGGAACGAACACGCTCGCCGGCTACACAGACTGGCGCCTGCCAAACATTAAAGAACTGCAATCCATCAACGACGAGACCCTGGCGTTCCCCTCTGTGGACACCACATATTTTCCCGGTGTCACGGCGTCGCGTTACTGGTCGTCCACCAGTATGCATGGCATGAGCAATGAGGCGTGGTATCTCGACTGCCAGTACGGACTCACCAGCTATTCAGGCAAGAGTTCCAACCTTCTCGTGCGGTGCGTCCGTGGAGGCACAACGAATGTGGCCAGCCCGTTCAATGCGCAACTTGTCCGTATTCCGGGGAATAGTTTCATCATGGGCGATCAATTCAGTTTCTATGACCCGGACCATCCGAGTGATGAGATCCCGCTGCACAATGTCTATATCTCGCCGCTTTACATCGCGACCACACTGGCCACCATGAACGAATATTGTGCCTTCCTTAACGCCGCACTCTACCAGGGCTTGATTGAGGTGCGTTCGAATATCGTCTACGGCATGGGCAATACTAACATCTATTTCTACACTCACGACGCAAACGCCTATAGTTTCATCCAATACAGCAATGGCACCTTTACGGTGCTGGATAATCGTGGGATGCGCCCGGTTACCAGCGTGCGCTGGTTCGGTGCGGTGGCTTACTGCAACTGGCTGAGTCAACGCGGAGAATGGAAGCCATGCTACAATCTCGAAACTGGCGATGTGAATTTCACAAACAACGGGTTCCGCCTGCCGACCGAGGCTGAGTGGGAATACTGCGCACACGGCGGACTCACCAACCCATACTGCATGTTCCCGTGGGGGACAAATTCGAATTCCAATGGCGCATACGCCAATTGGGAGGGATCCGGCGATCCGTTCGAATCCACCAACGCGTACCCCTGCACGACACCGGTCGGATTTTACAATGGTTCGCTGCGCCTAAAGACCGACTACAACTGGCCGGGCTACCAGTCTACCTACCAGACCAGTGACGGTTCGAATCCCTTCGGACTCTATGACATGGCTGGCAATGTCTGGCAGTGGGTCAACGATTGGTACGGCAACACCTACTACACTTATTGCGTCGGCAACAACATAGTAACCAATCCGCCCGGACCGGTGGCTGGTGACGTCTTTACAAACTACGGTAACGTGGCTTACCGCGCGCTGCGTGGCGGCACGTGGTACAACGGCGGCGGCCAGCAATTCTACGGCTACAGCCGCGTCTCCAATAGAGATCCGTCCTGGTCGCTGGGTCCGCCACCTGATGGCAACAATGACAGTTCCTGGTTCCAGGTTGGTTTCCGTGTGATGCGCCCCGAAAAAATCACGCAGACCGTAGGCTTGATTCTGGGTACGACCAATGCCTATCCCGGCTACACGTTGATGTCGCCCATGCAAAGCACCAACACTTACCTGCTTAACAACGCCGGACAGTACGTGCACAAGTGGACCAGTGCCTATAATCCGGGGCGCGCCGACTACCTGCTGACGAACGGCCACCTGTTGCGTGCCTGCTCGGCACACCCCATCATATCCACCGGCGGTGGCGAGGGCGGACGCCTTGAGGAACACGACTGGGAAGGGAACTTGGTATGGGCGTTTGACCTGAACACCGCCACAAACATGTCACACCACGACTTCAAGGTGCTTCCCAACGGCAACGTCATCATGATCGTATGCGAGGTGAAGAGTTACGCCGAGGTGCTGGCCACCGGTTTTAATCCTGCGCTCCTCGACTCGTCGATCACCGGCAGCGGCGGCTTCATGCTTCCGGACTACGTGGCCGAGGTCCAGCCCATCCGCCCGTACGGCGGCACCATCGTCTGGGAGTGGCACCCGTGGGATCACCTGATCCAGGACTTTTCCTCGGGGCGTAACAACTACGGCGTGGTCAGCAACTATGTGGAACGCATCAATCCTAACGGCACAGGCATGATGATCCAGCAGTTCTGGAACCACATGAACGGGATCGACTATAACGCTCAGCTCGATCAAATCGTGCTGAGCGTGCGGGGCAATAGCGAACTCTGGGTAATTGATCACCAGACAACCACTGCGCAGGCTGCGAGCCACGTTGGCGGCCGCTATAACAAGGGGGGTGACCTCCTTTATCGCTGGGGGAATCCGGCGCAGTACAAACTGGGAACGCAGGCCAACGAGATGCTCTGGCAGCAGCATGACGTCACGTGGATACCAACCAACTGCCCGGGGGCCGGCCACCTGCTCATTCACGACAACGGCATCGGCCGCGGGTACTCATCGATTGATGAGATCATCCCGCCTGTGGATGCGTATGGCAACTATGCGCGCACAGCGGGTGCCGCCTTTGGTCCGACCGGCCTCTGCTGGACTTACCAGGATACGCCGCCAACCAACTACTACTCGTCTGAGATATCCGGTGCACAGCGTTTGCCCAACGGTAATACGCTCATCTGCGGCGGCATCTTCGGCAAACTCTTCGAAGTCACGACCAACGGCCAGACCGTTTGGCTCTACATTAACCCAGAGACCACGTCACCGCTTGCACAGGGCAGTGCCGTTCCTGCTGATACGCACATGTCCGGACAGTTCTTTAACGAGGTTTTCAAGGTCCGGCGCTATCCAGTAAATTATGCCGGCCTGGTTGGCAAAGATCTGACGCCGCGAGGAACGGTCGAGACATATACCGGTGCTGCTACCGATACCATCGGGCTTGACCTGCCGGACCTCTGGGTGCGCTCACATTTCGGCACACTCTCTGCCGTTACAGCAATCAGCAGCCATTCCACCAATGGACTTACGGATATTCAGGAATACCGTTACGGCCTTGACCCCTCGGTATGGTCCTCCACCACCAACGGCATCCCGGACGGATGGGCTCTGGCGTACGGATTTGAACCGACGCTTTTCTCTGTGGCAGCGCTGACCAATGCCAATGGCTGCACGACACTGCAGTCCTACCAGGCCGATCTGAACCCTACGAATTCAAATTCCCGTCTAACAATCACGGAGATTACGCCGGCTACAAATGGTGTTACACTGACATGGGTGGGTGGATCTGCCGCTTGGCAGGCCTTGGAGAGTTGCACCAACCTCGTTGCCAACCAGTGGTTAGACCTGTTTACCAACACCCCGCCGACCACGTACACAACAACCGTCCAGCATATTCAAGCTGTGAGTCCCTGCAGCCGGTTTTATCGGATCCGGGCCTGGAGATAGACAGGATGCATCACACAAACACACGGTCGGGTTGGTGGATGTGCCGACGGCATGGGCACGTTCGAACGCTTTGCTGCGGGGGCATTTACGGGGTGCTCTTCCTGACGGCTAATCTTTTCCCGGTTTACGGCGCATCCAATGGGCCGAGTCAGCCGGTGCCGATGGTGCCGGAGCATGCTGTGGACATGATACTTGGCCGCCCGACCGGCACCTCGGTCGTGTTGCGAATACTCAGTAGCCGCGACGTCCTGGCGGTTGTTTCGTACGGGGTGCAGCGTGCCAGTTCCTCCGCGTTGACCGGGACTGTGCGGCTGTCGCAGGCCCAACCGCAGGAGACGCAACTGACGGGTCTTGTCCCGGACACGGCCTATGAGTACCGAATACAGGAAGAGTCGACGGGAAAACGTTTGGTCGAGGGGAACTTTCACACGGCCAGGCCGGCTGGCGGCACGTTCACGTTCACTGTCACGGCTGACTCGCACCTGGACGACAACACGGATCCGGCGCTCTACCAGCGCACGCTCGCGGCAGCGCGCGGCGATGTGCCGGATTTTCACATCGACCTGGGCGACACCTTCATGACCGGGAAGCATGCGAGTCGCGAAAATGCCGCGCAACAGTATCTCGCGCAGCGCTATTATCTGGGTCAGATCGGTCAAGCGGCGCCGCTCTTCCTGGTTGTGGGCAACCACGATGGCGAGGAGAGCCGGCAGCTTCGTAACGGCGCCGGGAGCCTGGCGGTTTGGGCCAACGGCATGCGGAAGCGCTATTTCCCGAACCCTGTGCCCGACAGCTTTTATACGGGCAATACGGTCAAGGATCCGCTGGCTGGCACGCTGCAGGATTACTATGCCTGGCAATGGGGCGATGCGTTGTTTGTGGTGCTGAATCCATATTGGTATGCGGATGATCGGCGGGCGGACGAGCGCTGGGAGCTTTCGCTCGGCATAGTGCAGTTCAACTGGCTGAAACAGACGTTGTCCGCCAGCAAGGCCAGATTCAAGATGGTGTTTATTCATCAGCTCGTGGGCGGCAACGACCGGCAGGGGCGCGGCGGCGCAGAGGTCGCGGGGTTTGGCGAATGGGGTGGCCGGAATGCCGATGGCACCGACGGCTTTCAGGCGCATCGCCCCGGTTGGGAACAGCCCATTCATCAGCTACTGGTCAGCAATCAGGTGGCGATTGTCTTTCACGGCCACGATCATCTCTTTGCCAGACAGGAGCGGGATGGTCTGGTTTACCAGGAAGTTCCGCAACCTGGCGATCCACATGGCAACCCCCGCGCCGCAGCCGAATACGGGTATAAGGAAGGTGTCATTCTGGGGAGCCCGGGGTACATGCGGGTCAAAGTCGCGCCGGAAAAACTGTGCGTGGAGTTTGTCCGGCCGGACGGAGGTGTCGCGCATACGTACACGATGGGACAATCCCGGCACTAGCGCCATTTAAGTAATCGTGTCGCCGCGAACAGACCAATGTGGACACGAAGGGGAGGAAGGATGCACGAAGAGCCCGAAGGTTTGTTGTGTTTCTTCGCCGCTAGGCAGCGCCGAAATCGTGGCGCCTTCCAGTCGTTTGATCAGCCGTTGGTTGATCTACTCATTGGAGGGCGGCACGCCGTTGCCGCCGCCGCGTTCCTGCTGTTGGCGCTGGCGACCACTGGCACGGTTGCCGGCCAGGATGGGGAATCGGCGCGTGGGGAACGTCGTGCTCACGGAGAGCGTCCGTTGCCGGCGCTGCCGGCGGAAGTCGCGGCGTTGGACCGGCTTTCCGTGGTCCTGGGGTGTCCGACGGATCGTTCGGTGACCCTCAGTGTGCTCTCGGCCGACGCGCTGGAAGGGTATTGTGAATTCGGCAGCGCGCCTGAGGAGTATACGCATCGGACGGCCCTGACCAATTTCCCGGTTGGTCAACCAGTGGCGGTGCTGTTGGATCAACTGCCGCCGGACAAGACCTGCTCATACCGGCTGCAGTATAGGGCTCCCGGCGAAATCCGCTACACAGAAGGCGTGCCCCACGTCTTTCATACCCAGCGCGCGGCCGGCGGCACCTTTGTGTTCGAAGTGCAGGGCGACTCGCATCCGGAGCGCCCGCAGCAGTTTGATCCCATGCTGTATCAGCAGACCTTGAAGAGTGCGGCGGCGGATCAGCCGGATTTCTACCTGCTCATGGGGGATGACTTCAGCGTGGACACTCTGCAAACGATCAATGCCGATGCGGTGGCCCGTCGTTACCGCTATCAACGGTCGTTTCTTTCACTGATCGGGCAGTCGGCGCCGATCTTTCTCGTGAACGGAAATCACGAGCAAGCCGCGGTCTGCAACCTCGACGGCACGCCGTGCAATGTGGCGGTCTGGGCGCAAACTTCGCGCAATCGTTATTTTCCGCAGCCAGCGCCGGATGGCTTCTACATCGGCGATTTGACCAACGTGCCGTTCATTGGGTTGCTGCGTGATTACTACGCCTGGACCTGGGGTGATGCGCTCTTTGTGGTGATCGATCCGTACTGGCACTCGTCCATGCCGGTGGACAATGTTCTGGGCGGAGGGGCGAAGCGCGACGACATGTGGTCGGTGACCCTCGGAGATGCCCAATATCAGTGGTTTCGACAGACGCTGGAGCGCAGCCGGGCGAGGTACAAGTTTGTTTTCACGCATCATGTGCTGGGGACCGGTCGGGGCGGCATTGAACTGGCCGGCGGGTACGAATGGGGCGGTCGGAACCGGCGCGGCGAACGGGAGTTTCCGCAGCAACGCCCCGGCTGGACGCTTCCCATTCATCAATTGATGGCAACCAACAGGGTCACCATTTTCTTCCAAGGACACGACCATATCTTCGCGCACCAGCAACTTGACGGCGTCGTCTACCAGACACTTGCTCAACCGGCTGACCCCAATTACACCCGCGCCAAATGGGCCGACGATTACCGAAGCGGCGACATTCTCCCGAGTTCCGGCCGTGTGCGTGTGCTTGTGACACCAGCGAAGGTACGTGTGGAGTACGTCCGCTCATACCTGCCACGCGACGCAACCACAACGCATCCCGATGGCGAGATCGCCTTCTCCTACGAGATCCCGGCACAACAAACTTCGAAGTAACGACAACAGGACCAGCGCAACGAAGTGCCCTTGAACGTCACGTTTTACGAATCGTCACTGTCGACATGAATACGCGTCTGGACCTTTGCAAATGCCTGCGTCCATAACACCAATGATTTCATCGTAAACGCCCAGTTCCACCATCGAGGTGCCCCTTCATGCGGGAGTTCTGCTGTCGCTGGACTTCCGGCAGGATGCGTTCCCGGACGAATGCCAGGGCTTCCTGTGCGTCACGGTCCACCTCGATAATGTTCAGTCTCATTAAATCCTCTTCCGTCAGTACGATTGTCACGTGCCCCACCTTCCTTTCTGCGGTTTCAACGCGCCGTGTAAATCAGGTAAACCCCGCCCAGGAGCACCAGCCCGCCGCAAACCCGCTTCAAAATTACCGCGCCCTTGGACTTCTCATTCCAGTCCAGGTAGTGCTGCACCACCTCTGTGAACGTCCCCGCCAGCACAATCACGGCGCAGTGCCCCAAACCGTACAACAGAAGCAGCAGAATGCCGTAAATCAGGTTCGTCGCCGCCAATTTGAATGTTACGGCCAGCATCGGGGCCATGTAGGCGAAAGTGCACGGCCCCAGCGCGACCCCGAACACCAAACCTAAAACGAAAGCCGCCAGCAACCCCTTGCGCTTCATGCCGGGCTGTGCCGCGCCAGGCATTGGCAGGCGGATCGCATCGAGCAGATAAAGCCCGACCACAAAGAAGATCGCCGCCACAAAATAGTTCCCGTAGCGTCCTACATCCCCAAGCATACGCCCCGCCGCCGCCGTAATGATGCCAATCACACCAATGGTGATCAGAATGCCCAACGCGAAGAGAAAAGAGATCCCGAATGCGCGTCGCGTCGCGATCCGCCCCTGTTGGCCGATGAATCCCACAATCAGCGGAATACTAGCCAGATGGCAGGGGCTCAACACGATACTGAGCACGCCCCATGTGAATGCGGCACACAACGCCAGACCGGCCGAACCTTCGACCGCGCGTGACAACCAGGTAAACAGTTGTTCCATTCGAACCGATCCTATTTCAGATTCACGCCCAGTTCCTTCCACTTGGCCAGGATGTCTTCTTTGGAGACGAAACCCTCGTGGCGGAAGACCTCATTGCCGTTGGTCCCGATGAAGACCTGGGTCGGAATCATTCGGATCTGGTAAGTCTTGCCAGCATCTGGATTCTGCCACACATCAATGACCTGCACATCCAGACGGCCAACGTAGTTTGATTTTAACTCGTCGAGAATCGGCGCCATCAGTTTGCACGGAATGCACTTCCCCGCGCCGAGATCAACCAACTGCGGCAATCGTGTATTCGGCGCAGAATTCGGCGGCCTGAGTGCTTGGGGCGTTCCAATTTCGCGTCCGCCCACGACCACCGCTGCGCGCCCGCCACAACAGGCCGACGGACCATTGCCCGCGAGTTTTCCGAATACCACCACGCCCGCCACCACGGCCAAAACCATCCAAATCCACTTGGTCTTGCCGCCGCAACTGTTGCAGGAATCCCCGTTCGGTTTATTCTCTTCTGTGTCGCTCATGTGTCCCGTCCTTTCTCAGCAAACCAGTTTTGCCGCCCCGGCCGAAGCCACCTTCGTGATGACATCGAGCGTCGGCGGTGTCATGCCTTTGGTCATGCCCAGGTCGGCGAGTTGCAGGTGCTCATACGTTTTGAATCCAGCTTGTTCAAGACTGTTCTTCACACAGTTGAGAGGACAGCCGTCAATCGCCAGAATCCGGGAGGCCAACTGCGTCGTCGCCATGATTCCGGGCACCCGCCCGCCGATTCCCGCCAGACAGAACATCTTGCCTGCGCCGTCCTGGGTCAGTTTGCGCGCCGCCTGGTCGGCAACCGCGCCCACATCCGCCGCCCCGGAACACGCGAAGATCAACTTCGGCGCGCCTGCACATACACACGTTGTCTTGTCACTCATGGTCGCTCTCCTTGGTTTGTCCTCACACGAGGACCTTCTTGATGTCATCCGCGCTCAGCACCCTACCAGCGCTTTTCACTTGCCCGTCGACCACGAGGGCCGGCGTGGTCATCACACTGAACTTCATAATGTCCTGAATCTTCTCCACCTTTTCGATCGTGACCTCGATGCCCAACGCCTTCACGGCCGCCTCGGCATTCGCCATCAGCAACTTGCACTTCGGGCAACCGGTGCCCAGGATTTGAATCTTCATCGCTCGCCCCCAGTTTCAAGTCGCCAGTTTCAAGTTTCCAGTCTCACCCCTACATCACCGCGTTGAACACGTAACCCACAATTAGGATGCCCAACGCCACCACACCGAAGAATGTCAGCAGCAACTTCTTCGTGAGGACCTTTCGCAGGATCACTGCTTCCGGCAGCGAAAGGCCGATCACGGCCATCATGAAAGCCAATACGGTGCCCAGTGCCGCACCTTTTCCAAGCAAGGCTTGCACAATCGGGATAATCCCGGCCGCATTCGAGTACATGGGAACGCCCAGAATCACCGCCGCCGGCACCGCCCACCAGGCGCTCTTGCCCATGAATGAGGCCAGGAACCCTTCCGGCACGTACCCGTGGATGCCGGCTCCCACCGCGATGCCGAGCAGCACGTACAAACATACTTTGCCGACAATATCACGGACAGAGTCGATGCCGAACCCGATGCGTGCACCCCAATCCAACACGGCTTCGTCGCTCACCGTCCCGGTCTTGGTCTCATAAACCCACGGTTCCACCCACTTCTCCAGACGCAACCGTCCAATGATCCATCCGGCCAGGATTGCGATGGCCAACCCCATGCCGGCATAGATCGCCGCCACCTTCCACCCGAACAGGCCAAAGAGCAGCACCAGCGCGACTTCATTAATCATGGGGGAGGCGATCAGGAAGGAGAACGTAACGCCGAGCGGCACGCCCGTGGTCACGAAACCAATGAAAAGGGGCACAGCCGAACAGGAACAGAACGGGGTCACGATTCCGAGCAGGGCCGCCAGCACATTGCCCACCGATTCCCGTTTGCCGGCCAGAATGCGTCGTGTACGTTCCGGGGTGACAAACGACCGCACAATGCCCACGTCAAAGACCACCAGCGTCAATAGCATCAGAACCTTTGGGGTCTCAAAGAGGAAAAACTCAACGGCGACGCCCAAGGGATGTGCCTGGGAAAGCCGCAGGAGCGTATACGTCAACCAATCCGCGAGAACTGCAAGTTGTCCGTACAGAACACCCCACAACAGCAAGAGGCAGATGCCTTTGAGAATGACGAGCTGCAATCCGCGACCGGACCGCGAACGCGCGTGGTCCAGCCCGGCATCATCATTCTCGTTATGGACACTGGCGCTCATTAGATATTCTTTGCCCGGGCGGTGTGTCGGTGCGCGTCGGCCTGCACCACTTCCACCGCACACTCGAATGCCCGCAGGATGCAGGGCGTTTCGAGATGATAAAAGACTTTCATGCCTTTCCGCCGGTCACTCACAACCCCCGCGCGTTTCAGCATGGCAAGATGCCGCGAGATGTTGGACTGATCAATGTCCGCCAAGGTGTTCAATTCACACACGCACCGATCGCTCTTCGCCAGAGCGTGGACGATGAGTATGCGCACCGGATGGGCCAGCGCCTTCAGGATGCTGGCCCGCATTTCTGCCTGATGGTAGGTCATGAAAATTAGGATATGCGCATAACCGCATATTGTCAACGTGCGTTTGGTCCGTTGGGTCTGCGAAAAGACATTCGCCCACAGCCGAGGCTTTGGGCTCAAACCTCCGCTTGACTCGTTATGAACATACGTTCATAATTGCGTCGTCTTTTTGAGGAACTCTCGATGCCACGACCCTGTTGCCTTCGCCACGTCGGCCAATCGCCTTGCGCCCAATACTTCAAACCGGCCGGGATTCCCATTCGCATGCTGGAGGAAGTCGTGCTGGGGCTCGACGAACTTGAAGCCCTGCGCCTTGCAGACCTGAATGGCCTTTATCAGGCGAAGGCTGCGGAACAGATGAAGATTTCCCGCCCGACTTTTTCCAGGATTGTGGAGCAAGCGCGGCGGAAAGTGGCGGACGCCCTAATTCACGGCAAGGCGCTTCGCATGGAAGGTGGTGCCGTGATCATGAAAGAAGAAGAGACAATGCCAGCAAGAGATGGAACAGGACCAGCTGGAAAGGGCAGGGGCATGGGGCGCGGTCCCTGCGGTTGCGGTCAGAACAAAGGCCCGCAGGGTCGTGCCGGCGCAGGCTTCGGCCCGGGTGCCCGCCGACGGCGAGGCCAAACGGTGGTAGCCCCCGCAACCCACCAGGAAACATCAAAACCAGTTACAACCAAAGGAAAGTAGAAAAACATGAAAATCGCCATTCCCGTTGCTGATTATCGCGCGCTCGAAAGCCCAGTCTATGGGCATTTTGGATCGGCCCCGGTCTTCGCGCTCGTGGACTCCGAGACACTGGCCGTTGAAGCGGTGGGGAACCGGGATCACGGCCATGTCCATGGTGCCTGTAGTCCACTCAAGGCCCTCGCAGGCGCCAAGCCCGACGTCGTTATCGTAGGCGGCATTGGGGGTGGTGCGCTGATGGGCTTGCGCGCCGCCGGAATCAAAGTGTACCGCTGCACCGAGGGCACGGTGGCTGACGCCATGCGTCTGCTCAAGGACAACAAACTGGAAGAGATCGACGACACTGGTGTCTGCGCTGGCCACAGCGGTGGCCATACCTGCCACCACCAGTAGCGGGTGGAGAAAGGCCCCGGCTGTCGCATAATCACAAACGCTACGCCCATACACGTAACACCTGTCGCGCCCCGTGTTCATCGTCTCGCGGGTCACAAACAGCAATCCGCACCGGACATCCCCGACGGCGCACGCGCGCGGATAGCGCGCGGGGATGCGCCTGCGTTTTTCGCCATCGTGGGGCACTCCGCACGCCCGCAGGTAGCGGGCGGGGAGGGCTTCGTTGGTTGTCCGGCGAAGTCCCGTCGCCGCTCGTCGGTTCCCGCGCCCAGGGAGGCAGGCCGCGAGGCGGTGAGCAACGTCGAATCGTTGGCCACTCCCTCGTTCTAGCGCGTTAGTGAATGTCGCCGGCCCGAGTGCGTTCTAAACTGGGTGGTGGCCGTGCGCCTGCCTCCCTTTGCGCGTGGCCCTCCTCGCCAACACCACCACCGTCATCATAGCAGCACAATCGCAGTGATGTGCTTCGCGCATGACCATTCACTTTCCCAAACGCCCGTCCTGACGCACGCCCGCTCCGGGCGCGGAAGGCGGTTCCGTCGCTGCCTGGCACGTCGCGTGCGGAGACACGCGCCGCGCCAGTTGCGTCGGCTCCGCCCACCGCGCCCTACGCTAGCCCAGTTCCAACAAGGCGCGCTCGCCTCCAAGCGTCCGGCCGGCAAGGCCGCAATAGCGGCTCTGCGCGCAGACGGTTGCCGCGCACAACCCGCGACTACGCGGGAGGCGCGGCCCCGCAGCGCGCAGCC
>Ga0073936_10009198_pt1 | contig 12323 bp, 11 predicted proteins | sample AliMusrvi5mmetaG_FD_87041 | JGI IMG/M metagenome (GOLD analysis project Ga0073936, IMG submission 87041) | Freshwater lake bacterial and archeal communities from Alinen Mustajarvi, Finland, to study Microbial Dark Matter (Phase II) - Alinen... | ecosystem: Environmental > Aquatic > Freshwater >... | reverse complement strand
TCGTCGCCCTTCTTGAGCATTTCGCTCGGGTGATTGATCTTGCGGGTCCAGCTCATGTCGGAGACGTGGATCATGCCGTCGATGCCTTCTTCGAGTTCGACGAACGCGCCGTAGGCGGTCATGTTGCGAACCACGCCCTTGACCTGTTTGCCGATCGGATACTTGTGTTCGATCTCGTCCCAAGGATTCGGTTCGAGCTGGCGGACACCCAAGGAAATCTTCTGCTCTTCCTTGTTGACGCCGAGCACGACCGCTTCGACTTCCTGGCCGATGGTAAGCACGTCGGACGGGCGCGTGATGCGCTTGGTCCAGGAGAGTTCGGAAACGTGGATGAGGCCTTCGACGCCTTCCTCGATCTCGACGAACGCGCCGTAGGGAACGAGGTTGGTGATCTTGCCTTTGACCTTGGTGCCGATGGGGAACCGGCCTTCGGTTTCTTCCCACGGGTTCTTCTGGGTCTGCTTGAGGCCGAGGGAAACGCGTTCCTTCTCCTTGTTGATGTCGAGCACTTGAACGTCGATCTCCTGACCAACCTTGAGCAGCTCGCTCGGGTGGCCGAGGCGGCCCCAGGTCATGTCGGTGATGTGCAGCAAGCCGTCCATGCCGTCGAGGTCGATGAACGCACCGAAATCGGTGAGATTCTTGACCACGCCGCGCACGGTGTCGCCCACCTTCACGCTCTCCATGAACCGGCTGCGCTTATCGGAGCGCTCCTGTTCGATGAGTTCGCGACGGCTCAGGACGACGTTCTTGCGGTCGTCGTTGATCTTAACGATCTTGAAATCGTAGGTGTTGCCAACAAATTGTTGGAGGTCTTTCGGAGGGATGATGTCGATCTGGGAGCCGGGCAGGAACGCCTCGACGCCGATGTTGACGGTGAGTCCACCTTTGACCACGGCTTTGACCTTGCCCTTGATGAGTCCGCCACCCTGAAATACTTTGACGATCTTGTCCCAGTTCTGTTTGTAAGCGGCCTTTTCCTTGGAAAGGATGACCATGCCCTCGTCGTTCTCAAGACGGACGAGAAGCACTTCCACTTCATCGCCGACTTGGAGGTCTTCCATGTCGTCGAACTCGGCGATGGGGATGACGCCCTCGCTCTTGTAGCCGATGTCCACGAGCACTTCACGAGGACGGATTTCGAGGATGCGTCCCTTGACGATACTACCCTCTTTGTAGTCGCGAAAAGATTTCGCGAGCAATTCTTGCATCTGATTCATTGATTTAAAACTCACGCCACGGTTGCCACAGGTTTCTTGCCCGGACGCACCACTTCGGCGCGCCTATAACGGGAAAAGAGGTCGAAATGTAGCCTTTTCCCAGAGAAAGGCAAGCGGGACGTGGGGAATTTTGGATCGGGCGAAGGGGCCAAAAAGGGCAACAAGAGCCTTCGGCTCCCTAAAAGCTCCTTCCTTTGCACAAAAAACGGCGCGGTTTCCCGCGCCGTTTCAAGTTTTGATAGGAAGCGTCAGCCTCTTACTTCATCGCCGCGTTCCACTGGGCGATCCGGTCCGCCTTGGCGGCGAAGAGGTCGTCCACGGGATCGAGGATGTCGATGCCGGTGATCTTGTCGCCCTGGGCGATGGCGTTCACCACATCCTGGCCCTTGGTGACGGCCCCAAAGATAGTGTGCTTGCCGTTGAGCCACGGGGTCGGGACGTGCGTGATGAAGAATTGCGAGCCGTTGGTGCCGGGACCAGCGTTGGCCATGGCGAGGTAGCCGGGCTTGTCGAAGCGAAGCTCCGGCACACACTCGTCCTCGAATTTGTAGCCACGGTCGCCGCGGCCGGTGCCGGTCGGGTCGCCGCCCTGGACCATGAAGTCCGCAATGACGCGGTGGAAGACGATGCCGTCGTATTTGCCCTGCTTGGCGAGGTTGAGGAAGCTGGCGCAGGTGACGGGGGCTTTGGCCGGGTACAACGTCAGTTCGATGTTGCCCTTGCCGGTTTTCATGACGATACGGATGTCTTTCATTTTGCTGGTGTCTGGTTTGGATTGGGTGGATGCCGCTTTTTCTTGCGCCACGCCCGCAAGCGGGATGGCGAGGCCGAGCAACACGGCGGTGAGTCGAGTGAAATTCAGGATGTTCATGGGAAAAATGTAAAATAAAGCTGCGTCATCCGGTTGTCGAGCCCGGCCAGCATTCATCTTGCTGAGTGGAAGATGAACATAAATCCTATTTAGGCGCCTTTTTCAAAGAAGCTCAAATCCCATTCCTCCATCCAGCGGATCTTCGGCTTGCCCGCTTCAAAGACAATGGGAAGCCACACGTAACGTCCGTCAATGGCATTGTCTGGACGCCAGATGTCCGCCATGAAAATAAAAGCGTCGCTCCTCCCCGGAACTGACAGGATAAAATTGGACTGGGCTCCGAAGGTTAGGTCGGCACCGGGGCCTTCCGCCGGATTGCCCAGTTCCTGCCACGGACCGTAGATGGCTGGGGATACTGCGGAGCGCGCGGCGTTCGGATTCCAGCCCGTACAGCCGGATGCGATCAAATAGTAGAGCCCCTTGCATTTGAAAATGGCAGGCGCTTCCATCCAGCGGTTTGAAAAAGCGCGGTCATAGGTTCCGCTGAATGTTAGAAAGTCGGGGCTGAGCGCCGCGATGTGCAGGGTCGCATTGCTTTCGGAGGAATAGAGATGGTAAGCCGTGCCGTCGTCGTCCAGATAGACGGTCATATCGCGGGAATCCTGCCCCCTCTTAAAGTCGCGGCCCAGGAGATTCAAAGTCGGGGCGAGGGCGTTTTCTCCCGTTCTCACTTCCGCGGCCTGCGCCTTTGCGATGGTTTCGGGATTTTGCTGATCCGGCGTGACGTTCAAGGGCCACTGGCCCCGATTGGGATTCACGGCTTCAATAAAGGTGTAGAGACCCGTCGGAGCGTCGGCGATGGCCACCCCGGTTTTAGCGCCGCCATACGTGTTCCCATCCAAATGAAACCACATCACAAACTTTCCCGTGGCTTTGCAAAAGATCACCTTTGGCCGTTCCAAGACACACCCCTTGGGGAGTTCCGGTGCGGAATCCACCTTCAACGCGATGCCTTCGTCGCGCCAGGAGTAGAGATCGTCCGAGGAATAAACATGGACGCCAACATGGGCGGCATTGCCTGCCTTGCCTTCGATTTTGTGTTCTCCGAACCAATAATACTTGCCCTCGTGGCAGAGCATACCACCGCCGTGCGCGTTGATGGGAACGCCCTTGTCGTCGAGCCACAAGGCACCGGGACGAAACTTGCGTTCGCCGAACTTCAGCGGAACATCTTTTATCGGTGGGACTTTCGATTCGGACGTCATGAGAATTTATTGGGAATTGAAAACAACGTTGAGGCAGAACCTCCAGAGGTCATGTTGCCATCGCAATTGACGAAGCCGGTCCCGCCGCCGCGTGCAAGCAAAATCCTGTTTTTCACCGAAAATATTTTCGCGCTTTTTTGCGTCAAAAAAGTTCTCCCCTGCGATGGATTTACGCTATTTTGGGTTTCCGATGGTCATGCCTCCCAACAAAGTCAAACTCGCGCTCATTCAAACGAGCTGCTCCAGCGATCCGTCCGCCAATCTGGCGAAGACGCTCGTACGGATTGGCGAGGCGGCGCGTTTGGGCGCGAACATCGTTTGCCTCCAGGAGCTTTTCCTTTCCGTCTATTTCTGCCAGGTGGAAGACCATGCCTATTTCCAACTCGCCGAGGCAGTCCCCGGCCCCTCCACCGACGCTCTTTGCGAAGCGGCTAAGACGCACGGCGTGGTAATCGTGGCCTCGATCTTTGAAAAGCGCGCTCCCGGCATCTACCACAACACTGCCGCTGTCATCGACGCCGACGGCACCTATCTGGGCAGCTACCGCAAGATGCACATCCCTGATGATCCGCTCTTCCTCGAAAAATTCTACTTCACGCCTGGCGATCTCGGCTTCCGCGCCTGGGCGACGCGGTTCGGGAAAATCGGCGTCTGCGTTTGCTGGGACCAATGGTTCCCGGAAGCCGCGAGGCTCACGGCGCTGCATGGCGCGCAAATTCTTTTCTACCCCACAGCCATCGGCTGGCATCCGTCGGAAAAGGCGGAATTCGGCGCGCGCCAGCACGACGCATGGGAGACCATCCAGCGTTCCCACGCCATCGCCAACGGTTGCTACGTGGCGGCGGTCAACCGCGTCGGGCGCGAAGCTCCCAACGGCGGACCTGGCATCGAGTTCTGGGGTCAGAGTTTCGTAACTGACCCCTGCGGACAGATCGTCGCCAAGGCAAGCGCGAACAATGAGGAAATTCTCCTCGCCGACGCGGACCTCAATGCGATAGACACTCAACGCGCACACTGGCCTTTCCTGCGCGACCGACGCGTGGACGCCTACTGCGGTATCAACCAACGCTTTCTCGACTAGCCCACTATTTTGACTAGCCCTTCTATGCCCCTCTCTGACGCAACCACCCCATCGCCGACTCCGGCCCAACTTGGCTACCGGATGCCCGCTGAATGGGAGCCGCACGAGGCCACCTGGCTCTCGTGGCCTCGCCGTAACGGCATCAGCTTCCCCGGCGTGTTCGACGCGATTCATCCCGTACTCGCAAAAATGGTGGATGCCCTGGCCGACTCCGAACACGTTTGCATCAACGTCTCCAGCCGCGATCACGAACGCGAAGTGCGCGAGGTATTGCGCCGCAATCGCGCATGCACCGATCACGTCCACTTCCATCACATCCCCACCAATGAACCGTGGTGCCGGGATCACGGCCCCATCTTCCTAACACGCGCTGGCGACCCGAAACCGGCAATTGTCGATTGGGACTACAACGCTTGGGGGTGGAAACATCCTCCATTCGATTTGGACGATGTGGTGCCGACGGAAATCGGCGAGGCGCTCGGGCTGAAAGTCTTTTATCCCGGCATCGTCATGGAGGGCGGCTCGTTCGACGTGAACGGCGCAGGCTCGCTCCTGACCACCAATTCCTGCCTGCTCAACCCAAACCGCAATCCGGATCTGACGAAATCCGAAATCGAGCAAAAGCTGCGCGATTATCTGGGCGTATCCAATATTCTCTGGCTGGGCGACGGCATTGACGGCGATGATACGGACGGGCATGTGGACGACTTGACGCGTTTCGTAAGCCGAACTGCCGTCGTCACCTGCACTGAAGATCAGGAGGACGATCCCAACTACGAGCCACTCCATGAGAACCTCGCCAAGCTGCGCGAGATGGATGCCGAGGATGGCAATCCTCTGGAAGTTCACGCCCTTCCGATGCCTGGCAAGATTGTACGCGATGGCCAGCGACTCCCAGCCAGCTACGCGAATTTCTACATCGCCAACCAAGTCGTGCTGCTACCGACCTTTGGCGACAGCGCCGATGGCTGGGCTGCGTCGGTTTTGCAAACCGTTTTCCCTACACGCAAGGTGATCGGCATCGACTGCCGCGACCTCATTTGGGGACTCGGCGCATTCCATTGTCTAACGCAGCAACAGCCTCTGACCAAGGGCTAGTAAAGAGGCAGGCACGAGAGAGGAAGCGACTCAACCCCTCATGCCTGCATTCACTTTCCTTCCATCGCCGCCAGCATCTTTGCCAGCGCTTCCATCGGTAGGCCGATGACGTTTGTGCGCGAGCCTTCGATGCTCTCGATGATACTTTCGTGGCTTGTGTCCTGCGCGGCGTAGGCTCCGGCTTTGTCTAGGGGGTGGATGCGGGCCAGATACCGGCGCAACCCTGCTTCGTCGAGGGTGCGGAATTTCACCCGGCTTACTTCCACCAAGGCCCGGCTGATATTGGAGGCCTGCCGGACGGCCCAGACAGCGGAATAGACTTCGTGGATACATCCGTTCAAACGCGAGATCATGGCAAAGGCTTCGTCCATGTCCGCCGGTTTGCCAAGGCTCACACCGTCGAATGCCACCAGGGTATCGACACCAATCACCACCTCCTCCGGATTTTTTGCAGCTACGTCGAACGCCTTTTGCCGTGCGTTGAAAAGAGTGATCTCGGCTGCGGTCAGGTCCGGCGGCATCGTCTCTTCGATGGTGGAGGGCTGCACGGTGAACGTGTAGCCGTATTCTGTGAGAAGCTGGCGGCGCCTGGGTGAGGCGGAGGCGAGGACGATCATCTCTCGGCTTTGGATTTCGTTGCAGGCGCGCTGTCGCGATAGAAAAGCAGCCCGTGTTTGCGAATGTTATAAATCAGGGCCCTTAGGTTGTCGGCCACTTCGCGGTTGCCCAACAGCATCGGCAGCGTGCCCGGACCGCTCTCTGCGGATTTGAGGACGGTCTGGCTGGAGGAAACGACGCCACGCACATCGGTAACGACACCACGAATGTCCGCCGCTGCGCCATTGATGGTATTCATCGTCTGCTTGGCTTCGGAGAAGGTATCCTTGGCGGAGTTCACAGCACTCTGTGCGCCGGTAATAACGTCGTCGATTTTCGTCGAGGCTTTGGCAATATTATCGGTGGAGGTCTTGATGCTCGCAAAGGAGTCTTTGATGTTGCCGAGATTCTCGTCGCTTAAGATGCCACTCTGGATTTTTTGCAGCGTCTCTTTGAGTTCGTCGAGAGTAACGGCAAGCTTCTCCATGTTCTTGTCACCCTTGTTGGTTAAATCGTTGATGTCAGCCACTTGCGTGCCGTGAACAACCGAGTCATGGGGGATCGTTTGCGTGGGATCGTTCGCTTTGAACTTGCTCCGGTCAAAGCCGGTCGGCAGGGCCACGCTGACGGACTTGTCGCCGAGCAGACCCGAGCTGCCGATCAGAAAATACGAACCCTTGGGGAGTTCAACGCCTTCCCGGATATTGAGTTTCACCGGAACCATGCCGATGTTGCTTGAATCAATGCCTGGATCTTCAGCCACGACGCCGATCTTCGCCCCGGCGAGTTGAACGTCACAGTTTTTGAAAATCCCGCTGGCGTTGGAGAATTCCACCGTGAGGGTGTAGAATTTTGAGAGCCCCTGTCCCACCTTGCCGAACTGGATCGCCATGACGGCAATGACCAGCAGCCCAAGGAAAACAAACAAGCCCACTTTGATTTCGAGTCCTTTTTGATCGTTAGCCATAAAAAATTAGTCAGAATCGCCGGAACGGCCTTGGACAAAATCCTGGATGAGCGGATCCTCGGATGCGATGAGGTCCGCAAAAGCGCCATAGAAGTAGATCGCTCCCTCGTGCAGGAAGGCAACTTTATCGGCAACGTGGGCGGCGCATTTCATATCGTGGGTGACTACAATGGATGTCACTCCGAACCGCTTTTGCAAGCGCCGAATGAGGTGGTTGATGGAGTCGGAGACTATCGGGTCGAGCCCCGCCGTCGGCTCGTCGTAGAGAACGGATTTGGGGTGCGTAATGACGACCCGCGCGAGCGCTACGCGCTTTTTCATGCCGCCGCTCAGGTTCACGGGCAGTTTCTGTTCGTGCCCTGTCAGATCTACTACGCCGAGCGACTCGGTCACCTTGTCGTGAATAACCTTCTGGTTGCGTTCCCCGGCTTCGTGCAGAGGGAAGGCGACATTTTCCTCCACGGTCATGGCGTCGAAAAGAGCGCATCCTTGGAACATCATGCCGACGGTTTTGCGGATCGGCAGAAGCTGGCGCTCCTTGAGCCCCACGATCTGCCTCCCTTCGATATAAACCTTGCCGGAAGTGGGGGTCATCAGGCCGATCAGGTGCTTCAAAAGCACGCTCTTGCCGCTGCCGGAGCGACCGATGATAACCAGCGTCTCGCCGGGGGCGACTTGCAGGTTGATGTCGCGTAAAATCTGCTGACTATCAATCTGCTTGGACAGCCCCTCGACCGCGAGCATGGGTTGGAGTGTGGTGGAAGACATCGCCGTTAACCCGCCGGAAAAAAGATGTTGAGGACCATCGTCAGGAAGAAGTTGATGACCAAGATGGCGAGCGAACCTTTCACCACGGCTTCCGTAGTGGCCCGGCCCACGCCAACCGCGCCTTCTTGGGCCTTGAGTCCCTCGTTGCAGGCAACGAAGACGATGAGGATTCCAAAGACGGCCCCCTTGGTGAGCGCCATCTCCAAATCCCGCCCAGCGGTGAATTTCTCCATATAGGTGACGTAATAGACCTCGGTGACGCCCATCAGCTTCACCGCGACGAACTGCCCGGCCACGATACCGATTTTGACGCACTCTGCAACCAGCAGCGGCATGGAGATGAACATGGCGATGAGCCGGGGAACCACCAGGTAATCAACCGGGTGGACGCCCAGAGCGCGCAGGGCATCGAGTTGCTCGGTCACTTTCATCGTGCCGATCTCCGCTGACATGGCAGCCCCGACACGGCCCGCCACCATTAATCCCGTCAGCACCGGCCCGAGTTCCCGGAACATTGAGACGGCCACCACCGCCCCCACCGCCGTATCCATCGAAAGCTTGTGAAACTGGAAATAGGTCTGCGCGGCGAACACCGCCCCGGTGAACGCGCCGGTCACGACCACCACCAACTGCGAACTGAAACCGACTTCGCGAATCTGCTGCAAGGCCAGCCGCCAACGGATAGGCGTGGTGACCAGAGAGCGCACGGACTCCAGCATGAGGAACAATAATTCCCCAAGATAGCCGAAGAGCGAAAGGGCGGTGGAGCCTAGATACCGAAGGAGCAGCATGACAAAGAGAGGAACCTTACGCTCGCATGGGGCTTCCGTCCAGTCCAAGCCCTCTTAAAAATCAGCGCAAACGCTGGGTCGTCTTTTTGCTCAGTTCCTTGGGAACTTCGCCGACGACGCGCGGCTCCAACTCCAATCGCCGGAACGCATCCATGATGTCCTGCACGTTGAACTTGGGCTGATCGACTTCAAAATAGACGATGTCGTGGTTGCGATCGATTTTGTACCGAAGCCCGGGGATGGCTTCCAGCACATGGTCGAGTTCGAGGATGTTTTTCAGGTCACGGACACCTGCTGCGTAGATTTCGAGTTCGATCATAGCGCTGATTGAGGGGCGGCGGATGGGGGTTGCCTAAGCTGGTTTTAAAGAAACTCCAAAATCGGCTTCGGGTCAAGCCGACAAAGAAGGGATAATTCTAATGGCAAGCGGCGGAATAAGAAGCTTTCCTGTAAGGGGCTCAGCGCGATGCCGCCGGTTTGCCTCGAAGCAGGCTCACCCGTAGGTAAATACCGGCGAACACGGTGCCAAGGATAAGCCCGATCCCCACTGCCAGGAACAAAATCATCGTGACATTGGGTTTGGCAGGATAGATGGCAGGCTCTGCTTTTTCCCAGATTTTGATGGGAATCATCGACATCTTCAACTCCACGCTCGCAGTGGAAAGGCGCCTTTCAGCTTCTTCTAAAACTTTCTTGGCGCTGAGGAATTCGACCTTGGCGGTGCGGCAACCATCCATCTGACTCCTTTCGAGGTTCGAATTCGTGGTTCCCAATATCTCTTCCGATACCTCCGGGTTTGCATCAACAATCCCCGCATCCTTCTGAATCCCCTTCATTTTCGCCTGCATCTGCTCGACTTCTTTCCGCTGTCTGCCCACTTCCCCTCTCAGCTGCGCCAAGGCAGAATCCTGGATTTGCATCTGGTCATCCAACCGCACTTTCTGGTAAACGACCGCGATCATGTTGGCGATGTTTGCCGCCTCCACGCGATCCGTGGAATAGACGCCGATTTCCATCAGGTCGGTGTTGCGAATCGGGCTTAACGAAAGTCGCCCGAGCAGTGTGACATAGACCGTTTCCTTAGGCAGGCTCTTCCCCTTTTGCTTGCTCCAGGCTTCGACCAACTTGAGATTGTCGATGATGGGATAGAGAATCTCTTTACTCTGGATGACTTGGTATTGAGTGGCTTGGAGATTTGGGTCGCGGGACGGCAGGCTGGTGGGATCGGTGAAAGCGTTGGAGACGGGTTGCTTCACCTCCATCGTCACTTTCGAATAATACTGCCGGGGCAGAAAGAAACAGGTCGCACCCGCCACTACCATGACCCCCAAAAAGGTGACGCCGAAAATCACCAGCGCGAGGAAAAGCCGCAAAATCACACGGGAGGCACCGTCGTTTCGCTCCATCGGAGTCGGGCTGCCAGGAGTTTCTGAGTTCATACCGAGGTGGAGTTAGAAGCCGGGGGTGAATTGAGTCAAGTCGATTACAGGGCGTAGGCGAACAATGTTTAACATTTGTCCTCTTGCGGCTTTCGCTTGCGTGGCGTCGGGGAAAAGATTATTTCTTACCGATTACGCATGGACTTGCCGCTCCCCAACCGGACGGTGATTCCACGCGCCTTTTTATTTCAAAACAACCCTAGTATGGAGAGCCAAGCCACCCAATCCCCTTATCCGACCCTGCAAACCCTGCCTGGAGACGGCGTCCGCCAGATCCTGTGGGGCTTTGACGACCGCTATGACCTCGCGATGCTCGTGCAATCTTCCCGTAGCGTCGCGCGCGGCCCGGTCGCCCGTGTGGTCGCCGAAGGTGGGCACAATACCCATGAGTGGACAGAGGCGAAAGCCAGCCTGCTGACCGCTTGCGACGAAAGCGGCATCACCGCTGCCTCGCTGGACCCGGAAATCGGCGGCTTTATCGAAGGGCCAAAGAATCTCGCGCTGGCGCTGGTCGCTTTTGAGCTGGCTTGGGTGGATGCCGGATCTGCGACGGGCTGTCTGGCGAGCAACCTGGGCCTCGCGCCGATCCACGAGCGCGGCACGCCTGAACAGCGCGCCTATTACATGGGCATGGCCGCGCCGAAGCAGCCGGGCGAGGACCGCCGCCAAATCCGCGCCGCGTTCGCGCTCACCGAACCGATCCCGTTCGCCGGGGTGGAAACCGGGATGCTCTGCGGCAAGGCGCGTGTCTCGGAGTGGAAAGATGGCGAAGAGCCGATGCTCCACATTGACAAACGCGCCCGTTTCATCACTGGCATGGCCTTTGCCGATGTCGTCACCGCCGCCGTCGATTCCGCCGACGAACGGATCAAAGGCAGCTTCATGGTGATCCTCGAAGAGAGCGACCCCGGCGTGTTCGACCGCGGTGTGCCGACCAAGAAGCTCGCCCATCAACTTTCCTCCACGCGCGATCCGGTGTTCAACCTTACCGTTCCCGCGAGCCGTATCATCGGCGGTTACACCGTCAAGGACGGTGTGATCATCCCCCGCTACTCCCACGCCGAAGTGATCGAGGCCGTCTTCAAGCGCACCCGCGTGACGGTCGGCCTGATGACCTCCGCCAAGCTGCTCTCCGCAGTCGAGCCGGTCATCCGCTACCAGCGCCACCGTTTCCGCGGCAGCGACGGGGTCAAGCCCGGATCGCCCCGTTTTGAGTCGGGCCTCCAACAGAAGGAAGATGCCCTGCACCGCCTGGCCGACGTCTGGGCCGCGGGCGAAGCCGGAGCCTCGCTCGGGTTTGCCACAGCGCGCATCTACGACCAGGTGGACGTGTTCGAGAAGACCAAGGACCGCATTTTGGAAGAGAAAGGCCTGAGCGGACGCGCCGCGTTCAAGGTGCTCACGCAAAGCCAGCAGGACGCCATCGAACTGCTCAAACTTTCCGCGCAGCCGGAGGGGAACAGCGAGCGAATCGCCGCCCTGACCGCCGATCCGCTCGTGCAGTTCGCCCTGCTCGACGCGCAGGCCAACGTCCTCTGCCCTGCCTGTAAACTCTGGAACACCGGCCACGGTGCGAACGTGATGCGCGAGGCCGTGAGCCTCATGGGTGGCTACGGGATTACCGAGGATTGCCCCGGATTCCTCGGCCAGAAGTGGATGGACGCACAGCTTGAGGCCACCTACGAGGGGCCGGAAGCCGTGCAACGCCTCCAGCTTTCCATCACGATGAACAATCCGCTCTTCCTCACGCAGTTTGAGGGGTGGATCGCCGAGATGCGGCACATCGCCGAGGAAGCCCCCGCCACCGGCGCCGCCTCAGTGGCAAACGCGATGCAACTCTGGCTCTGGACGCTTAAATTCCTGGAGACCGCCAAGGACTCCAACGGCGCGAAGCTCTACCACAAGAGCCGCCAGGGAGTGACCTTCCCGCTGGCCGACGCGCTTTGCTGGCTCATCGCCACGCGTCAGCAGATCGTCGATGTCCTCCGGCTCGAATCCAAAGGCCAGGCGGACCCCTCGCTGGCCGAAGGGCTGCCGGGAACGCTCGCTTTCCTCATCGATCTTTGCCAGATCCACAGCGCCCGTGCCGCGGGTGAAGTGGGCCGCATCTGCGCGGAACTCATCTACGGCTACAACGCCCAAGGGAACATCGAAGAGTTTGTCAGCCTGCGTGGGAAGCTCGAAACGAGCATCGCCGGAGCGCGCATGGCAAAGGACCGCGCCGCGGATTCGCTCGCCAAAGTGATGATCCCCGAAGCGCTGGATTACCCGATGTAGTTTTTATTC
>Ga0073936_10009196_pt1 | contig 12323 bp, 13 predicted proteins | sample AliMusrvi5mmetaG_FD_87041 | JGI IMG/M metagenome (GOLD analysis project Ga0073936, IMG submission 87041) | Freshwater lake bacterial and archeal communities from Alinen Mustajarvi, Finland, to study Microbial Dark Matter (Phase II) - Alinen... | ecosystem: Environmental > Aquatic > Freshwater >... | reverse complement strand
TGTAGGTGTTGTTGTGTCTGTAGTTGTAGTTGTGTCTACAGTTCCAGTTGCAGTTGTTGTGTCTTCTGCAGGTACAACTTCTTGAGTTGTAGGAGTAGTTGTAGTTGTGTCTACAGTTCCAGTTGTAATTGTTGTGTCGTCAGTTGTTGCAGGTTTATTAACACAACCAGCGAAAAGAGCAACACCAGCTACTAGAACTACTAAGGTTAGTAATTTTTTCATAATAACAGGATTTTAACCATATAAAAAAATGTTAATGCCTCAGCTATATATTAATTTTACATGCAAATGCAAGGGGATTATTATTTTATGGGAGTAGGGAACAGTTTCCAGGGAGCAGAACAAAGGAACGAGGGGCAAAGGGACGAGTTTTCCAAGTCCCATTCACAATGCCCCAAGTCCCAATGTATCGTTCCATCGTTCTAGAGTGTCTAAGCGTTGACAAATGGGGAGTAAAACTGTATACTAAACTAAATGACTACTATTCTGTGAATAGCATATAGTATATAGAGCATTGAAATGTAGGTACTACGCTGAATCTAATGGCGCTTAGAATATACTGTAATAGACCAACCAGCCGATTTACCCCAGGAATGCGGGACAAGCAGATTTCACTCTATGTTTAGTATAAAAAGTATAAAGCACTACTTTACTATTAGACCATTGGTTGAATGAACGATATGCAAACAAAAATCATAATTAGCTACAAAAAAATCTCCAGATTTGTGTTTCATTATCTTATTTTTTTCGTTGCACTCGTCGTCGCTCTGCTGGTATTCCAAAGAGTTATCTCACAATCTGCGAATATCAATGTTTTCCAATCAAATAATACGCTGATGATGCAGAAGGTAAAACTTATTGCAAATTTCAGTAAATTTCTCAAACAAAACATCAATGATAATGATATTGAAATCCTTATTTTACAAGGAGATTTTCAAACTCAGCAAGGATTCATCACCTCAGTAAATAATTTGATCAGATATAAATGATTTGTGGTACCAAGGTATTTTTATATGTACAATACCATCCCTTTCAAACAACTAAGTTATTTTTCTGGAGGAAATTATGATACCAATGAACTAGAAAATTTTGTGAACACGTTTGTCTTTACCAAAAAGATTACTGTTACGAAATCATTTACTCATGTACAATTACCATTATCGAAAACACTAACTGATGATTTCAATCTCTCTTGCTTATTTGAGAATAAACTTTCCAAAAGGACGTGTAATTATTATCTCAATGACTTTTTGGATAGCTTCTTTATCTATACTCTTTCTGCAGATTATCCAGGACTCAAAAAAATATTTGATGCTATCAAAAACAACACTATTACCCAATGAATATTTTGCGAAGGACTATCCAAATACCTTTTATATGCCAATGATCAAAGTGATTCTATCAAAGAGCTCTTTAGCTTATGCGGACAGAAGTATGAAGAATTATTCAAAAGAACATCGTTTTTTATAGAGATCCAGAAAACATTGGAAGATCAGTCATTTGAACAAATTAGCTATAAAGATGAAGTACTTAATGAATATAAATTACTCTCCTATCAACAACAGATTTATCAGGACTTTATTATCAACAAGGCAGATACCTATAAAATAAATACATATTTGGAATTTGTCAGAGATATCCTTAAAAAAGATACCATCGATCCGTTTTACATAGACGAAATCTATCGATATAATAATAAATATCTCTCTTTGGCACTTGAAAAAATCGCCTATCAATCGACTATTTTCATACAAAATCAATGAGGAAGCAAAATAAATTCACTCTTGACCACTATCTATACGTTAAATGAATGAGAGCCTCTCCTTGGCTTTACTGGACTTGATGCTGAGGTACAAAACAAAGCACTCATCACCCAAAAAGAAGTGAATACTGGTACAGGAACTACCCTATCCCTATCAGAAAAAATACAAAAAAAACTCCAAAATATTTCTTATCTTATCATAGATAAACCAAGTATATCTGATACGACTATTGATATTATCTGATATCTTAAATTTTTTTCTCCTGACCAAAATGAAACCATCAAATCACACATCATCATGAAATATACAAATGATATGCTTTTGGTAAAAAGCATTGAACTCCAAAATAAAGCTGAGATCAATGATGTCATCAAAAACCTCCTTTTGATACAGAATTTTTCTATTGGAGAACTTTATAGCTATATATCCAAAAATCTCGTTTTCTACGAACAAGCAAATACACCGATTACTGCAACTACTGATCTTTGTCCTGCCTTACAGACAATGCAAAAAATCACCATCGTTTCATGTACAAACACAGGTGTGATAATAGATCAAAATGGCTTGCGTTATGAATTCAGTATCAAAAATGGTGGAATAGAAAACGTTGTTGTCTCTGACAAAACATTAGAAAATCTTATCAAAACATCGTACAGCACTATTATTGGGAACAGCTATTCTCTTGCAGATACCATCCAAGCTATTTTGAATTATCAACCATCGGATCAATGACATGAAGGCACAACCAATGCCATTGTCGTGTTTGAGAAGATCCAGCAATATCTAGGGATCAAAGCGAACGATATAGCTGACAGCAGTTGAAAAATACTTGTGGATATCACCCTCTGATGAATTAATTTTATCGTCAATTATACATTAAGTAATAATACGCTCGGACCTTGGTATTTCAAAGATATTCTTGTAAACGGGAAACCGTATCTGATACAGAATCTCAATTTACCGCTTGATGACGCACACCAAAACAGTATAGATGCATTCGTCATAGATCCATTGACGGCTATAAAGAATGCAGATCTCATGGCACGACAAAATTACAATTCACAACTTACAACTAATAACTAACAATGAATGTATCGTACATACGAACTATTGTATATCACAATAGTCTGTAATAACACAAGTCTTTCATTTAATATTTAACGTTGTTTTTTTGTTATGTACAAAAGATTTTCTCTCAACGAACTTAAAACGGTCCAGAATACATTTCTCGGCAATTTTTATAGTATCCTCAAAAAAGAACATTGCATGATGGCAAGCGACCTTTTCAAAAAGATATTCAAAGAATGAGATGAAATCTATTATATGAATAGAGGCGATTTCACGTTCAGATTTCAAAATAATAATAATGAATATGTCCTTATGGATGAAAAGGAAAAAATTCAAATCGTTTTGAATGATGAAGAGAAAAGGGAATTTCAATCAATGGTAAAAAATTTCATCCTCAAAAAAGAAAAAATCATCTGACAAAAATCTATCGAACAGATACTCTTGGACGAATTTCATACCGGACAATATTCGACTATCTGATGAAAAAGCTATATGGTCTATGATATCGAGACAGATACCAATATTTCTAATCTCAAGGAAACAAAATTTTTCCTTGCATATGCGATGCATCCAACTGCAGGAAATAAAATGACCTATGAATATATTGATCAGGAAGGATTGAAAGATTTTGTCCAGAAAATGCTAGACTTTGACGGCTATATTATCGGATTCAACAGTATTGCATTTGATAATATTGTATCCGTATACAATGTCGGATGAAGTGACGAGGATATAAAAAGATTGAATGAAAAAAGCATCGATCTATTCCTTTTTGTACAAGCTATGACCGGCAAAAGACTGGGACTGAATAAAATAGCAGAAGCACTCGTCAATGTAAGCAAGACATTAAGTTCATGAGCTGAATGAGAAGTCCTGTATAAAAAATACAGAGAACAGAACGATCTCGATGCATTGGAGGAATTCAAAAAATATTGCAAGAATGACGTAAGGATGACGATGTTGATTTTCCTGTATTTTATGCATTTCAAAAAGCTTTTTATCGAAGGAGAAGAGATCACCTTTACGCTTGAAGATCTTGTAGATAAATCGCGTCAAGGAGTGAAAGAAACCGGACATATGGTAGGACAAAATATCTTTGAATAACTTCTTTACAAACATCAATCAATAATGTAGGGGCGATTAATAATCGCCTAGGCGGATACTATCCGCCCCTACAAAATAATATATTATATTGTTGTTGTTTTTATTAAGTAGATATGTGAATGGATATAAAATCCCACCTGAAAACATTCTACGATGCTCAGGCAGAGAAGTATTATCATACGAGGAACAAACATCGGGCTGATGCTGATGTTTTTTTGGATGCGATAAAAAATAGCTGAAAGAAATCAGTCAATATTTTGGAATTTGGCTGTGGCAGTGGCAGATTATTAGTTCATCTTGCCCAACTAACGTGAATTAAAATAAATTATGTCGGCGTAGATATCTCCAAGAATTTACTGAGTTTCGCAAAAAAGCAGATCAGCTGAAAGTCAACACCAAAGAATATTACCGCGACCTTTGTTTGTGACGATATTACCCATTATTTGAAATGACTTCAGCAAGAATCCTTTGATTTCGTTATCGGAATAGCAAGTTTTCAACATATCCCTACTATCAGAGAAAGATTTTTTGTAATAAAAAATATCTACAGAATATTGAATTATGAAGGTAAACTCCTTATGACCAATCGATCGTTTTCACCATGGTTTCTCAAAAAGTATCAAAAAGATTTTTTGCATGCATTGTGGAAATATATTATTTCGTTTGGTAAACATCAATGGAATGATCTTATGATTCCTCGAAAAAATGGGAATGTAATTGCCAAAAGATTCTATCATATCTATACCTTGGCTGAATTGAGAGAATTCGTCACTCTCAGTGGATTCGTCACTGAATACATGGGCTATCTGAATAAAGGGAAGATGACCTCTTCACGGAAAGAGTCACAGAATAGTTTGATTATAGCCAAAAAAAACATTTTTATCGACAACAACACTCCGGAATAATTCACTACACTACTTGAAAAACAGACACTATTTATTATAATCACTTTATCGCCTCAAACCGACATTTAGTCGCCTGCCTTCGGCATGCCGAAGTTTTATCATCTAATTGTCCCTTATGAAAAAAATCCTCTCATTCACACTAACAGCAGGTGTACTATTCCTCATGGGATGTACCAAAAGCTGACTGACCACTACAATTACGACCACTTGAAATGTCATAACAACTGGACAAAATGCTATTGTACGACAAACCTATCTCAGTAAGAAAGATGATTTTTCAATACAATATCCTAGCAACCGAACATTCCAAGAAAACGTATTTGAATCATCAGTTATGTTTTTCACTCCACTTATCTGAACCGATACCGTCAGAGAAAATATAGGCATCATGAAAAAGACATTGGATAAGGAATATACGCTTGATGAGTATTATAAGATTACTAAACCCGAACTCGTCAAAATCATTCCTGGATTTACAGAAGTCTCCAATGAATCTATCAAAATAAACGATATAGATGCGCAAAAGCTTATCTATACAGGCACAGATACCCAAGGAAAAACCAAACTTCAATGGGAACAAGTATATCTGATAAAAAATAAAGCAGTCTATATCATCACCTATACTGCAATTGAAGATACATTTAATGAATATACACAAATGGTAGATGAGATGGTAGCTACGCTAGAGATAAAGTAATAGGAAATATAATTTCGACCTCATAAAAATACTTCATATTTTCATTGGGTCTCAATTATACCGAACCGCTTTCGAAATCTGCAATTATCTCACTTCATTCATACTTGCAGTTTTTCAAGTCGTAGGTATATTTACTATCCAAATAAGTCTGAGATGTAATGAGGAATTATTGTGATAGTAAATATAAAAAAATCTCCGGCAAATAACCGGAGATTTATATTATAATTTAATCTACAAGGGCACGAAATTCCCTTATATATCCGCCTATAAACTGTGGGCGAGCATATTGTATCCCAGGAGTATTCTTATCCCGCATAAACCGGAAATACAGATCATCCGTGATATTGTCTTCAGGTACATCGACCTGATCGAAATTTTGGTCAGGATAGAGGTAAATATGGATACCGGAATAGATTTTTTCGGCAGTCACAATATCTCCCATTCCAATAAGGAAATGCCGTTTATGGCAGACTCCATCTTTGAGCTTTTTACAACAATGCTCTTTGAAAAATGAGAACACTTCATGGATTTTCATCCCGGTAATATCTTCTCCAGGGATCAATACCACTTGTCCTTCCGTAATCGGAAGTTCTGATAACTCAGGTTCTTCAAGAACATATTCTTCTGTAGGATCAAGCCCCTCATCTTCGGTTTCGGGAACTTCTTCAAGTATTTCCTCTACCATCTCCATAGATAATGAAGAATTCAAATTTTCAAAGAGATACACGCCTTTGCAGGTAGTGAAGGCAAAATGGAATTTAAATTTGCTGGGGCTTTCAAACTCCAAATAATCATTGGGATGAAAATTGGGGTCTGACAGTTTATTCCAGAGATAAAGATCATCAGGTAGATGGGGTCGTTCTAATTCTCCTTGTTTAGGATTCATTAATTCCTCAAATCGTTCTTTTCCTGCAGCTGTTTTGATTAACTGAAGAACTTTTTTCTTCAAGCCCTTTACCAGGATAATTGGTTTCAAAAATGGCTCGTCATCAGTGATTTCTAATTTCTTAGGTTTCTGGTCATCAGGTAAAGCATCCTGATCATTTTTAAACGTTTTTATCGTTTCCACTGCTGTCATTGAGTCATCATCTCTGTGAATTCCATGACGTACATCGAATTTTTCTAAAGGTTTTTTTTTCTCTTTTGACATAAAAATTTGTTTTAGTTTATTTTTTATTTTTGTTTAAAAATACTATATACATTCCATACAAAATAGCAAGCTTTTTTGCTAGGAATACAGTTGATTACCCGCTCGCATAAAAATGGCTGATGTCTGCCCTACATTGAGTGATTCTTTGATGCCGTGCATGGGAATATGAACGACTTTGTCGACTAGTTGTAATGTCGAATCAAGTACGCCATCCACTTCATTTCAAAAAATGATAGCAGCACCCGGGTGCGAATCTTTTTGTAATAATGCTAATGGAATCGAATCATTTGTTATCTCTGCAGCAATAACGAGCAGTCACTGCTTTTTCGCGTACTCGATCGCTTCCGATGTATGACCGAATTGTTGCAATCCGACAGTGTTTTCAGCACCAAGCGAAGTCTTTACGACTTTCTGAGTATCTATCGGTGAGGGTGTATATCAGGTCAATCGCACCTGCCATCAGAGGGCATCAGCCGTACGGATGATATTGCCGACATTGTAGGCAGAACGGATATTTTCGAGAATGACGATGTTCATGACTGATGATTTCAGATGATTAAAAAGAACAGATGATTTCAGATGATTATTACTGATGATTTCAGATGATTGATTATTAGTCATTAATTGTTTAAAATCAATAAGGGTTGAATTACTTCATAACTTACGTATCAAAGGATTATGAATATTAAAAAATTATGAACATTAAAAGATTGTTATGTCTCAGCAAATATTTTAATATTTTAATCTTTTAATCTTTTAGTCATTTAGCATGTGAATCACTGCATTCCTAGCGACCTATATCACTGCGTTTATCCAACATACCTGATATATTACGATCTTCCTCTGAATGATGATGGAGAGCATGATTTTGCCGATACCGAGCGAAGCGATTATGCCGTTCGCAGGATTTTTGGTAGCGATGAAGCATTTCAGTCTCTCAGGAGTAATCATCGTCAGTACGCTGTGAAGTATTGTCTGATCGTTGGTATCGTATGCGATCTGATATTATGGAGGCAAACCGTTCGTCAGAAAATTCTGAAAATATTTTTTATTGGATCAGGAAGAATTGGAATCCACAGAAAAATTTTTCAAAAAAAGATGACACCTCACAATATTTTTTAGCAGATTTATTCCAGTTGTTAGGCATCTTATCTCGCTCCCTGCTGGCATGGGAAAAATGAATCTGACCCAATTCATCATCTATACCGTCATCGGTGCAGGGCTTCGGAACACGTTTCTCACCCTCATTGGAAAAAAATTGAAAGAGCATCGAGCATTAGTGATGCAATATAGTCATACCGTAGATATGGTTGTTTTAATAATTTTGATTTGAATAATTGTACGATTTGTCTATCGTCAGATCAGAAAAAAAATAAAAAAAAATAAAAAAATCTAATATATGGGAACAAAACTAACATTGAAACTCAAAACATTTGAGTACATCATGTATAAACTGCAAGAATGGCACACAACCATTATACCAAAAGGGAATTTCATATCTGAACCAATCACGAAAGCAACAAACCTGGCTTTTCTCTTCGTGGTATGTTTAGCAAGCAAGGATGAAGACAGACCGACCATGTTTGGTATATTTGATACATTCACGGCCTTTTTGGATACGGGTATCATAGAAAAAGATATCTGGGATCAATATGACAGCATTCCTGTGACTGAACAAGCACCAAGTCATTATGAGGGCGTCCCTTATGAAATGATAGATGATGCCATCGAATATTTGAAAGATGTAAGAAAAGAAATGGTCCATGACTCAGAGGAAAAACGTATAGAATTTGCAAAACGTCAGGTGGTATGGATGTGTGGAATGGATATCCTAGGTGAAGGAAAGACACTACCAACCGAATGGTTGATACAAGAAAAGTCCGTATACGCTAGAAGTCCAAAGACCGGTATATTTGCGTAAATATTTGGAGTCGATGTTCGACTCTTTTTTTATACTTGAATCATTATTTCATAAGAGTATTCTCATATAAGAAATAAAAGAACGAAAATAAAAAAAATAACATATATGGAAACAAAATTAGAACTAAAAAGAAAAGCTTTTGAGTATATACTGTATAAAATGGCTTTGTGGTATATTGAAATCAATAAGATAAAATCAACAGATGAATTTAATCATAAAAATGATTTTACCGTAGGTAAAATGAGATTACTGCCCTTCCTTGTCTGTATGGCAAGCAGTGACAGAGCAACGATATTAACACTCTTCGATAGCTTTCTTGCTTCTCGTCGATGCGGTATTTTGGAAAAACATCTTATTGATTATCCATTCGGTAAAATCGTACATATCATTGGTTTGCGGCTAGCAAAACCAGGGAAATTTAATTACCTTGATGATAAGGTCGAAACTTTCCTGGAGGGTAATGCATTTTCTTTTGAAAATAGGCAAATCTCTCTTTCTAGAAAGGATTTTTACACCGAAGGTGTTCAGTACGAACTCATTGATCAAGCAATTGAACAGTTGAAAAAATGCAATGAAAACTTTGTAAATCATGATATAGGATTGATGACATTTTACAGCAAAAGGCATATGTGCTGGAAAGTATATCATCTATTTGATAGATCACAATCTGAAGCAATACCTTTTAAAACGTTATTGGAGGAAAAGTCGTATTACTCAACTGATCCAAAATTACTTCTTTGGGTATAAGAAAAACATAACCTACTAATAGGACCGGTATTTCCGTCCTTTTTTTAAAATCGAGATACAGTAAAATTTCGAGGTATCATAGATTACCAACCAAATAAGTCCTTTTAGTCGACGATAGTGGGGAAATATAATGAGAAATTATCATGAGAATAACTTCCTACTTCTTGATCTCCTTTACGAATGCTTTATCTTCTGCTTCTCTTTTCAGTTTATTTATTCAACTACTGATAGCGGATTTTCTCTGCGCGAGAACATAACTACGGAGATGATGCTGATAATATTTTGGATTTGGCAGGATAGCTGCCAGTAATGTTGCCTGGTAACGAGTCAATTTATCCGCTGAGGTGTCGAAATAATAATGTGCAGCCTGGTCGATTCCATAAATCCCATCTCAGAATTCTACGATATTGAGATAGACCTCCATGATCCTCTCTTTGCTTCGTCACAGTTCCATAAGTATGGTAAAATAGGATTCGAGCACCTTTCTGAATATCGAACGTCATTGCCACAGAAAGAGATTTTTAGCTGTTTGCTGAGTAATAGTACTTCATCATATGCTTGTAGACTGAGTTTTTATGTCGTATTGCAATGCATTCCGGATCGCATCGAAATCGAATCCGAAGTGATCGAGGAACTTCTGATCTTCTCCTGCCATCACGGCATAGATACTATAGTCTGAAATCGCTTCGATGGGCACCCGGGTGTATTTCAACACTATCGGTCTACCATCAGCGACCTGTTCAACGAACCTGATGACCATAAGCGGTGTCATACCTGGATTTTGCCGCTTGTAGAGCAAGACGAAATATATTGATGCAATAAAAAAAATTAGCAGCAAAGATCTAAACCGTCCTTCTAACTTCCAAAAAAAAGTATGTATTCTGGTTTTCATTCTACGAATCATACTAGATATGATAGTATTATGACTTGGGAAATAAAGGTTTTTTACGAGTACAAAAAAAAACAGAGGTATATTACTTAAGAAAACTTAAGATTCCCTACTGGTTATTGAGATACGATAATAATAATGATTATTCTACGTTAAGGTACTTTTTTTTGATCTCGGTGATCTTTTCTTCGTTCAATGCCGGGGTACACGCGCGCACTCGTTGTTCGATGTCATTTCTTTTTCTTCCACGTAATTCACAATACGCTACGTGCATATGGCGGTTGTCACTGCTTTCTTTATCCAATCCAGGAACATTTCCGTGTTCACTTTTTTTCCGCAGTTTTTTCATGTTACGAATTTTTTCTGCTGAAGTGTTGATTTCTGCCACCAATGGGGCGAGTTTTTTTTTCTTTTCTGTTTTTACTGAATCCATAAATATATATATTTTATACGTTTAATTGGTTTTATAGTAAATTTAAAATAAAAGTCAATACTAAAAATTTTTTCTTGTTTCACTTTTCTTTTTCCTTACTATTTACTAGTAGGGAGTATTAAGACACAAGACCTAAGGTCTCAATCTTGATGTCATTCTTTATACTTATGTCTTTATACTTATGTCTAAAATGATAATCGGTTTAGCACCTATGGATGGATATACTGACTGTGCCTTTCGCCAGATTGTGAAAGAGATTTTTCTGAAATATGGGGAACAGGACAAGTATGAATTATTTCTTCGGACTGAATTCATGAACGCTGACGGTTACATTATCAATCCTCTTGGTGTTTTGAAACACTTGATGACAACTTCCGAACATACACCTGTCATCGCTCAAATATTCGGTGGAAACGAAGATATGCTCGTGAAATGCTTTGAAGATATACAACAAAAATACTTCAATAATTGAAAATTGAAAATTAAAAATTGAAAAAGTATTTTCTCGTGAATAGAGCTCAATATGGGTTGTCCTGCGAGGAATGTCATGAGTACCTGATGATGAAGTGCATTATTGAAAGATAAAACATCAACATTAAAACTCATCAAAACCCTTTCATGAATTTTAAAAGTCCCTTTTAGTATCAAGACGAGAACTGGATTATATGAGGAAGATAAAAAATTGCAAATGGAATTTCTAGTCGAAGCAAGCAAGTATGTAAGTATGATTACTATCCATGGAAGGACAGTAAAACAATGATATACATGAAACGCAGACTGGGAATTTATCTATGAGTTCAAAAAGAAAGCTGATAATAAATGCAAAATAATTGGCAATGGTGCGATGAAAGATTATGAAGATATCAAACAAGTACAATGAAATTTAGACTGAATCATGATCGGACAATCTGCTATCGGCAACCCACGAATCTTCACACCATACACTCCGACAAGACAAGAACTCAAAAAAACAATCCTCAAACATCTTGATCTGATGCTCATCTATGAATCATATTTCCAACAACAGAAAGAACATTTTGATTGAACATTCATCATGCCATCATCGACATTATGAACAAAATCTATCGTTCAATCATTCAATCGTTCTACAATCATTATCCCTGAGTTTAGGAAACATCTCTTTCAGTATGTAAAAGGGATACCGTGATCCAAAGAGTTTAAGCAAGAAGTCAGCACTATCAGCGAATACGAACCGCTCGTTGAAAAAATCCAGAAATTTTTCAGTGAATAATATATTTCACTTCAAAAAAAGTCTACTCATACAGTAGACTCACAAACAATAACATATTCAATTACACCGACTAAATCGACTTTTTTCCATGTACAACTCGACGGGAGCAACAATCTATTGGTCATATCAAATTCCATCAATGTGGATTTTTTTGCCCATTCCAATTTTTTTTTGTCGCTCTTCAAAGAGAACATGATTTCCTCCCATTTTTCATATGGATAAATCTTTGCATAGGTATCCTGAACAAAAAGAAATTTCTCAATAGGCGAATCGATCCATTTTAGAGGCCATGTTATTCTTCGTTTACTGTCGACTTTCCTGTTTTTTTTCCCTAAATATTCCATAATGTTTTTATATATCCTTTTTTTATCTTTTTATTTTTTTTTTATATTAT
>Ga0073936_10009193_pt1 | contig 12326 bp, 9 predicted proteins | sample AliMusrvi5mmetaG_FD_87041 | JGI IMG/M metagenome (GOLD analysis project Ga0073936, IMG submission 87041) | Freshwater lake bacterial and archeal communities from Alinen Mustajarvi, Finland, to study Microbial Dark Matter (Phase II) - Alinen... | ecosystem: Environmental > Aquatic > Freshwater >... | reverse complement strand
CGGCCTAACGATCCGCAAAGCCTTTGGATTTAGGAACTTCTGTCATTTGCAAGTCGCCCTATACCATCAACTTGGTGACCTTCCCGAACCCAAAACCACCCACACATTCTGCTAGAGAGCCTATTTTTTCAACCGGCGGATTCTCCCGCAACAGCGAGGCCTCCCGCCCCCTCCGCCCGCTGGTTTTCGGGTAACGATTAATTGGTCCCTCCTGCACCCGTCCCGAGGTATCACTATCACCCTTCCAGTTCTGGAAACAGCGGCGGCGTCCCGTGAGGTCCCGTCCGACCGTAAAGTTCCTTTACCTTTGGCTTGTATCCCCCCATGCCGATTCTCTATCAATCGCACATGGGACGAGCGTCGCCGGGAGTTTCGTCCCCGGACCCGTCCCGATCTCCCTAACCGCAAAACCGGATGAAACTCGTCAGAAACCAGGGAACCGACCGTGTCGTGGACATTCTGGCGAAGGACATGCCGACCTCCCGGTCGCTCGATCTGGTCTCGCCGGCCTTTTCCCTGCCGGGATTCGCGACGCTCCGCAGCCATCTTGAATCGCTGGAGGCCTGCCGCATGGTGCTGCCGGAGCCGGTGGACGGCAGCCGGTCCCTGCTGGGATCCGAGGCCGACCGCAGCCTGCGCAACACGCTCACCATGCGGAATCTCGCGGCCGCCTGCCTCGGATGGATCGGCGGGCGGGTAACGTTCCGCTCCAGCCCGTTCCCGGTCCCGCAGTCGGCGTGGGTCCTCCGTTCGCAGGATGGCAGTCCGCTGCGCGTCGTGAATGGGGACTGCTCGTTTGCCACCGACGGCCTCGTCCTCAGTCCGGGGAACTGCCTCGGTCTGGTGCAGGCCACCGAAACCGCCGAGGAGGCCGCCATGCTCGCCTCGTGGTTTGATAACCTCTGGAGCGCGCTGCCGGTGACCCAGGACGACAAGAGCCACCTCCTGCGCCATCTGGAAGAAATCGCGGCCCACCAGGCGGCATCGGATGTCTATCACGTCATCCTCCATCACCTCTTCAAGGACCTTGGCAGCGATCTGGACGAGGAACGCATCATCAAATCCGCTACCGGCATCCGCAACACGGTCACCTGGAAAAAGCTCTATCGGTTCCAGCGCGACGGAGTGGTCGGTGCCATCGACAAGCTGGAACGATTCGGCGGGTGCATCATCGCCGATTCCGTCGGCACCGGCAAAACCTTCGAGGCCCTCGCCATCATCAAGTATTACGAGTTGCGCAACGACCGGGTCCTCGTGCTCACGCCCAAGCGCCTCCGCGACAACTGGACGCTCTACGCCTCCAACGACCGCCGCAACATCCTCGCGCCTGACCGCTTCAACTACGATGTCCTCAACCACACCGACCTGTCCCGCGATGGCGGCCGGTCCGGCGACATCGATCTCTCCCATGTGAACTGGGGAAACTACGACCTCGTGGTCATCGATGAATCCCATAACTTCCGCAACAAGAAATCCCCCAAGCAGGGCGGCGAAACCCGCTACGACAAACTCATGCGGCGCATCATCCGCGAGGGTGTGAAGACCCGCGTGCTCATGCTTTCCGCCACGCCGGTCAACAACCGCCTCGCCGACCTCCGCAACCAGATCGCCTTCATCACCGAGGGAAAGGACGACGCGCTGGCCGACCACCGGATCCCCAGCATCGAGACCACCACCCGCCTCGCCCAGACCCAGTTCAACCGCTGGCTGGTCCTGGAGGACGTGCAGCGCACGCCGGCCCGCCTGATGGACATGCTCGGGTTCGATTACTTCAAGTTGCTGGATCTGCTCACCATCGCCCGCTCGCGCAAGCACATCGAGAAATACTACGGCACCGCCGAAACCGGCCGCTTCCCGGAGCGCCTGCGCCCGGAAAACATCAAGGCCGATGTCGATGCCCGCCGGCTCTTCCCCACCATCCGGGAAATCAACACCGAGATCGGCAAGCTCACTCTCGGCTGCTACGCCCCGCTGCGTTATGTGATGCCCCACAAGCAGGAGGACTATGACAAACTCTACAGCGTGCGCCTCCAGGGCGAAAAGGGTCTCTTCCGCCAGATCGACCGCGAGGCCAGCCTCATCCACCTCATGCGCGTCAACCTGCTCAAACGCATGGAAAGCTCGGTCCATTCGTTCGGCCTTACCTTGCAACGCCAACTGGCCGACGTCACCGCCCAGATCGCCAAGATCGACGCCCACGCCGATTCCATCGAGGAAATCCGCATCGAGGACATCGACATGGATGACCCGAACTACGAGCCGCTGCTCGCCGGCCGGAAGATCAAGGTGCTGCTGAAGGATTGCGACCTCATCCGCTGGCGGCAGGATCTCGTGGAGGACCGCAACCGCCTCGCCACCCTGCTCTCCGCCGCCTCGGAAATCAGCCCGGCGCGGGACAAGAAACTTGCCCTCTTGCGCGAGCGCATCGCCGCCAAGATCCGGCAGCCGGTCAATCCCGGCAACCGCAAGATCATCGTCTTTACCGCCTTCGCCGATACCGCCCAATACCTCTACCGCGAGCTGGCCCCGTGGGCCGCCACTGAACTCGGCATGCACTCCGCCCTGGTCACCGGTTCCGGCGCTAACAAAACCACGCTACCCACCATCCGCACCGATCTGGCCGGCATCCTCACCGCCTTCTCGCCACGCGCCAAGGAACGCGCCGCCGAATTCGCCGACGAGGGCGAGATCGACCTGCTCATCGCCACGGACTGCATCTCGGAGGGCCAGAACCTCCAGGATTGCGATTTCCTCGTCAATTTCGACATCCACTGGAACCCGGTCCGCATCATCCAGCGCTTCGGCCGCATCGACCGCATCGGCTCCACCAATGCCTCCATCCAACTGGTGAACTTCTGGCCGAACATCGAGCTGGGCGAGTACATCGACCTCGAAAAACGCGTCGGCGGCCGCATGGTCTTGCTCGATGTTTCCGCCACCGGTGAGGAAAACATCATCGAGACCCAGCCGGGGGACCCGATGAACGACCTCGAGTATCGGAAAAAACAACTCCTCCGCCTGCAGGATGCCGTCATCGATCTGGAGGATCTGTCCTCCGGCATTTCCATCGCGGACCTCACCCTCAACGATTACCGCATCGATCTGGCCACCGCCCTGCGCGAAAAGGCCGCCGTGCTGGAACGTCTGCCGTTCGGCACCCTCGCGGTGGTGACCGCCCAGGCGGACGAGCAGGCCGCCGCGCCCGGCGTCGTGTTCTGCCTGCGGGCCGTGGGCGAGGCCGCCCTGCGCGGCGTGGAATCCGGCTATCCATTGGCTCCCCATTTCCTCGTCCACATCGGCACGGACGGCTCCGTCCTGCTGCCGCACACCCAGGTGAAGAACGTCCTGGACATGCTCCGCCGCCTGTCCCTCGGGCGCGACCTGCCGGATGCCGCCGCCTGCGCCCGCTTCGACAAGACCACCCGCCAGGGCGAGGAAATGGGCCACTACCGCTCGCTCCTCGCGGAAGCCGTGGCCTGCGTGGTCGGCAAGTCCACCGAACGCGCCATCGACAGTCTGTTCTCTCCCGGGGGCACCCACGCCCTGCCGGGCGAGTTCCATGGCGTGGATGATTTCGAGGTCGTCGCCTTCATCGCCATCCTGCCGCCCGCATGACCGCTGCCGACATCATCGCCGCCCTGGACCTGCCGCCGGGTTGCCGGTTGGACCAGCGCGTGCCGAAGGTCCGGTTCGAGAGCGCCGCGCCGACCCCGGCGGACCGCCGCGTCATTCGGGATGGCATCGCGGAGGTCCGCTGGCATGCCGCGCTCAAGCCCCGCGGCGTCGCCATCCCGGCTTACAAGGATGCCGTCCGCGATTACGTCGAGATTCAGGTCTTCACGGCAGTCTTCCGGGAAGACGCCAAGGTCGGCCGCCTCACCGAGTTGATCCACCGCGCCATTCCCTATCCGCTGGTCCTCGTCACCGGGGATCCGCCCGTCCTCAGTCTCGCCCACAAGCGCCAGTCGCAGGCGGAGTCCGCCAAGGTCGTCATCGATGAGGTACTCCATTCCTCCGGTCCGCTCGGCCCGGACACGCCCGGCCTCGCCCTGTTCCTCGCCGATCTCGCCCTCGCCCGCCAGCAGGCCGCGGACCTCCATGCCCTCTACCAATGCTGGATCGACCGCGTCACCACCCTCCAGGCCGCCGCCATCATCGGCACCTATCACGCCGACGCCACGCCTGCGGCCGCGTCCCTCGTCAGGGAGGCCTTGGCGGAACACCGGGACATCGACACCCGTATCCAGTCCCTCCGCGCCCAGGCGGCCCGTGAGACGCAAATCAGCCGCCGCGTGGATTTGAATCTGGAAATCAAAAAACTGGAAGCCACTCTCACGGGCATCGCCACCCGTCTCCAATCCTGACGCATCCGCCTGCCGCGCCCGTTATTTTCCGCCCCATGAAGCCGCTCACAGCCAACGATCCCGAAACCGAATCCGCCGACATCGTCGCCGGCAACATCGCCCATTTGCGGGAACTCTTCCCCGAGGCCTTCTCCGAGGGCAACATCGACTTTGAGGTGCTCAAACAACTCCTCGGCGGCACCGTGGACGAGCGGGAGGAAAAATACGGGCTCAACTGGCACGGCAAGCGCCAGGCCCGCCAGATCGCCCTGACTCCATCCACCGGCACCCTGCGACCCTGCCCCGAGGACAGCGTGGACTGGGACACCACCCAAAATCTCATGATGGAGGGCGACAACCTGGAGGTGCTCAAGCTCCTCCAGAAACCCTACGCAGGAAAAGTAAAACTCTTCTACATCGATCCGCCCTACAACACCGGCAAGGACTTCGTCTATCCAGACACCTTCCAGGACAACAGCCGCAACTACCTCGAAATTACCGGCCAGGTTGGCGAGGGAGGAGGAAAAATATCGACCAACACTGAAGCCTCCGGTCGTTTTCACACAGACTGGCTCAACATGATGTATCCACGACTGAAGCTGGCCTGGAATCTACTAAGCCCAGATGGCGCGTTTTTTGTGTCAATTGATGAGAAGGAGGTTCAGCGTTTTCGTATCGTTGCCGATGAGTTGTTCGGTGAAGAAACCTTCGTCGCCAATATCACCGTGGTGACTAACATGAAGGGGCGAAATGATAAGAAACATGTGGCGGCATGCCATGAGCAAATCGTGATATATGCAAAACCCGCTTTTGTATCGTTCGGGTTGCCTCTTACCGATGAGCAGCGAGCCGTTTTCAAACACACGGATGAAAATGGACAGAAGTACGCTCTTCGAGACCTTCGCAAACGTGGCGGACCGGACAAGAGGGAAGATCGGCCAAAAATGTATTTCCCGATCTACTGGAGCCAGAGCGATGAAAGGGTTTCTCTGGAGCGGCAAGCTGAAACTGACATCGAAATATTTCCTCTGCGCGGCGACGGCAGTGACGGGTGTTGGCGTTGGGGTATAGATAAAGTCCGGGCATATCTCGCTTGGATGCACCCAAAGCAATCCGAGCGAACTGGACGGTTGGACGTGGACCATCGTGTCTATCTTGATCCCAACGTAAGACTCAACGACTCGCTGTTAGAGGACTGCGATGACGAGGATGACGATAATGAGGACGATGTCGTGGAGCGCACATCCAAACCGAAATCAATTTGGATAGGTCCAAGTTTTTCGAGTGACAGCGGAAAACGGGCGATGAAGGAGTTGCTACCCGGCGATACATTCAGTTTCCCAAAATCTGTAGATCTTCTTCGTCAATGCATTCAGATCGGCGTTGGCAAAGAGGGGATCACCTTGGATTTGTTTGCCGGCTCAGGTACTTTTGGGCAAGCTGTAATGGAGCAAAACTCCCAAGACGGAGGATGTCGTCGCGTCATAACGGTGCAATTGCCTGAACCTTTGAGCCTTGATGACAAGGATCAGAAAGCCGCCGCAAAGTTCTGTGACAAACTCGGCAAACCTCGAAATATCGCCGAACTCACCAAGGAGCGTCTGCGACGGGCTGGGAAGAAGATCAAGGATGAGAATCCGATGTTTCACGGTGACCTTGGCTTCCGCGTCTTCAAACTCGACACCAGCAACATACAGGCCTGGGACCCGGATGCGCAGAACCTCGCGGCCAGCCTCGAAGCCCATGCCGAAAACCTCAAGGTTGACCGCAGCGAGGCGGACATCCTCTATGAACTGCTGCTCAAGCTCGGCCTCGACCTGTGCGTGCCCATCGAGCGGCGCGAGATCGCCGGCAAGACCGTGCACAGCATTGGAGCCGGCGTCCTGCTGGCCTGCCTCGCCCCCAAGGTCACCCGTGAGGACGTGGAGGACCTGGCCCTCGGCATCGCCGCCTGGCACGCCGAACTCGCCCCTGCCGGCGACAGCCAGTGCGTCTTCCGGGACAGCGCCTTCGCCGACGACGTCGCCAAGTCCAACCTCACCGCCATCCTCGAACAACACGGCCTCAAAAAGGTCCGCAGCCTGTGAACCGCTCACCTCGCCGCCCTCCCGTGATCGCCGCGCCTGCCGACCTGTTATTTTTGATGCTCGTGAAAATAAGGGTTGACGGAGTCGTGCCCGAGCGTCTTTGTTCCCCCAGCAGACCCGCCGGGCCTCTCCTCTCCTTCGGGAGGGTGATGCTTACTTCGGCGGGTGTTCTTTTTCCGGGGGATGGCATTGGTGGAAGGAGGTGGCGGCCATGAAATACGACAAGGTGGCGCTCACCTTCGAGGCCCAGGCGGACCTGCTCATCTCCCGCGGCCTTGTCGCGGACCGCGGGCGGCTTGTGGAGCGGCTCCGGGCCACGAATTACTATCGCTTTTCCAGTTACCTCTATACCTACCGCGATACATCACGGAGCCAGGGTGAGGGATACCGCGCTGGAACCACATTCGATGATGTCTGGAATCTCTATCGCTTTGATCACGGCCTGCGGCAGTTGATGCTGGACGCAGTGGAGACCATCGAGGTGCAGATGCGCACCCAACTCGCCTATCATTTCGCGCACACCCATGGTCCCTTCGCCTATCTGGATGCGGCATGCTTCCCCAACTTCGATCCCGCCAGGGACGATTTCAAGAATTGGGAGTGGAAACTCCGCGAACAGGTGTCCCGCGCCCGCCACACAAAGGGCCGCGAGGACTTCGTCGTTCATTTCTATCGGAAGTATGGGGACGTCCACGACATGCCGCCCATTTGGATGACCGTCGAACTGATGGACTTCGGCAGCGTGCTCTCGTTTTTCCGCGGGGTATCCAGCGACATCCGCAAGAAGGTGGCGGCCACCATTGGCCAGCCCGAGGAAGTCGTGTTGTCCTGGTTGCTGGCCCTCAACTCCATCCGCAACCGCTGCGCCCACCACGCCCGCCTTTGGAACTGGCGCATGGGCTACACGGTGAAAATTCCCAATAGAAAGTTCCCGGAATGGCACTCTCCCGCCCTGCCGAATGACCGGCTCGGCATCATCCTGCTGATCTGCCGCCACTGGCTCCGGCAAGTAAATTCGTCGCATTCTTGGCACGAACGGGTGGAGCAAGTGTTCGCCGCCTTTCCCGGAATCGACCTCGCCGCCATGGGTCTGCCGACCGCTTGGCGCAGCCATCCTGTCTGGAACCGTACCCCATGAAACTCCACTTCGAACCCGACCTCGAATACCAGCTCCAGGCCATCGAGTCGGTCTGCGATCTCTTCCGCGGCCAGGAAACCTGCCGTACGGAGTTCACTGTGCTGCGCGACCCCATGGACGCCCAGACCCGCATGGCCTTTGCCGCGAACGATCTGGGCATCGGCAACCGCCTCGCCCTCGTGGACGAACAGATTCTGGATAACCTCCGTGAGATCCAGATCCGCCAGGGCCTGCGTCCGGCGGAGGTTCTCGCCAGCGGCGATTTCACCGTGGAGATGGAAACCGGCACTGGCAAAACCTACGTCTATCTCCGCTCGATCTTCGAGCTGAACCGCCGCTTCGGTTTCACCAAGTTCCTGATCGTGGTGCCCTCGGTGGCCATCAAGGAGGGCGTGTACAAATCCCTCCAGATCATGGAGGACCACTTCCGCACGCTCTATGCGAACGTGCCCTTCGAGTATTTCCTCTACGATTCCGCCAAGCCCGGCCAGGTCCGCAATTTCGCCACCAGCCCGAACATCCAGATCATGGTCGTCACCGTGGGCGCGATCAACAAGAAGGAGGTCAACAACCTCTACAAGGAGAGTGAAAAGGTCGGCGGTGAGAAACCCATCGACCTCATCAAGGCCACCTGCCCCATCCTGATCGTGGACGAACCCCAGAGCGTGGACGGCGGCCTCCAGGGCAAGGGCAAGGAGGCGCTCGACGCCATGAACCCGCTCTGCACCATGCGCTACTCCGCCACCCATGTGGACAAACACCACATGATCTATCGCCTCGATGCGGTGGACGCCTACGAGCGCAAACTGGTCAAACAGATCGAGGTGGACTCCGCCGCCGTGGAGGGCGGCCACAACAAGGCCTATGTCCGCCTCGTCAGCGTGGCCAACAAGCGCGGCAGGATCAGCGCCGTGCTGGAGTTGGACAAGGACCGCTCCGGCCACGTATCACGGGAGTCCTGCACCGTTACCGATGGCGACCTCCTGGAAATGGTCGCCGGCCGGCCGGTCTATGCCGATTTCCGGGTCGGCGAGATCCGGGTGGAAAGGGACCATGAATTCGTGGAGCTGCACTACCCCGGCGGTCATCGTTTCCTCACCATCGGCGAGGCCGTGGGCGATGTGGACGGCGACGCCGTGAAACGCCTGATGATCCGGCGCACCATCAAACAGCACCTCGACAAGGAAATCCGCCTGCGCCCGCGAGGCATCAAGGTCCTGAGCCTGTTCTTCATCGATGCCGTGGAACACTACCGCGGCTAGCCCACTTCCTCAAGCAATTCGGCAGAGATGTCCTGCCGGAGGGGCCGACCCTGGCGGCGCTGATAAACCGGTTCCGCTTCCTCGTAAACGGCTACGACGACGACCCGCAGGAACTCTACGCCATCCCCGAGGTGCGCAAGTTCTACCAGCACTTCCACCGCGTCTGGCCCTACTGGTTTTATTTCTGCGACCTCCAGTCGGAGACCCTGACCATGCTGACCCTGTGCGTGCTGCCCAATCTCAGCGGCTTCAAGCGCCTCGGCGAGCCCATGGCCAAGGTCGAGTACGACCCAATGGATTTGATCCGCTTCATCAAGAAGAACTTCATGCCCCTCAACGCGATGATGGAGCGCGCCGGGATGTCGGAAATGGACATCTAACCGCGCCGTGTTATTGTGCAGCACGACTGACCCGTACCAGACAATTCGAAACCCTGACCCCACAACGCAAAAACTACTCAACCGACGCGCAAGGTCGGTCCTTCTGAAGGCACTTAGCACCATCCGCGACCACTCAACCCTAAATGTTCGAATTCTCACCCGCAGCCCGTTGGCTCGCAGGGATTTTAGCGTTTTCCAATCGTTCGGTAATCGCCTCATGCTCGGCACCAGCCTGCCAACCCTTAATGGCAAACTCAGTGAGATCTATGAGCCGAATGTCCCTCACCCTAGTCAACGATTGGATTTGCTGACCGATGCACATAAAGCCGGAATAGCTACCTTTGTCGCCATCGCGCCGGTGTTCCCGGAGGTCGGTTACGCAGGCATGCTAAAGGTTTTCCAGGCAGTTAAAGCCGCCAAACCGATGACCATTTTCATGGAGCCAGTTAACCTGCGGCTTGGAATCGCTGAACGAATCGCGGAAAGAGCGAAGGAAATCGGAGTGGAAATGGACATGACTGTTTACGACGGAGGACCCGCTTGGGCGCAATATGCGATCCAGTCGCTTCGTGATGCAGAGCGTGCTGCCGAGGCGACTGGCCAATTCGCCCGCCTGCACCTTTGGCCGGATTACGAGGCTTTGGGGTCGAAAAAAGTGGTCACGGCGCAGGAAAACCCCGAAGCTTACCTGAAATGGTTGCGCTCATACTGGAACCGCGTCAGCGAATGGCCGGGAAAAACAAAGGAGAAGTGATGCGATTCTCCAAATCGGCCACATGTGGCCGATTTGGATTTTGACTGGATTTGCTCGGCTGGCCTGTCATTCCAGCGCCAGGGACAACCACAGCCCAGGGACTTCGTCGGCATCTCCAAGCGGAAGTTGTCTCCGCAACAGCGGTAGTGACCTGCGCCAGCGTCAATCCGCCACCTCAACACGCGCTGGCATCAGCACGCCGACGATACCACCCGAACCGACTGCGAGCCCAGGACTCTCGCCATCGCTCAGGCGGAGCACCGGCCCAATCTTGAGGAGGGATGCCAAGGGACGCGCTTCGAAAGCGACAACCGGCGGAGCACCGGTCACAGTGGCTGGCACCTGTGTAGTTTCTTCCCTGGCAAAGGAGTTCTGAAGTGTCAAGGTTAGCTGGCTTGGAGTTTCCCAACCCAACCGGACAGAGGCACGATTCTCAGCGACAGACAACAGCCAGGCGACGAGTGCCGCCCGGTGGGTTTCCGAAATGGTCGCCTCCGCCAGAAACTCCGTAGGCACCACTGTTCGGTAGTTTGGGTATTTGTGTTCAATTTTCCTGGCGATGAATGTGTGGGGACCGGAGCGGAACTCAACATGCGGATTCGCTTCGTCGTTCGGTTGCTGGATGACTGCGTCGCGGGTGGCGAAGTCCGGATGACAAAGCACGCGCACCGCCGAATTGGGCAGGATGAAGGACTGACCGGAGAACCGGGCGGGTGCCACGACTAGCTGGCGGCCATCGGTGGCAACCAGGGTTCCGCCATCGTCAGGGGAGAACAACACGCCGTTGAGTTCATGGCGTGAACCATTGATGGATGCCCAACCGGCGACGATCCCAAGCGCTGTGAATGTCTCCTTTGGCACGACAATGTTCTGACCTTGAACGGTCGGTCGTTGCGAATATACTGAGGCATTTTCGGTTTTTAAAACGGAACGGGAGTTGATGCCGCGGCATGAGACATTTAGGGTCAATTCCAAACGTTCTGGAATTTTGTTAAATGCAAAATGCGCATGGCTCTTCTTGTCACCGAGGGTCGCCGCTTTGAGCGCCTCGACCGGGATTAGGAACCGGTCGGGCGCGGAGGGGGCTATCACTGCCGGCACACGGGTTTCCAGCCACACTTCGCGGTCGGTGACGGCTAGAGTGAGTTCGGTCTCACCAACGGTGGCGAGATAATAATTGGGCTGCGGCCATGTGGGAAAGTTGTACCGTGTCAGGAGTTTGTGAGCAGCCAGCAGATCGGCGACAAGAATGGTTAAGTTCATCGAGTTATGTGTTTGTTGTTGTTTTTGGGTAGAGCACTTCACTTTGGGCGGTAAAACGTAAAGTTTTCATTGTTCTCCTCCACCCGCCAGCCAGGCAGCGAAAATGCCCTGCAAATTTTGCGAATGTCACACAGTCGGCGGCGCATGGTTGTGGGGGAAACCCCTTCCGTGTCCGGCCAGACATAAGCGGCCAGTTTGTCCACTCCCACTGTTCCATGCCCGCCTTGGTCGATCCATCCGCAGAGACGCTGGTGAATTAACCGAGTTGGATCGCTCTTCAATGCACGGACTTCATCCATCAGGATCCGTACGTGTTTTCCTCCCATAATGACCGAGTTTTCCGATTGCGTCCACATCGCCGCCATGGCCACAGCCGTAATCGAAGAACGACTCACCGTGGCGGAGTTGGCCGAGTTCGAGCAAGGTTTTCACCGGTTTGGAGATTTCCCGGCGGACGAGGGCGGTCTTGTGACGGTGGATTTTCTTTTTCGGCATGGCTTGGCCCGCTGACACAGGCTCGGTTTCAACAAGCCGATGACCTTTGAATCCGAGTCCCTTGTCTGCCAGCAGGCGTTCCCAATTCAGGCGGAACCCGATGCGTGCGGTGTCGCCCAGCAGCCCTGCGGCTTCTTCCTGCCGGGTGAGTTTGGCGAATCTCTCGTGAAGCGGATGCTCTGGCGGCAGGAACGTCTCCTTGCGATGAAGGATCGGGGGATTGGCGCGGGAGCGGTAGTCGTCCCGGCGGACCTTGCCGGTGACGAGATCGACGATCACCGCTTCGTGCAGGGTCGGGTGTGGGTGCTTTTCAAAATCCGGGTAGGCAAGAAACGAGATCTTTGGCGCGGCGGCGTGGAATTTCAGGAGGTTGAACCCCGAGCCGATTTCCAGACGCTTCCTCAGCTCAGCCACAGCGATTCGGAGCAGAGAAGGCAGGGTTGGGGCTTCGCCTGGGTCGATGACATACACCGCACCGGGCAGTCGCTTGCCATATCCGAATGCGATGCATTCGGCGTTGAGTAACCGCTCGTATTCTCGGCGAATTCCGACGGAAGCGAATCCGCGAGTAAAGCTGACCGCCCCTACTTTTCAGTAGGTTCGG
>Ga0073936_10009188_pt1 | contig 12332 bp, 11 predicted proteins | sample AliMusrvi5mmetaG_FD_87041 | JGI IMG/M metagenome (GOLD analysis project Ga0073936, IMG submission 87041) | Freshwater lake bacterial and archeal communities from Alinen Mustajarvi, Finland, to study Microbial Dark Matter (Phase II) - Alinen... | ecosystem: Environmental > Aquatic > Freshwater >... | reverse complement strand
TGCGGGCGGGGTTGTCACCTGGGCGCTGTCACCGATTAAATTCCAGGCCGACATGGGCATCCTGCTGACCTTCATGTTCCTCTGGAACATGATCGGCGCGCTTATTCTCATTCCGGCTCTGTCACACTTCCTGCTCAGGAATGTGTCTGTTGCCGTGGATGAAACCGCAGATGGAATAGTGCTTGCCAAAGAAAATGGTATGGCCGATTGTTAAGCAAATTCAAATTCTGAGGTGAAAATCACATGTTCATCGAATCAAAGTCTAATCCGTTTGTAAGAAGTACCCGCTTTGTTTGTATGGCTTTTATTATATCCGTGCTGTTCTCCATGATGTTCTCCGGCATCGTCTGTGCCGCTGAAAAGACTGCGGCGAAACCGGAACCTGCAGCGGACAGCCGCGATGATGCGAAACGCGCCAAGGAACTGCTTGATCGCGCAGTTGCCTATTATCGGGAGAAAAAAGATCTGGCTTTGGCTGCATTCATGCGCCAGGGTGAATTCATTCAAGGTGATCTGTATGTATATGTGATCAACACGAATGGCGTCATGCTGTCAAGTGGCGGATCGTCATCGGCCCTGATCGGCAGCAATATTACAAACCTGCGTGACGCGGAAGGAAAGCCGTTCTTTCGGGAAATGCTGGATATTGCCAAGTCCCAGAGTGCCGGCTCTGTAGAGTACCGCTGGCAGAATCGTGCTGATCGCAAAGTGGAGCGCAAGTTAGCCTATTTCCAAAAAGTAGGGGATGCAATACTGTCTGTTGGTTACTACATCCCGCGCGCATCGGCCAAGCAGGCCAAGGATATGCTGAACAGGGCTGCGGAAGCGGTTAAGAGCGATCCCGAGAGTGCATTTAAGGCATTTGGTGATCTGGGGGGCAAGTACATTGAGGACGATTTGTATGTATTCGTTGTCGATATTGACAAAATGCTTTTTCGCGCCCATGGAGCCTCACCGCGTCTTGTCGGCAGCGACGCGCAGACTCTGAACGATCCCACCGGCAAGCCAATTATTAAGGAGATGGTTTCCATCGTCAAAGCGAAGGGACAGGGCGAACTTGATTATGTCTGGCGTAACCCGGTGACAAACAAGAATGAGAAAAAGCATACCTTTGTACGTAAGGTGGGCAATTTCCTGGTAGGTGTCGGTTACTATGCCAGGTAAGCAACTGTTTGGTTTGTGACACTGTTGTAGCTGCAAAAAATAACGAAGAAAAGGGGTGCTTATGAAAAAAGGAAAGCGGTTAGTAATTGGGATTGTATTACTGTCTTTAACTGTTTTTGCAACAGGATGTGCCACCGTTAAACCTTCGGAACAAGCAGGGTCTGAAGCAAAACCAGCTGAAGTAGTAACTGAGACGAGCAGCACTAATGAAACGCCAAAGGATGCAGCGACTGCAGAGACAGCAACTCCCGCTCCTGAGGCAGGAAGCGCTAACGAGGCACCAAAGGAGCAGTAGCGGCTAAACTTGAAACAACGTATTAAAGTAACTGAAAACAACTGTTCAGACATGCGAGACGGCAGTCACGGGACGTATTCCCCTAACGCTGCCGTCTCGCTCCTCTCATGACGTCAATTTCCCAGTTCGACTTCACTTTTTACAACTTTATGTAACGTACTATTTAGCTCACTTTCTTTGTTAGCAGGAACTGCACTGCCTTACCATCGCCGATTCACCTGCACCAAACAGATAACCAATTCACGAAACTGTTTAAAATGCCGTTCTTGTGGTGGCGAACCCGGTGGGTCGCCCCCACAAGAACACCATTACTGCCTATGGCAAAAGGGTGAGCCGACGGCGTCGCCCCTATAACTCCACGTTTATCGGGAATTTCATTATTTGATAAAAGATTGGGGCCATAAAGATCCAATTTAAAAAATAATGAAACTTCAGTAGTTACATGTACCCCGCTTTCGATCACTCCGATTGCATACTCTGTTATGGATGGCCTGAAATAACAAAAAAATATGCTAAAAAATAGTCATGCACAAATATAGACATAACATACTGTATACAAGAAGTTTTTTTGATTGTTGCTGTCATGTGGTGCCGCCGTAAATAGTGAAATGTGAATATTGCAAACAGTGTTTGGCACATCGCGTGCTTATAGAACTGAAAAGGTCGTCTACGTGTGTGCTGAAACAATAAATAACTATTTTGCTACAGGGAGAAAACATCGTGAATGAGGCGGGGTCTTTATCAAATTTACGAATATTAGATTTCACGGGAGAGCTTGGGCCATATGCGGCAAAATTATATGCAGGCCTGGGTGCAGACGTTATTCATATTGAGCCCATAACGGGTGATCCCTTGCGATCAATCGGGCCATTTTACAAGAACCAGCCCGGAAAAGAAAGGAGCCTGCAATTCATTTATTACAATGCGGGTAAACGGGGGTTGGCGCTGAATCTTACTATGGAAAAGGGAAGAGACGTTTTTATAGAACTGTGCAAGGGGGCGGATATCTTGTTCGAGAGTTTCACCCCCGGCTATCTGGACGGATTAGGCCTTTCGTTTGACGACCTGAGTGCCGTAAATCCCCGATTGGTGCAGACCTCTATTACGCCGTTTGGTAGCTTTGGGCCATACAGCAAGTACCCCGGATCCGATCTGACCTGTTCGGCGCTTGGAGGTTTCCTGTATCTGGCAGGGATTGAGAACGAAAAGCCGGTCCGGGCCTGTGATAACCAGGCGTACCGAATGGCTGAGGTTTATGCTGCGGTTGGGAGTTCGATCGCTGCGCTGTTCGCGCAACGAACCGGGATTGGCCAATTTGTAGATGTGTCATGTATGGAGTCTGTCGGTATGGCCCTTGAGACAGCCGCTCAATGCTGGGACCTTGAGGGTGTATTGAGAAGAGGAAGAGGCAAGGAAGCCGGTTCAGCGACAATTCACCCATGCAAGGACGGGTTTATTGCGATTGTGGCTATTATGGGCAGAAACAAAGGGATGTGGGAGCCTTTCGTTCAATGGATGAAGGATGAGGGGGTTGAAGAGTGGGAGCTTTTTGATAATGATCACTGGATCGATGTGGCATATCGGGAGTCGAAGGAAGCATATGGTATGTTCTGCCATATATTTGAGCGTTTTACGATGAAGCATACCAAACAATATCTCTATGATGCCGGACAAACGCATAGAGTTGCCGTCAGTCCGGTCAGTAACGGTAAAGACCTTTTGGAAAATCCCCAACTGATACACCATGACTATTGGAAAAGTTTGTATCATGAGCCGGTTGGCGGAGAAGTGATCTGCCCCGGTGCCCCTTATGTGTTCGGGAATCTGAAGTGGCGTCTTGGCGATTCTGTTCCTATTTTTGGTCAGCATACTGCCGAAGTGCTTGGCGAATGCGGATATGGCCCGGACGAAATTGAGGTACTTGACAAGGAGGGGGTAGTCTATGTTGCAAAATCTTAGAAAGGCCCTTGAGGGTATTGTGGTGTGTGATTTTTCATGGGTCGGAGCGGGCCCAATTGCCACCAATGTCCTGGGGCAGTGCGGTGCGGAAGTCATCAAGATAGAAAGCAGAAACAGACCTGATCTTCTGAGAACAGGTGGACCGTTCAAGGATGGGATTGGGGATGGTTTTGAGCGTAGCGGTTATTTTGCCAACCGGAATCCGAACAAAAAGGGTATAGCTCTGGACATGAGCCATCCTAAGGCTCGCGCTGTTGCTGTACGATTGATCAAGAAGAGCGACATAATCATCAACAATTTCCGCGTAGGACAGATGGAAAAGTGGAAACTGGGGTGGGAAGATGTCAAAAAGATCAATCCGAGGATCATATATGTAACCATGAGTTTGCAAGGTGAAACCGGCCCGCAAAAAAGTTACATGGGTTTTGGTGTAAACCTGAATGCACTGTGCGGGTTAACCGCCAGAGCATGCTTCCCCGGCGAAAGACCTTTTGGAACCGGCACCAACTACACTGATCATGTCATGGCACCCAGTCATACGCTGTTCGGAATCATGGCCGCCCTGCTTGACCGCGAGAAAACCGGGAAAGGACAGACAGTTGCCATTTCCCAGCTTAAATCCGCTATCAGTATGGCCCCCACCAGTGTGCTGGCTTATGCGGCAAATGGCGATACATTGGGTCCAATGGGACTTGGCGATCCCGGTGCGGCGCCGCACGGGGTCTATACAACTCTCGGGTACAGAAAATGGATTGCCATCGCCGCTTTTAGTGAAGACGAATGGCGGGCGGTGAAGAAGGTGATGGGAGATCCGGAATGGGCCGAGGATGAAAAGTTCAGCTCCTTGAAAAGCCGCAAAGAAAATGAAGAAGAACTGGATGTACATATCGAGGAATGGACAAAGACCCGGTACGCCGACTGGCTCATGAACGAACTCCTGCACAACGGGGTTAAGGCGGGTGTTGTTAATGATGCGCGGGGAGCTATTGAAGATGAACACCTGAAACAACGGAATTTCTGGTCCTACCTTGACCATCCGGTTGTGGGCAAAACCCTTTATAATCGCGCTCCGATCCGGCTTTCAAAGACTCCTCTGAGAATGGAAACCGCCGCTCCACTGTTGGGCCAACATACGAGTCCCGTGTTGACGGGGATGCTTGATTATACGCAAGAAGAGGTGAATACGCTCATTGAAGAAAAGGTGCTTGTATAGATCAGAATGCATAACCAGCAACTTTACATTCATGTTTGTAACAATAAAAAAACAGGAGGGTGATAATGGATTTTAGTATACCCGAAGAATATATGATGCTTAAGGAGTCGATGAGAGAGTTTGTCAAACGGGAATTAATGCCGCTTGAAAAGGCTATGTTGGAGCGCGAGTTGTCCCTCTGGACTACACCTGGTCACCTGATTCCGGATGAGGATCACAAGCGGCTGATGAAAAAGGCCAAAGATCTCGGCTTTTGGGGTCTCGAAGTGGACGAAGAGTTTGGAGGCCAGGGATTGGGGATGCTTGCCAAGACCCTGGTGGTTGAAGAGCTTTCCAAAAGCCTGGTCGGATTTTCAAATCATGGTTTTACACTTCCCCCCGATGCCCCCAACCTGTATTACCTGCATGAGTGCTGCGGTCCCAAACAACGGGAAAAATATTTCCTTCCCTACTGCAACGGTGACGTTGACTCAGCAATGGCCTGTACCGAACCAGGTGCCGGTTCCGATGTCAGTGGCCTGAAGACCAAGGCGGTAAAGAAGGGTACCAAATGGGTTATTAACGGCACCAAGACGTTTATCAGCAAGTGTGACTACGACAATGTCTTTTTCATCGTCATTGCCGTTACTGATCCCTCTGCCGCAACCAAAGACCGGTTCACGGCGTTTCTCGTCGACCGGGATCATCCGGGAGTCAGGATAGGCAAGGAGATCCCGGTAATTGGGCCGATGCCGACGTGGGACCTGATTCTGGAAGATGTGGAAGTTGATGACGACAACATTCTGGGTGAGGTTGGCAAGGCGTTCATACCGTTACAGAACCGTTTCGGCGTGCGCCGGATCGAACTGGCCTCCAGTTGCACCGGCATGGCGGAGAGACTGATCCAGATGATGATTGATCAGGCCAATAACCGGATTACCTTTGACAAGCCGCTGGCGGAGCGGGGCACAATTCAAAACTGGATTGCCGATTCAACCATGGAACTGGAACAGGTGCGTTGGACGCTCTATTACGCGGCGTGGAAATCGGATCAGGGACACAAGGATTTGCGCATTGAAGGGGCGAGCGTTAAAGTGGCGGCCACCGAAATGCTGACCCGGGTTGCCGATCGGGCCATCCAGATTCATGGTGGGCTCGGGGTTTCCCATGAATTGGGAATTGAGTATGTGGCGCGTCATGTGAGGATGTGGAGAATTGTAGAAGGTCCTTCGGAAGTTCACCGGTGGCTCATTGCCCGGCAGCTCCTGAAGGAGAAGAAACCGTACTCTCCGTTCATCGTTTCCAAGGATGACTACTAGCAGCAAGGTACCAGGTTCGGGATGCATACGAATGAGACTGTCTTCAGTCTGAAAATATACGAAATCAGGAGGGTAAGATGGGAGTAGATTTTGTTCAAGAAGGTAATGTTGCCTATATCACGCTGAACCGGCCGGAGGCCATGAATTCGCTTGATCCTGAAGCGGTTGCGCGGCTTGCGGAGATCTGGGCTGAAGTGAAAACCAACCCTGAGATCCGTGTAGCAGTACTGACGGGCGCAGGCGAAAAGTCTTTCTGCACGGGGACGGATATGAAGAAGACCCCGGTTCCGGACGAATGCATGGCGGCGCTCTACTACAAGGAAGGGCAGCCTATCATCCCCCATATGCAGATGTGGAAGCCTATTATTGCCTGTATTAACGGATTTGCCATCGGCGGCGGTCTGGAGATGGCCCTGGCCTGTGACTTGATGATTTGCAGTACCACTGCGAAATTTGGTCTGACTGAGACAAAGGTTGCCAGTCTTGCCGGTTTGAACGGAACTCAGTGCCTCCCGCGGGCTATACCCAAGGCGGTTGCCATGAAAATGCTGTTGACCGGGGAACTTATCGATGCCCAGGAGGCCCATCGCATAGGGCTGGTCAGCGACGTGGTTGAACCGGATAAACTTATGGAGCTGGCAAAGAAATATGCAGAGAAAATTGCGTCAAATGCTCCTCTGAGCGTCATGGCCGCAAAGCAGGCCGTAGTTATGGGCATGGACATGCCGCTGCGTCACGCGATCGACTTTTCCTACCTGTTGTGGGGGAGTCTGAGGGATACGGAAGACCGAAAAGAAGGCTTCAAGGCCTTTGCCGAGAAACGAACTCCCCAATATAAAGGCAAATAGCTGAAAGTATAAAATGGGGAGATGCAGTTAAATTCATCTTTGGTAGGAGCGCACATATGCATATTGTTGTTTTAGCAAAAGTGGTGCCGGATTATGAGGTCCCGTCCGCGGATTTCGAACTGGTGGGAAACCGGGCTCATCCCCGCTATACAAGAATGATCGGGCTTTATGATGAAAACGCTGTTGAGCTTGGCGTGCAACTGAAGGAGAAAAATGACGCTGAGTTGACGATTGTCTCTTACGGCCAAAATGATGATGTCCAGTTTCTCCGTAAGGCCTTGGCCATGGGGGCGGACAAACTGCTTCTTGTCGAGGGTAACTCGGATGACCCCTTTGTCATTGCCGCCAACCTGAAAGAGGCCATTACCAAACTGGGCAATGTTGACCTCATTCTGGCCGGACGTCAGTCATCCGACATGGACCGTGGGGTTGTACCCGGATTGTTGGCCGGCATGCTTGATTACCCCTTTATTCCTCAAGCCTGTACCGCTGAAAGCATAGCTGACGGCTGGAAGGTTTCCCAACTCACGGAAACGGGCAAACGGTTGATGAAATTGAGCGGTAAGGGAGTGCTTTCCATTACCAGCATACCGGAAAACGTACCCAGGATCCCGGCGGTAAAGGCGATTTTTGGCGCTAAGAAGAAGCCGGTGGAGAAACTGTCGGAGACCGGGGCAAAAAAAATGACGATCGCGGAGGTATCGGTGAAGATTCCTAAAATGGAATCTGTTTGTGAACTGATTCCGGGTGAGGATATGGACGAAGCTGCGCGTGTATTGTTGAAAAGGCTCAAGGAGGAACGGTATCTATGAAAACACTTATTATAGAAACGGCAAATCCCAAGATAGTGGGAGAGTTGGTTGCCGTCGGCAGACTGTTCTCTGCTACGCCCGATATTGTGGTGTTGGGTCCTGGTGAACTTTCCGGAAGTTATGGCGCCGCCTATCGCGTGGCGGATACTCTGGGGGCGAATATCGGGTCGGCCCTGGCCGAGCTTATCCGCAAGGAAGGTTATGAATTGATTCTTTTGAGCGCCACCGCAATTGGGGCAGGAATTGCCGGTCCGCTTGCCGTTTGTCTGGGCGCACCGATTCTTTCCGAAGTCACCGGAATAGGTGCTGACCTCTCTATCGAACGGTCCCTTTACGGGTCCAAGGCGGTTGCCAATTACAAGCTGGAAGCAGGGCCACTGGTTCTGACTATCAAGCGTAAATACTTTGAGGCTGCCGTGCTGGAAGGGAGTGCGACGACTATCGATCTTCCGGTTGGTCCTCAGAGGATTACTCTTCTTGAGGAAATTGAAGAGGAGCGTCAGGGTGTCCCGCTTGAAGATGCCGAAGTTATTGTCACCGGCGGCAGAGGGATTGGCGCTGCCGAGAATTTTGCCATCCTGAAGGAAATGGCCGGACTCGTGAACGGCGCTGTCGGAGCCTCACGGGGGGCGGTTGATGAGGGGTGGATGCCTCCCGGCGCTCAGATCGGCCAGACCGGCAAGATCGTGGCCCCCAGCGTTTATTTTGCCGTTGGTGTGTCCGGAGCAAGTCAGCATCTGGCAGGCATTTCCAATGCCAAGTGCGTTGTCGCCATCAATAAGGACAACGAGGCGAATATTTACAAGCGAGCCAGATTCGGCATTGTCGGTGACTACAAAAAGGTCGTGCCTGCCTTGATAAAGGCCTTGAAGGAGAATGCCTGACATGGGACGGGTGCCCTACTGGAATATACACCATGGAGTGCTGATCGATCTCCTGTCAATACCGGCAATGGCTATTTTAGCGTATGGGCTGTTTTGCCATTGGCAGCGGATCAGGCAGGGTAAGGCGCGTGTCAGTCTGGGGCTTCCCCTGACGGCCATGAAAATCGGGCCGCTCTACATACGTTCCTTTCTGATGAAGGGTATCGTGGGGACACGTATCTATAAAAAGCTCTGCACCGGTATTGCCCACGGGTTGCTGCTCTGGGGAATGGTGGTATTGGGTGTCGGCACCGTTCTCGTTATTCTGAATGTGCTTTTTGGGCTTCCCGTGTTCAGTGGCGAGTTTAATCACTGGTTCATGGGATGTGCCCTTGACGCCGCCGGGATTGCGGCGCTGGCCGGCGTGCTTTTTCTGCTGATTCGCAGACTGTTTCCACCTGAGCGACTGACCTGCTTCAGGGCAAACTCCGGCTTTATTCTGATCGAAGCGGTAATCATCGCCATTCTCGTTACCGGTTTTTTTGTGGAGGGGTTGCGAATTGCCCAGAATGGGCCGGATCCCGGATCTTTTGCCGGTAACTGGCTGGCGCCGCTGCTTGCAAATGCCGGATCGCTTTCGTCACTGCATCGCTGTCTCTGGTGGGTACATGGCATCATGGTACTTTCCCTGATTGCGTATCTCCCCTGGTCTCCCCTGGTCCATCTGGTGCTTGCACCCATCAATGCGGGACTTGACCTGCCGTTGCCCGGCCCCAAGATGGGAGTCATTGATTTTGAAGCATTTGAAGGTGAAGGCGACGAAGTTCCATCCCTCGGAATCAGTAAAGTGGCTGATTTGAGCTGGAAAAATCTTCTGGATATCTCCACCTGTCTTCGTTGCGGGCGCTGTCATGAAGTCTGCCCTGCCGCCCAGACCGGCAAAAGTCTCTCACCCAAAAACATCATGGTCACCCTTGGAGATTATTTCCAGCAGAACAAGCTTGAGGACGATACGCTTCTGGAGACCGTCGCCACTGAAACCATCTACAGTTGCACCACCTGTGCGGCATGCATGGAGGCCTGTCCCGTATCGATCAATCAGCCAAACGCCATCCTGGGCATGAGACAGAACTTGCTTATGGAGCGTTCAGATATACCCGGTATCATGGGTCAGGCCCACCGGAGTCTGGAGGCCCGTCATCATCCATTTGTCGGTACCGGTTTTGGCCCTAACGACTGGCGCAAGGGCCTTGATGTTCCGATATTTGAACAGGGGAAAACGGAATATCTCCTCTGGATCGGCTGCTCGGTCGCCTACGAAGAGCGGACCCAGAGTATCGGTCGGGCCATGGTCAACATACTGAAAGCAGCGGGTGTCTCATTCGGTATTCTTGAAGAGAACCGTTGTACCGGCGACCCGGCGAAGCAGATGGGCAATGAATTCCTTTTTTCAGAAATTGCCGGGGAAAATATCGAAGAATTCAAGTCGCTGGGGGTTACCACCATCATCACCCTGTGTCCCCATTGCTATAACAGTTTTACGAGTCACTACCCCTTGCTTGGGGGAACGTTTTCCGTCATTCCACATGCGGTTTTCCTGCGTAACCTGATTACTGTCGGGACAATTCGTATGAAAAATAATGGGGAATCGATCTGTTATCACGACCCCTGCTATTTGGGACGGCATAACAATATTCTGTCCGAACCGCGCGATGTGGTGTCGTCGGTTGGCCGACTGGTTGAAATGAAACGACATGGCCTCGAAAGTTTCTGTTGCGGCGCCGGAGGGGGCAATTACTGGACCGAAGAGGAGGGGACACGTATCAATCAGAACAGGGCAAAAGAGGCGTTTGATACCGGCGCAACTACCATTGCCACGTCCTGTCCCTTCTGTATGTTGATGCTGACCGATGGCCTGAAGAAATTTACGGAAGATCAGATGATTAAAGACATAGCGGAATTGGTCTACAGTCAAATGGAAGTATAAACAGGTATATGTACAGAGTTTGAGCGGTCACAGTACCAGAAATCTGAAAATTGAAGGTAAATAACAAGGAGGAACGACATGTCAACTCAAGAAGAGGCCCCAAAGAAAAAAGTGAAGGAAAAAGAGCCGGATATTACATTTTTTCATCCGGACATTCTCGAAGTCCCTACGGATGGCGGTCTCCCCTATCTGAAAGGATATCGTTGCAAGAAATGCGGTCAGCTTGATTTCAAGGTTACTCTCTGCACCGGTTGTTGGGGAGAGGAATTTGAAGTAATACCTTTGTCCCGGAGAGGGAAGGTTTACAGTTTCTCGGATATTTACATCGGTCAGCAGGGATTGGCTACTCCATATATATTCGCCTACGTGGACCTGCCGGAGAACCTGAGAGTTTTCGCCCAGCTGGAGGGAGAAGTCGGTACCTATCACTGCGATGAAGAAGTAGAATTGACTATCGGCCCAATCCGGATGAACAACGATAACCTGCCGATTATGAGCTATAAGTTCAAAAAAATAGCTGCGTAGGTATATGGCTGTAACGTGAATAATTACTTTATAACAATGAATGACAGGAGATGGCTTTATGAAATTACAGCGTGACGTATATATTGCAGGTGTCGGTGAAACAAGGTTCGGCAAGCATACCATCGATTTTGATGGTTTGGGAAGAGAGGCTGCTTTACAGGCGATGAAGAATTCGAACATAGACCGGCCTGACATGCTTCAAAGCGCATATGTCGGCAATGGTATGAATGACATGACGGCCGGACAATCGATCTTCAGAGGTCTCGGGATGTGCGGGCCCAAGTTGCCCATCATTAATGTGCAGAGTGCCTGTTCCGCCGGTGCCATGGCAGTCTTCTGCGCGATTAAGGATGTCGCGACCGGTCTGACCGATCTCTCGATAGGTGTTGGGGCTGAAAACCATACGATGCATCGCCAGAGTGGCGCCGCTTTCAGTGCGGCCCGATCTGACATCGAGACGATGCATGGAGCGGTAATGACCGGAAAATATGCCATGCGGGCGACACGATATATGCATGAGACCGGAGCCACCCTCGAAGATCTGGCCATGATCACGGTCAAGAACAGAAAGCACGCCACCCACAATCCAAATGCCTGGTTCAAGGGTGCTATCACTATCGAGGAAGTTGTTAATTCGCGCATGGTTGCCTTTCCGCTGACGCTTCAGCAATGTTGCGGGATTGCCGATGGTGCGGCTGCGGTTGTGGTCGGGTCGAAGGAGATGATGAAAAAGCTTGGCATAGACAAGCCGGTCAAGGTTGCCGGTGTGGTCGTGGAGTCCGGACCTTATCATAACCGCCCCAGAGATATTACCGGTGATGACATCACCGAGACGACTTCGGAAAAACTCTATGAAGAATCGGGTATCGGCCCGAAAGAGGTTAATATTCTTGAGTTGCACGACGCCTTTACCATTGCGGAATTGCTGTACTATGAATGTATGGGGCTCTGCAATAAGGGAGATGGTCTCAAATTCCTGCGTGATGGTCAGTCGACCTATGGCGGACAGTGCGTTGTGAGCCCGCGTGGCGGGTTACTGTCATACGGCCATCCGATCGGCGCATCCGGGGCTGCTCAGATTGCCCAGAACGTGATGCAGTTGCGCGGCGAATGCGGCGGTCATCAGGTTGGCCCGACACCCAAGGTTGCAATGTCTCACGTGACGGGTGGTGGTCTTTCGGGAACAGAACATGCGGCCTGCACAATGCACATGCTGGTGAGAGGCTGGTAGAGTGGTAACCGGATCTAAATTCTTTTGAGTAATCCCCCACCTTTGGTGGGGGACTCACAGAGTTTGACAGTTCCTGAAATATGTAGAAGCCTCCTTAACGTGAACCGCTCAAAGCACACGAAAAGGAGGCTTCAATG
>Ga0073936_10009186_pt1 | contig 12336 bp, 5 predicted proteins | sample AliMusrvi5mmetaG_FD_87041 | JGI IMG/M metagenome (GOLD analysis project Ga0073936, IMG submission 87041) | Freshwater lake bacterial and archeal communities from Alinen Mustajarvi, Finland, to study Microbial Dark Matter (Phase II) - Alinen... | ecosystem: Environmental > Aquatic > Freshwater >... | reverse complement strand
GGGGAGGGCCGCTTATGGTCGGAGGTATTGCGGGCGATCGGGTTGTTGATCGGGTCGCAGGTCGTCATTGTGGCGATCCGCTATGCCTGCGCGTTGCCGCGGGAACGGTTGCGCGAGCAACTGGTCTATGATGCCACGATGCGGATGTACGGGCGGGTCATCCGGTTTGGTCCCGAGTTTTTCCGCACCAATGATCCCGAGGAGATCAACACGCGGGTTTTGGAAGACACGCGGGCGGCGGTCGGCACCTGGTTGGACTTGGCGGTACGGTTGCCTGTCTTGGCCGGTTCGTTGCTGGTTTACGGGGTGTACATGGTTCACGCGAATTGGTTTTTCGCCGTGTGTCTCATGATCTTATGTGTTTTGAGCGGATATTTCCTGCTATTCGACAAGCGCATTCAGGAGATCAACCGCAATGGCCGCAAGGCTTGGGAAGCGGTCCGGATGCAGGCCAAGGAATTCGTGGTCAGCGTGGAGGAGGTGCGGCCTAACAGCGCTTTCGGGTACGGCGGGAGCCTGCTGGACAGGTCGTTCCAGGGCTTCCGTGATGTGATGAAAGAGATTGCGCGGATGCGGGCCATATTCCAGGTAGGCGATCCGATTGTTGCCACTATCCAGGATGCGTCGCTGTATTTCATCGGTGCTTCGCTGTGCATCTTCACGTTGATGAAAAGGGGTGGCGGTCCGCTGGGTGCCGTAACCTGGGGCGAAGTCATGGCCTTCGCGCTGGTCGCCTCACATTTCAAGGGGACGGTCAGCCAACTGGCGGACATGATCCTCGGCTGGCGCAACACCCGGGTGAATATCGAACGGGTCCAGGAGTATGAGAATCTGCCGGTGGCGTTTCCAGAGGCGGGCGACCGTGGGGGGCGGATCAACCCCGGGAAGGGTATCGGCTATCAGAATGTCGAGGTTGCGACGGATTCCGGAGTGAGGATCCTGAACCAGGTCACCCTGGAGATTCGGGAGGGACAACATGTGGCGTTCGTGGGACCGGCCGGCTGTGGCAAATCCACCGCCATCCGTTTGTTGTTCAAAGGCAACCGGACGTCGGCCGGGCAGGTGTTGCTGCGGGATTTGAAATTGGAGGAGATCCCGTTGGGATCCCTGGCGCGGGACGTCGGGGTCGTGCAACAGAATTCGTTTTTGCTCAACAACACGCTGCGCAACAACCTGCTGCTGAGCTTGCGCCGCCCGGCGGAACATGTGCTGCGCGACCCGGACGGAGAAATCGACATCGAACCACTCGACGGCGTGCGGACGATTGCGGACCTGGACAAAGTCCTGATAGAAACCGTAACGTCTGTCGGGTTGGATCAGGATGTGTTACGCAAGGCGCTGGATGTGCCGGTGCCCATCGGGATGTTGGACAACCCGCTGGTGAAACAACTTGCGAGTATTAGAAGCGCACTGCGCAAGAGCGCCTGCGACAAGACGGAACAGGCGATCCTCCGCTTTGATCGCAAAGCATATCTCAAGCAGGGCACGCTGGGAGACAACCTGCTATTCGGCATGTGCGTGAAAGGTGATCCCGGGTTCGATGAACGGGTGGATAAGGAATGGATTGAGGGATGTTTGCGGGATGCCGGTTTGTTCGACGCGGTTGTTAGCACCGGGTTGCGGCGCGTCCGGAATGATGATCGCCTGGCGGCCACCTTGGTGCAGCGCACCCCGGAGTTGGAAACCCTCCTCAAACTGACAGGCGACGAAATCCGCGCCGCCGGACTGCTGCCCCAGAACGTTGGACCGGGCGATTCGCCCGCCACCCGGGCGAAAGTCCAGGCGGCATTGGTGAAGGCAGCCATGGGGATGGATGCACGCAGCGCGGCGGAATTCTCCGGCATGCCCGACTTCGAACAACGTGTGGTGGCCGCTCGCGGGAGCATGCGGCAACGGGCGGAGCGGGAGAAGATCGCATTCGATGATTTTCTAACACCCGAACGGATTGAGGGCTTGAGTTTGCGGGAATTGCTGCTGCAAGGACGGGTGGACGAAAGCGTTTTCCAGGGCACGGAACTTGTTGACCGCATGATCCGGGAGACCCTGACGGAATCAGGTCTGTTGCAAGAGGCGCTGATCCTCGGACTGGAGTATCAAGTCGGTGAGAACGGACGCTTTCTCTCCGGTGGCCAGCGCCAGAAGGTGGCGCTCGCCCGCGTCCTGCTCAAACGGCCGAGCCTGTTGCTGCTGGACGAGGCGACATCCGCCCTGGATGAGTTGTCGCAAAAACGGATTGTCGATCTGATAGACTCGGAATTCCGGGACAAGACGGTGGTTTCCATTTCGCACCGGCTTTCGACGATCAAGGATTGCGACCGGATCTTTGTGTTTGACCGTGGCACGATTGTGCAACAGGGGACCTATGGCGAGTTGGCGGCAGAGGCCGGTTTGTTCCGCGAACTCCTCCAACAACTCGAAACCGGTGAAACTGGAGCCAAGGAGAACCCGGCGAAGCCTGACCCGCCAATCACCGCGATCACCACGGAGGATTTGAAACACCGCTTGGCGCAATGCGCGTTGTTCGCATCGCTGCACGCCGGACAAACCGAGGTTCTCGCGCGACTGGCCAAGGTGGTTCACTGCGAGGCTGACACCGTGTTGTTCCGACGCGGTGACCCGGGCGATGAATTGTTTGTCATTCTGAATGGCGAAGTGGAATTCTTCGCGGATGAGGAACCCGTGACAGGTCAACCCACCCGGACCGTGGTGGACTCCGCCGGCCCCGGGCAGGCATTCGGAGAAATCGCCATTTTCTCAGGTGAAACGCGCACGCTTGGTGCCCGAACCCGCACTGCGGCGGAACTGTGCGTGATCCGCAAGGAAGACCTCATGCAACTGCTAGAGTCCTCTCCCGCCATCGCTGCGGCATTGCTCCAAACCCTCGCGCGACGGATCACCCGGCTGCGCGATGATCGCTATGGGGAGTGCTGTGGCGGCGCCCGGTGAGCGCCGATGCCAATGGCTCGCGACGTCAGCATCGACCGCGTCAAGACATCTCAGGTGAAGTTCAACTTCCTCATGACGTTTCGTTTCCAGGCGGCGCTGCCGTCATGGTCGTAAACGCTGAAGCCGGGAAAAATCTCCGGGTGGTCCGCGACCAGATCATAAAGGTGCTGGTATCTCGGCGGAACCGTCTGATTGCCTCCCATCACTTCATGGCCGGTGGCTACGACCGAGGGTGCCGAATCCTGCCTGAATTGCAGTTTGCCCGCGTAGCCGCCATTCTGATAGTGACGGTATAACTCGGTTTGCGGCAGGAAGGAAAGCACGTTGGTCAGTACGTTGACGCCGATGTGCCTGAAGCGCAGCATCAACATGACGCTGCGCAGAAAATCGTCCGATGATTCGAATGGAAATCCCCAAATGAAGAATGTTTCGACCGACGGAAAGATCCGCGCCGCCCGGGTTACGGTATCGGCAGCATTGGCGACATCGAAGCCTTTGACGATGCGCCCGAGCACACGGTCCGAGCCGGACTCGATGCCGAACCGGATCTGGGTGCATCCCGCATCCGCCATCCGCGCCATCGCACCCTCGGTGGCGAGGTTGACGCGACCAAAACATTTCCAGGCAACCGGCAAGCCCGAAGCACTCAACGCCTGCAAAAAATCGATCATCTTGGCCTCGCCTCCATAAAAGAACTCGTCCTGGAACAGCACCTGTTTGACGCCTAATTGTTCATGCAGGAAACGGATCTCATCGATAATGGCCGAGTGGGACCGCTGGGTCGCCCGGTGACGCCACACCGGAGCCACACTGCAGAATGAACAGCGGTAGGGACAACCCCGCGATGTGATCACATTGAACGCATCGTAGAGAGCGGGATCGATGTGCGAGTATGCGGGAAGCGGGATGGTCTCCATCTTGCGGATCCGTTCGCGTTCGCAGCTTTGGCAAATGTTCCCATTTTCCGCTCGAAAGAAAATCCCGGGAACGGCCGCCAACTCCGCCCCGCTGCGGAGGGCGCGTAACAACTCGACGATGGTATGTTCGGCCTCGCCTCGCACGATGACGTCGAACCACGGGAAGGCCGCCAGCAGTTGTGCTTCTACTGCGAATGGTCCCACTCCGCCCAGGACGATGGTTTTCTCCGGGAACAGCCGCTTCAGTTCCTTTGCCAGCAGGACGCTGAACGGCAGCAGATTGGCCATGCAACTGATACCGATGACCGGTGCCAATTCGCCGAGAAAACACACGGTCGTCGCGATATCGAAGGGATCGCATGACGGATGCAGGCGTGGCAATACCTGGTGGTCCACAAAATCCACGGTGAAACCGGCTTGCTCAAGCGAGCTTGTTAGATACAGTGGTCCCAAAGGAACATGGGTTTCCTGGTCGATGGTTCCGTTAACCACGACATAAAGCAGGGCCAGATTGATCAAGGTGATGTCAGCCGTGCCTTCGGCCGGGCGTTTTTGACGATCTGCGGAAATGGATTTTTGTCCGTCAGGGAACCGGGACGATGATTCGTATTCATTCCGCCTATCCGGATGGGTTACGGGGTCCTGCTTGGGTTCCATCAATGGCCGGCCGCCGACAATGGTAACGCTCCCCGCCCCGCTGCTTGTTAGATATGTCTCACTTCCTGCCTCAAGGGTTCCATCGTCCCCGACAACCACCCGGAATGGTTTGTCGAACCCCCGGATGTCCGCGCCAAAATCAGGTTCGTCAGATGCTTGGACCATCACCTCCAGTTCCTTGCAGCCCTGCGGGATGGCGATGGTGAAAATTGCCAGTCCGCCGTGATCCGATATCAGATATTTGTTCGGGCCGGCGGCGTCGATCATCAGACGAACCGCGATTCCGGGACGACCCGCAACCGCAACCAGCAACCGTTCGGGCGATTGCTGGCTCGCGGCAAACAGAATGATCTCGCGCTTCTGGCTGCGTTCGCGACGATCCTTGTCTGTCAGCGCTTGCTGGCGCAATCCGCCATTTCCCCGGCGCACACGGGTCGGCGGTGTGGTGGTCAATATGCCAAGTGGCCTGAATGGAGGAGCCTGGCCATCCTCGCATGTCGGCGTGCCGACATCCTGGCCGGTGTGCGATTGCGCGGGTTCATCGGGGGACAATTGCATCATTTGATTCCTTGTAGTCCCCTTTCATGCAGTCGGCAGGTTGGATTCCAACGGGTGAAGCGCCAGTGTCTGATAGATGAGGTTTTCCAGATGCCGGCGGCGGAGTTGCCGGCAGCCGGGCTGCTCGGCGCATCCGGTGAGAGTCCGGCCGAACAGGCTTTTGTGCGGGCAATCACCCGCGCAGAGAGGAAACAACTCGCATTCGCGGCATTCGCTCCGGGACGTCCAGGAATAGTCAAGCCACGGTTGCAGATTTTCCCAGCGGATATCATCCGCCCGATGAACGGAACCGAACCCGCGATCCGCATGGCCCACATCGTTCAAGCATTTATAGAGAGTGCCGTCGTGGCCGATCACGACACCATCGACCGCATTCGCCACGCAACAACCAAGCCTGGCGGAAGGCAATAACGATACCGGCAAGCCGAGTTCTACCGCACGCATCTTATAGCGATGGCAGGCAAGCTGTGCGGCTTGGCTGGTCGTGTCATTGCCGTTTTGAGGCAGGCACTGCCCGCAGCGGGCGAAATCCCAGTTTATCGCTGCCAAATAGATGCCCGCCAAGCGCTTATCCAATTGCCGCTCGATGAGTCCGGCGCAGAGCGCGTCGAAATCGCAATCGTCATCGTGGCAAATGTTGATCCGCAGGTTCACCGACACCTGCTGCGGTTGTCGGGTCAGCGCGGATAGATTATCAAGCACCCGGTCGCGGGTAGGCTTTCCGGCCCGGTTGTATCTGTAGGTTTGAGGCACATCCACCGATACTTGGATTTCCGTAATACCCCAGGTTGAAAGCTTGGGAAAAACCGTTTCCTTCAGCAGCATTCCATTGGTGATCAGCGACGCGGAATAAGCAATCCCCTTCTGTCGCAGCGCCGGTTGAAGAACCTCGGCCGATCGGTCCAACAGCGCCGTCGCAAGCAAGGGTTCCCCTCCCAGCCACGAGATATTCAGATACTGTTTGCCAGCGGCCTTGCCAGCCAGGAAACGGAGGATGGCATTGGCAGTCCCAACCGTCATCTCCGGTGTGCCGGCACTCGCGGCCCGGCCAGATCCCTCGTAGCAATAGGGACAGCGGAGGTTGCAACGCATGGTCAGGGAAACCGTCGCCCGGAAACCTCGTGAATCGTGGCGGCCCCGCTCCAGCGCCCTGTTCATGCGTGCCAACTCGTCAAGAGCCGCAGGCACGAGAAACCCCCGCTCGGCGAGTGTCGCTATGGCATTGTCATGTGTCGCATCCGGCAATGAAGTGATGGTTCCGGCGGCGAGATACCGCTGCCACTGGTCCCGACTCAGGACGACCAAGGCACAGGTATAGGTGTTGAACACCGCAGTCCCGCCGCACCCGTGGTCAAGGCTGACGTTATACCGTGATGGCACCAACATGCCACCATTTCCGTGTGAACCACTCATCTCTTGGTCGGGCCTTTCAGCTTGCAGCACTTCCGTCAGCCTGGGAAGTTCGGGATTTTCTGTTAGCCCCGCACTCCCATCGCAACCGACTTATCGCAATAGCCGATGCACCAGCACCCCTGGCCTTCGACGTCGTTCCCATCGGCCTCCAGCAGCTTCAGCACATCCTCCAGGTTGACCTCCTTCTTGAGGTTGGCCTCAACGTCTTCGGGCAGAATCAAGGTCACCTTGTTGCCATCCAATACGATTTTAACTTTGTCCATTTGGTGTTCTCCTTTGTTTGTTTGCTGGTTTGCCAGGGATCATCTCGTCTGGCTGGTTGCGCTGTGGAAAGGCGTGTCGGAAAGCGGGAGTGTGGGAAATCGGCTCCTCTGATAGAATCCTGGCGGTTCAGGATGCAAGCAAGCCCGTCGCGACCATAACCTGTCACGACAACGCGTGAACTATCAGTTCGCGCTCGTGCCGGCAAGGGAAAACTTCTGCCTATCAAAAACGGATGCATGACAAAAAAAACAAGGCGGATCAAGGAGCGGCGGATCGTCGCTGGGACCGCGAGTCTCCAGACTCGCATGCCCATGAGATGCCAATGAGCAGAGGCCAGCCACCCTTCATTGGCTCACCATGGGCGGGGGCGATTCGGAGATCGCCCCTCCTTGCGGGCGGGATCGGGCTATTCCGCCGCATTGCGGGTCAAGTGATAGAGCGGCAAGGTGCCGAAGCCCTTTGGCAGGACCGTTTCACCGGCGTATTCGAACCGGACACCCGGGACATGCAACGCCAGGGCCAAGGCGGCAAGCGTTCTGCTGGCATAAACATGATTGACCGGGGTGATGGGCTCGATGCGGGCCGCACGGTTTACGAGATGGCCTGACACTTCCGGGCGACCTGTTACGGGGTCGGAGTATTCCAACACCGGCCCCGCGTCGAGGGAGATCCGCAGTCCCAGGTCTGCGGGGAGGCCTCTGTTTGACCAGTCCACCGCTGCGGCGGCATCCCGCAGGGCGAGGCTGAATAGGATCGCGCATGGTAGATCCCGGAACACCACGAACAACCCATCCCCCGCCGTTCGCACGGTTAGAACGGTCTCCCTGTGGTGAGCGACCACCTCACCGATCCGTCCGAGGAAATCGCGATTGAAGATGCGCAGGCTGGCCGTGTCCAAACCGCTGTAGCCCTTGGCATCGGCAAACAACATCGCCCGGAACGGCATGCCGCCAGCCTCTCCCTGATGGGAGTCTTGGGATTGGATGGGGGGAATCCCGGAAGGAATGATATCAAGTTCTTGCGCGCGCAACAGGGCCGCGCCCCGGAACAGCAGGGATGCAAATCCCGCACTGGCAGGTTCTCCCAAACAGTTCAATTCCTCCTCGCCGTGCAAACGGGTGACTCTGGATAGGATCCCTTGCAAAACGGAGTCTTGTTCAGGCGCAAGCTGGTCTTTCAAACACCGTAACGGCTGATCCTAGCCGAGGTGGAATTCCTCGCAATGATCTAACAATTTTTGGATTTCCTCCAATTGTCCGGGGCGGCGCAGGAAATAGAAAATGATTGGTTTTTGTGTCTTGGACAGGACATTGCATGCTCGCTCCGTATCCGAGCTCTCATCGAGACCAAGGACATGGAGTTCGGGTGCCTGAAACCAACCCTCCACCGATGCTCGTGCGATTCCGGTCCGGCGTGCGGTTTCCAAGGCCTGGCGCCGCATGGATTGCAGCGGCCGCCAACGGTTTCCCATGGCGCGGGCTGCGGCGCGGAAGGCCGCTTCCGCAATGGCAGTTTCGCCACGAAGCAGGTGGGCCTCACCCCGTGTTGCCTCGAGCCAAGGTTCGGGCGGCAACACCTCCGCATCCTCACCCGGCGCGGCTGCGCACAGCATCGCGCAGATTTCCAGAACCTCCCCGGCCAGCGCCCGGGATTGTTCCGGATCTCCAGCCCAGGCGGCCATGGATGCGGCATTGACCCCGAGATAATAGGCGGACTGTCCGGCCTCCATGCCACCTTTGATTAGAAAGGTTTCCCGGGCTGTTAGGTAAGGTGCCAGATAGGCATCCCGTGCCGTCAGAAACCACTGGCGGGCTTCCTCGGGATCCGCTTTCAGGAGGCCCATGGTTTTGGCCAAGCGACCGCGCAAACCCTGCAAATCACCGTGGTTCCATCCGGATCGCTCCAGCAATTCGAGTTCCTGCCGGGCGCGTTCCAAGGCTCCCACTTCCATCAGGGAAAGCACCGCCAAATGGCGCAACCGGGCCACGGTTTCCGCGTCGTTGGCCGCAGTGTCGATGGATGGTGCGGTGAGAATCCGCGAAACCATGTCAAAGGCTAACAGCGGACCTCCCGCGTCGGATGCCTGCCGCGCCGCGCGGTAAAGCAACCCGGGATGGAGCATCCAGAATTCCAACGAGCGGCTCCGCCATAATCTCTCGATCTGATCCAAGCGCATGCAACCGGAGCCAGTTAGCATGTTCTCGTCCCATTGGGCATCCTCCGCCCCGCTCGCACATGCCTCATCGGCTGCGACCAACCGGTAACCTTCCCGGTAGAGAAACCGCAGGGTCGTCAGTGCGGTGACCCGGTCAAATTCCTTTTCCGACTCCGGCAGGTCCGCGTAGGGGACCAAAGTGGCCATGGTTTTCAATTGATCGTTCCGTTCCGGACCAAACCTCCACCCTTTCCGCAGGCGCCCCTCCGCCCAGCGATCATGTACATGTTCCGCCAACCGCTCGACCAGCGGGTTCAGGAATTCCGGCAGATGGACGGCCGCGCTGTCATCGGCAGGCGGCATCCAAGCTTGTCCCAGCAGAGCTGTATCCATTGGATCTGGGACTGGCGCACACATGCCACGGATGCGTCAGGGTTTGGGCCAGACCTTGAATTCCTGTTTGCCGTCCTTGATGATTTCAAAAGGGCCTGGAAACGGCTTGTTGGGGTCGCGCTGGTGGCCGAAATAATCGGTGTTGATGGCCAACGGCGAGCCGTCGGGGTTGTCGTAGGGCAGATTGGGGATCTTCGCCCTGGCGAGCGAAGCGGTGGTCACCGGCTTGCAATTTGCCCCAGCGCGCCAGTCCTTGTCCTCCGCGATGCTCAGATACCAACCGTCGTCGTTATGGGTCAGTTTGATTTGCGTGTCGAAATCGGCCTTCACGAATGGTTCGGCATCGAACTTCGACGGTTGCGATCCTTTGGCATAGACATTGCCGGCGGCAAAACATGGCAACTGCGCATTGTCCAATCCGTGGCCGTTCCAGCGTGCGGCGCACAGATTGTTATAGAACCTGTGATCGCCGCCGGGCGCGTTGAAAAGTCCGGCGATCTCCGTCGAATGGGCCGGGTGGAACGGGGTGTTGCGACCATCGAAAGACGTGGTGTGGATATTCCCGGCGAGCAGGTTGTGCGCGACCGCGATGCCCTTGGAGTTGAACAGGAAACTGACGTTGGAAAGCAAAATGTTGTTGGCGATGAGGAGCGGGCCGTGCTGCATTTCACAGAAAATGTCCTGCGAAACATTGTTATCATGAAACAGATTGCCCGTGACCTGCGCGCCCTGCGCCATCCAATCCAGCCAAAGGCCGAAACTGCCACATTGATAGATATGATTGCCGCTGATTTCCGTGTCGATCGCGCCGTGGAACTTGATGCCGGCCATTTCCGCGCCCGAAAACAGCCGCCGGACATGGATGTCGTGAATGTCGTTGCCGGTAACCTTGCTGAAGGCACAACCCATGCTGCCAACCACGCCGGTCTGCTCGCAGTGGTGGATGTGGTTGTCACGCACCACATGCGATCCGATGGTCGCCTTGTTCCAACCGTTGGCCAGCGCGCGGCGGACGCAGGCGGTGTACGGGTCGGCGGCGCCGGCGTCGTTTGTGTTGTCGGTGCCGTCGCCATATTTCCCCAGTGAAATGCCGCAGCACTTCGAATAACACACGGTGTTGTTTTCGATGATCCATCCCTTGCTCCAGTTGGTGCCGATGACAGCCGTCTGTTCCGACGACGGCGGTGCCCAGTTGGCCGCCGCGTTCGCCAGGGTGAACCCGCGCACGGTGATATGATTGATGAAGTTTCCCGATGGATAGAAAACGGTTTGACGCTTGTTGATCTCGACGGCTTCCTTGTTAGGGTCGACACCGGGGAATTGGGCGAAAATCGTCGTGTTGCCCGCATCCAACTTGGATTGTTTGAAGACGATGCACAGCGTCTTCTTCCCGGAGAGCGGCTTGATCTTCGCGGTGAACGTCCGCCACTTCTGCCAATCGCCGGTCGATGTCACCTCACAGCTTCCTAACAACTCTCCCTCCGGGTGAGCCAGGCGCAACTCGACGAAGCCGCCCGCGCCGGCCGTTGCGGCGGCGAGATCCACGCCAGCGGAGCGCGATCCGAAGTCCACGTCGTCGAAACGCAACCAATCGCCGCTCCGGATGGAGCCCGAGCACGTTCCGCCATCGGAACAAGGCGCCGCCTTGCCGCCGTAGCGGAATGACGGTTCACCTCCAGAAACCACCGCCCCGGCGGAGGGCTTGATTTTCGCCAGATTCAGGAGGAAACCGCCGTCATCGCCGTCCACCTGCGCACACCACAGAGGAGTTTTTCCGGCGGGTTTCATCACCTCGTCCAGCTTCACCGCCTCGATCATCCACTCGCCGTTCAAATACACACATCCCGTGTGGTGGACACGGCCATTGGAGGAAAACCAATCGCCGCGGATGGTGTCGCTGTAGGGATTGAAATTGCCGAAGTCCTTGTTAGGAACCACCCATTTCCAGGTATCGCCTTCAACCTTCTGCCAACCCTTGGCCGGTTCGGATCCGGTGATGATCACCTTGTCACCGGGCGCCGCCTGATAGGTGATGCGTTGCGCGTCGGAGGTGCCGCCGCGTGGCGGGTTGACCCGCTCACGGTAGATTCCCGCATGCACCGTCACCGTGTCACCCGGTTGGGCGCGGCGGGCCCCTTCGGAGATCGTGCGCAGCATGGCTGATGGTGTGCCGGCGTTGGCATCGTTGCCAGCCGGGGAAACATGGAATTCGGTCGCCAGGGCATGGCTGGAGGCAATCAGCAAACCCATGGAAAAAGCGGAATTGGCAAGCAAGCAGTGGTGGAAGCTCATAGCGGGATGGTGACAAATGGCTAAATACGCATGGGACGCGCCGGTTCAATCACGGAATCGTGGTGCGCTTGATCGAATGGTTAGGTTCTCAAATGGCGGCGCAATATCCTTATAACAAAAAACACCTGGAATCCGCAGTCCCAACTGCGGATTCCAGGTTTATGTCTTCACGTTGTTTATTTCCTTCATGATTCAGGAAACCAGCCCGCGAAGACCGGAGGGTGGCAACGAACTGTGCTTGTGGTAGCCCTTATCGTGGCGGTCTCCGCATCACTCTTCCTCGGTCTTGCGGCCGTGTTCGGCGATGATCTTGTTTTCCTGCTCCTTGGGCACGTCCTCGTAACGTTCGAAGCGCTCCTTGTGGCGGCCGCGACCGGCGGTGATCGCGCGGAGCTGGCTGGAGTACTGATAGAGTTCGGCCTGCGGCACTTGCGCGACAACCACCTCCAGGCGGCCCTCGGACTCCATGCCCATGATGCGGCCACGGCGGCCTGACAGGTCCGCGAGCACGCCACCGACGCAATCGGAAGGCACCTTGATGCGCAGTTCCATCACCGGTTCCAGCAACTTCGGTCTAGCGGACAGGAAAGCCTCGTTGAAGGCAGCCTTGCCGGCGATTTGGAAGGCGATGTCCTTGGAATCCACGGTGTGTTGTTTGCCATCGTAGAAATCCACCTTCACATCGGTGACGGGGAAGCCGCCGTAGGGACCTGCGGTGCATGCGGTCTGCACGCCCTTTTC
>Ga0073936_10009185_pt1 | contig 12337 bp, 10 predicted proteins | sample AliMusrvi5mmetaG_FD_87041 | JGI IMG/M metagenome (GOLD analysis project Ga0073936, IMG submission 87041) | Freshwater lake bacterial and archeal communities from Alinen Mustajarvi, Finland, to study Microbial Dark Matter (Phase II) - Alinen... | ecosystem: Environmental > Aquatic > Freshwater >... | reverse complement strand
GTCTGCCCGGATAAAGGCATGCGCGCGTCGTTTTCTTCCAAAACTGGAAGCAGGCCAGGCTCATCTGCCCCGGAAGGGATCGTTTCAAATCCGGCTGAAAGTCCGGGCTGGGCAACAGGCACATCAGGCATGTTAAAAACTTCATCATCTGGGTCCACGACCGTGATCGCATCCACCAAAATTTTGGGGTCGCTGCCTTCAGCATCCACCTTGCCCACCACCAGCAGAACCCGGTTTTGGTCCACCTGTTTGCTGTAACGCTCCCATATTCTTGGGAAAACAACCAGTTCAATATTGCCCTGGATATCTTCAAGGGTGATGAAGCCCATCATCTTGCCGGTTTTGGTCACATGACTGCGGAAATGAGTGACCAGCCCGGCCACGGTGACGCTGCCCTTGTTTTCCACTTCTCCCAGCTGGGCTGAAAAATGGGTCACTTTCTTCTGCAAAATATGCATATAGGGGGTCAGGGGGTGGTTGCTGACATACAGGCCAATCAACTCGCGTTCCCACTCCAACAGCTCGCGCTGGTCGGTGACCAGCGATTGGCTGAGGATAATGTCTTCCTCCACCCCTTCAATATTGCCAAAAAAGCTCATCTGGCCGGCCAGCAGAGCGCGGAAATGGCTGGTGCTGACAGACAGGACGCGGTCGATTGAATCGAGTAGGGACTTGCGGTCGCCAAAACGGTCGAGCGCGCCCACCTTGATCAAACTCTCAAGCGCGCGCCGCCCCACCTGGCGCAGGTCGACCCGCTTGGAAAAATCGTTCAGGTCGCGGAAGGGTTTATCTTTGCGCGCCTGCATAATCAATTCCACCGGGCCCTGCCCCACATTTTTAATCGCCCCCATGCCAAAGCGGATTGCGGAACTCTGCCCTTCACGGTCCTCGATGGTGAAATCCCAGCCGCTGGTATTGACATCCGGCGGCAAAACCTGGATGCCCAGGGTGCGCGCATCGGCAGCGTAGTAGGCCACTTTTTCAATTTCGTTTTTCGAAGCCGAAAGCAGGGCAGTCATATACTCAACCGTGTAATGCGTCTTGAGGAAGGCCGTTTCCACGGCGATCACGCCGTAATCTGCGGCGTGGCTTTTGTTAAAGCCGTAGCGGGCAAAATTTTCCCAATCGGCGAAAATTTCATTGGCGACTTTTTCTTCAATGCCCTTGGCTACCGCCCCTGAGACAAACTGGACGCGCTGTTTGAGCAGTTCGTCGCCTTTTTTCTTCGAGATGACCTTGCGCAGGTTATCCGCCTCAGAGGCCGTGAACCCGCCCAGGTCCATCGCGGCAAACATAATCTGTTCCTGGTAGATTGGGGTGCCGTAGGTTTCCTTAAAGATCGGTTCCAGCATTGCATGCCGGTATGTCACCGGTTCTTCGCCGTGCATGCGCCGGATGTAGGACGGGATGAAATCCAGCGGCCCGGGCCGGTAGAGTGCCACCATGGCGATGATATGCGACAGGTTCTGCGGTTTCATCTGCACCAGGTAGCGCGTCATGCCTGAACCTTCCAGTTGGAAGACGCCGGCCGTGCGCCCCTGGCCCAGCAGTTGGAAGGTGTCCGCATCATCCAGCGGGATATTATCCAGGGTCAGTTTTATGTTGTGGCGCGCCTCAATCAGGTCGCAGGCCTGCTGCATGATGGTCAGCGTGGCCAGGCCCAAAAAATCGACTTTGAGCATTCCCAGGTAATCGAGGATGGACATCTCAAACTGGGTGACCGATTTAATCGGTGAATCTTCCGATCCGCTGGTCGGGCGGTGCAGGGGCAGGTAGTTGACGATCGGTTTGTCCGAGATGACCACCCCGGCCGCATGCGTTCCGGCGTTGCGCACCACCCCTTCCATTTCCCTGGCAGTGTCAATCAGGTTGCGCAGGTAATCGGACTCTTCGTAGGCCGCCTTAAGTTCCGCTGAAGTTTCAAGGCATTCCGAAAGGGTCACCGGCTTGCCGGGCACATTGGGGATCATCTTGGCGATCCGGTCGACTTCGGTCAGGGGAATATCAAGCACACGCCCGACATCGCGCAGGGCGCCGCGCGCCGCCATGGTGCCAAAGGTGATAATCTGGGCCACCCGGTCGCTGCCGTAACGTTTGGCGCAGTATTCCATCATCAGCGAGCGCTTGTCGTCCTGGAAATCCAGGTCAATATCAGGCATCGACACGCGCCCTGGGTTGAGAAAGCGTTCAAAAATCAAGCCCTGCTCCAGAGGTTCCACCAGGGTAATATCGAGCACATAAGCCACCTGCGAGCCCGCAGCCGAACCGCGCGCATTGTACCAGATGCCCTCATTGCGTGCGTAGCGGCACAAATCCCATACGATCAGGAAGTAGGCGTCAAACCCCATCGAGTGAATGATCCCGAGTTCATATTCAAGGCGCGTGCGCACCTCTTCATCCCCGGCGTGGGAGCCGTAACGCCGCAGCAGGCCTTCTTCACACAGCTTGCGCAAATAAGTCTCGGTGGTAAAACCATCCGGGACTTCAAACTGGGGCAGGTGGTAACCGTCAAACCCCAGTTTCACATTGCAGCGCTCGGCAATCAGCAGGGTGTTTTGCAGCGCTTCGGGGACATTGGCAAACAGGGCTGCCATTTCATCCGGCGAACGCAGGTAATAGGTTTCACCCGTCATGTGAAAACGGTTGGTGTCTGAAACCAGCGCCCCGGTTTGAATGGCCAGAAGCATATCCTGCAGGCGCGCGTCCGATTTTTTTATATAATGCACGTCGTTGGTCGCCAGGTATTGGGCATTAAAGGCCTTGCCCATTTCCAGCAGGGTCTGGTTGACCCTGGCCAGTTCAGGAATGTCGTGTTCCTGAAGTTCCAGGAAAAAGTTGTCGCGGCCAAAGACATCAAAATACCATGACATCTTGCGCAGGGCTTCGTCGGGGTTGTCTGCCATAATCGCCCGCGGAATCTCGCCCGCCAGGCAGGCGGAAGATGCGATCAGGCCTTCGGCATGCTCGGCGAGGAATTCATGGTCAACCCGCGGCTTATAATAATACCCTTTCAACTGGGCGGCTGAAGCAATTTGCAGCAGGTTTTGATAACCCACCTGGTTTTCAGCCAGCAGCAGCAGGTGAAAAGCCGACTTATCCAGCTTGGAATCCATGTCCGTCATCCGGCGCGGAGCCACATAGGTCTCCAGGCCGATGATCGGTTTCACCCCTGCAGCAGTGGCCGTCTTATAAAAATCGATCGCACCAAACATCGTACCGTGGTCTGTCAGCGCAATGGCCGGCATCCCCAGTTCCTGGGTTTGTTTGACGAGTTTCTTAAGATTGCTGAAACCATCCAGCAGGGAATATTCAGAATGAACATGCAGATGTACAAATGACATAGCCATGCTACCTGTTCAGAACATAAAATTTTTTGTTATCCGTAATTAATACTGAGAATATTATAGCATGTCAAAGAACGTTTGTTTCAATTTTTTAATTTATCCGATTCTTAAATTATATTTAGCCTGAATTTATGAGCTTGACTACCATTTTAATTAAAAATGAATATAATTTGAATAGGTTCAAATTCAGGTTCTTGATGGAACACACTGCCATTTGGCGCAGAGGGTTTCAAAGAACCCAATTTAATTTTATATCATGCGGAGCGTAAGGTTATGGCAAACAAGGTTAAAGTCACCTGTCTGGTATCAAACAGTGTTATGGTCGATTCAAAATATCGAGCTGAACACGCCCTGGCCTTACTGGTCGAAGTTGGTCTGGTGCGCATTTTATTTGATACCGGAAGTAATTCCGATATCCTCCAGTACAACGCCAAAATAATGGATTACGACATCAGCCGCGTCAAGGTCATTGTCCTCAGCCACGGGCACCAGGACCATACCGGCGGTTTGGAATGGGTGCTGACGCAGACACGCCAGCCGATGATCGTGACCGACCCCGCCATCTTTTCCAAAAAATCACTGCGCGAGGGCAAGGAATACAAATCCAACGGGATGACCATGCCGCGCGAAAAACTGCAGGGACAGGCGCAGTTGCAGCTGGCGGAAACCCCCTACGCCATTGCCCAGGGCATCTATGTCAGCGGCCGAATTCCGCGCTCCGTGGCATTCGAAGTCCCCCAGGAAAAGTACCTGGTGGAAAGCAACCTGATGCTTGAAGTGGATAGTTTTAACGACGAACGCGCCCTTTTCGTGGAAGCTGAAAAAGGCCTGGTCGTGGTCACCGGCTGCTGCCACGCGGGCATCAACAACACCCTGGCGCACGCCATGAAAAACTACCAGAAACCCATTTTGAGCGTCATTGGCGGCCTGCACCTCTCCGACGCGAGCGCAGACAAGGTCAACAAGACCGCAACCGCCCTGCGTGAAAAAGGCAAACCCCAGAGCATGTACCTGACCCACTGCACCGGGCACGAACCGATGATCGCCCTGCGCAATGCACTCGGCGCCTCGGTCAAAGATCTTCCAGTCGGAACCGTGCTCGAATTTTAGTTCCAACCTCACCAGGCTGCATCACACCTCCCGCCGATTTCACCCGGGAAGTGTTTTTATTCATCCGGCCGGTCCCCAATTCCTCTGGTAAACCGCAGACGCACATTCGAGATTCAGATGGCCCGGGGCGAAGGTTTAACCGTACTTTCCAACATTTTAAAGCGGCGCTGGTTGAAGGCCGGCTGGACGTAATAAAAATCAAACAGCCCGTCGAGCACGTCCAGGTTTAAAGAGGCTTCCGCCGGTTCCACCGGCAGGACGCAGGATGGCTGGCTTCCTTTGAGCGGGTAAATGGCAAAATTTCCCACCTTCAACACTGCTGAAAGCAGCAGCGCCAGGTGTTCGGGCAGCTGGTTGCGCCCGATTAATTCCAGAATTTCGGTGATCAGGTTGCCCCTGGGCACTTTGGCCACATCACGCAGGGTCTTTTGAATGGCTCCGCGGCTGATGGCAGCCGAAGCGCGCGGGCTGTCGGGCAGCACCAGGCAGGCCTCGCGGTAATCGGCGGCAATCGTGGCGGGCACCTGCTGGGGGCAGGGCGGGCGTCCCGGCCCTTTGGGCCGGATGGGGATGCGCGAGTTAATATTAATCGGGTAATGCTCAACCGATTCCCCATCGCTGTTAACTAAAAACAGGTTGAGGCGCTCGCACGCCGGGCAGACATGCATCTCAACGATCCACATATGGTCCGCATCTGCATCAAGACCAACATAGGACACTTCGTCATGGAACTCAACCAGGCAGTGAAGACATTTCATAGTAAGGTTGTCCCTTAAATTGGCATTCAAATTCCATAAAAAGGCGGTAAATTGCACTTAAAAAGCGGGTAAGAATATGGGCTTCAGGGCAGATTGACACAATTACCGCTGCCCGCAATGACCGAATGGTCAGCATGCGCCACCAGGGCACACATCTGGGTTGCGCCAGCCGGGCGCTGGCTGACCTTATACCTGCTGAAAGGGCGCGGTCCGCCGTACAGGTACCAGGGGCCCATCCCGGGCATCCCGGCCTGATCGGGTGGGACCGTATTAAAGAAAAAATGCACATGCATGCCGGGGAGTTTTTCCGTATATCCGAACGTCTCGTAATCCACCACATACTGGCTGCCGTTGATGCTGATGCGGTTAATGCGCACATATAAGGGCGGGTAGGTGGCTGTCGGCAGGTTGGTGGGCGTGGGCGTATTGGCCGGGAGAGTAGGGGCAGCAGGAGTGGCGGTTGGTGCCGCGGCGCCTGCCTGCACAACGGTGGCTGCCGGACTGGGGACCAGCGTTGCCCTGGAACTGGCCAAAGGTGGCGGAGGCGAAGCCCGATTCTGCGAAAAATAAAAGAGGCCCGCGGCAGCCGCCAGCATAAAAAAGAGTAAAACAAACCCGCCTCCGAGGATGAACACCCAGAGCAGCAGGTTGTTTTTTTTAGCAGGTACCGGGGCCTGAATGGATCCGGATTGTGCCGAAGGCGGGTTGTAAGATTGCGCTGTGCCTGCGGATTGGGGCTGCGGCAGGGTCTGCCGGACGCGGGCTGCCTCGACCGGCGCCGCGTTTTGCGGGCCAACAGGTGCCGCGCCTGTTTCCAACACCACCAGTTCGCGCTTCAAGTCTGCGCCCAGTTCCGCGGCGCTTTGATAGCGCCGCGCGCGATCTTTTTCAAGTGATTTCAACAGGATGTTAACCAGCCCCGGGGGCAGGTCTGGACGCAGTAAACGCGGATCAGGCACCGGGTCGTTCAGGTGCATCATCATCAACGTCATTGCCGAATCAGACTGGAAGGGAGCCTGTCCGCTCAACATTTCATAAAGGGTGATACCCAGGGAATAAATATCTGAACGCGGGTCGGCCGGTTCCCCGCGGATCACTTCCGGCGAAATATAACGCGCCGTTCCCATAACTGCGCCGGTCACGGTGTGGCTGGTGCCGCCCACAATTTTCACAATGCCAAAATCCATCAAAATGGCCTGAGCGTAAACATCCAGCATAATATTGGCCGGTTTAATATCGCGGTGGGTCATACCGCGCTGGTGGGCATACCCCAGGGCGTCGCACATGTTAAGGATATACTTGACGGCCTCATTAATCGGGAGTTTAAGACCCTGTCCCGCAAGACGTTTAAGCCGGTCCTGGAGGGTTTCCCCGGGAATAAATTCAAGAACCATGTAATAAACACCCTGGTCCGAATTAAAATCATATACCTGGACGATATTGGGGTGGCGCAGTGAAGCCACGGCGGCGGCCTCTTCTCCAAAGCGCTGGACAAACTGCGCATCGCTGGAAAGGTGCGGGTGAATCAGTTTAATCGCCACAACCCGTTTCAGGTTGGGGTCCGTGGCTTTATAGACCGAGGACATTCCTCCCTGGCCGAGCACGCTTTCAATTTGATAACGCCCGCTGAGCGAGCGTCCAATCCAGGATGGTTCTGACATAAGTGCCCCAATCTTTTACAGGCGACTAAATAGGATAATTTTAGTCTTATTATACAACGCCCAATCGTTAATTGTGCCGGGCAATTCCCAAAGAACCTTAATCCTCGACTTTCAAGAAGTGTTAATCCTTGGTATAATAAGCATCAGCCTGAGAAAAAAGATCAGGCTGGTATGCGGGAGTCGCCAAGTGGTAAGGCATCAGCCTTCCAAGCTGACATTCGCGGGTCCGAATCCCGTCTCCCGCTCTCCAAAAAGGCCCTTTTCGGGCCTTTTTTTATCCTCATTCACAGGTACATAACGGGTTTGTAAAGGAATAAAGTGTCAGGATACCCTCTTTCCAAAATGGTGTAATATAAATACATCAGGATTATTTTGGGGAGCACTGATATGCCAGATTTCATTGGGCGTGACATCGGGCGCTATCATATCATCATCCAGCCGTTGGGCCAGGGAGGCATGGCTGCCGTCTACAAAGCCTACGACAAGCGCCTCGAGTGGGCTGTGGCCATCAAGTTTATCCGGGCGGACCCGGTCGTTCACCTGCAGCGCCCCGCCATCCTCAAAGTGCCTGATTTTGGTGAATTCGAAGGCACACTCTGCAATGATAATATTGAGACAATTCGGAGATGATTTGGTTAGTTTGGTGATTGACTCCGGTCACACGAAATGGTATGTTTATGGTATGAGCCAGCCGGAGCCCCGGCTGGTGCAGGCAATGATTTACAGCCGGTTTTTATCAAAAGGAGAATGTTATGAATACGAAATACCTTATTGCAAAAGTAGAGCGCCATCACAAAGATGTGATCAACGCTGGCCACAACGAGCAAATCCCCGAGTTTTACGCTGATGATGTGGATTTCTTCGATCCATTTACACCGGCCAAACACGGCAAGGGGATCGAGGAGATCACAGCCTTCATGGTGGCGACCAAGACTGCCTTCCCCGATTTCACCTTCTACATCGATTACATCTTTGCGGTCGATGACACCGTCACCTGGGTGGGAAGAGCCACCGGCACGCACATGAATGACTTCCCCGGCATGCCGGCCAAGGGCAACAAGATCGCGATCCCCATGACCCAGATCATGCGCTTCAACGATGACGGCAAGATCTATAAGATTTGGGTCTTCACCGATTCACTGCTGCTCGTACAGCAGGCGACGGCCTAACGGGGCGGGTAAGCCAGGCGGCAGCGCCGAAACCCGCGGCCTGGTTTTGTTTTTGTTTCCACAAAAGATAAAAAGAGGCTGTCCTGAAAATCAGGGCAGTCTCTTTTACAATCAATCAATTTTTATCCCCGCCGTTGGTTGGGAGGGATGGTGAGGGTTAATGCGGCATTACCACGCCAATTTGCGCCATGACGCCCCCGACGCCGGCTCCCGGAACATTATCGCTGTGCAGGCGACTGACTTTATTGCCCGCAAGGGTAAACTCAAGGTGCTCCTTGGGAAGCTGGACATGCTTGCCTGAGGCAGGCACAGGTTGGGGAATCATCGGCAGCGACAAAGCCCTGGTATGGTTGCCGCTGATCTCAAAGGTACACGACACAACGTTTCCATTCTCCTGGTAATCCGCAGCGTGAAAGTTCCAATCCGGGATGGCAGAAACCAGGCCTTTCATCAAACCAAGAAACTCATTTTTACCAACCGGTTCCGGCACGGGACCGTCAAAGGTCATATCATCATTGATCAGGCTTCCCGCTTTATCAAAATCATTGGCTTCCATCGATGCGATTACCTGTTTTACTAAATCAATACCGCTCATATCCTGTTCCTTTCCAAAACCTGCGGGGTTTGCCGCACAGGCATAAAAAGATAAACGTCTGGTTAAACACCAATCAGGTTGGGTTTACCATGGACTGGACAGCCGCTCCGCCGTGAAAATTCGCCAACACCATTAATTAAGACTGGCAGCCCCAAACATTTACCACTATCTAGATAGATAATATCCTAATTAACTCCGAAGTCAAGCCCCAAATCCTCAAATCCGGGAAACATCCCTGGCTGCGGCACAGCGGGCATCAGCTGTGCATCCGTGCTGGTTACAACCCGGATCTCCCGGCCATCCGGGTGTTGAAGTATCGCATCTTTTGCTATAATCTTGTTATGCGATCCGAAAGCATCCACAATCTGAAAATCCCCAGGATCGGGTTAATCCCCGCTGAAATGGAAATAGTCGCCTGACCATGGCCCGCGAAACGTTAACCCCTCCCCAGATCCAACCGGTGCCCGTCACAGAGCCCGAACTGGAACCCATGTACCGGGTGATCATCCACAACGACGATGTCACCCCCATGGACTTTGTCATTCTCGTACTGGAGCGCTTCTTTTTTATCAGTTTTGAGGCGGCGGCCGGGATCACGCTATATGCCCATTTTAACGGCGCTGCCTATGTGCAGAGCCTGCCGCAGAACGAGGCGCAGAAGCGCATCGCCCGCGCCCATTTTGCCGCCGGGATTGAAGGCTATCCCCTGCGCTTCACCATGGAACCGGAAACATAGGAAGGGCCAAAATACGGCGGTGTGAATTAATAATGGAAGGATGAAGCCGCTATGAAAAACGGAAAATGCCCCAAATGCGGATCAGCCACGGTGGTGGCGCGCCCCAACGGGATTGTCCCCGGAAGCAGCAACCGCGAATACATCAATTTCGAGGGCCGCACCTTTATGCCCGTGGATACGCTGACCTGCCTCTGCACCACCTGCGGCTATTACGAGCGCTATGTGGCCGACCCGGGCAAACTGGCCCAGGCCGCGCAGGCCTGGCAGAAGGTTCCTCCGCAGGGCTGAACCCGGGGGGGAAAGCAGCCCGTGCAGAAGAGAAAGTGGGCCGTCCTGCACCCTGCCAACACAGGCGTTCTGCACAGAGCCACCCCTTTTGTTACGACCCCGGGATGGAAGCCGGCCCGGGTTTCGGGTTTTCTGGAAGCACCAGTGGCGCGCGCGGATTTTGAGAGAAATCAAAATCGTTGATCAGGTTGCCCAATTGTGAAGCGTTCTCGCGCACATCCGGACGCGGGTCGGGGCGCCCGTCGGTTTTCGGGTCAATCCGCTGGCCGTTGAGGAAATCATCCTCGATAAACTTCAGGTAAGCGTCAAAACTCAACACTTGGTGGTCCACCAGGCCTTTTTTGGCGTAGGGGCTGATCACCAGCCCCGGCACGCGCAGGCCGTAACCGTTCTCGTCCACTTTGGGCGGGTTGACGTGGTCATAAAATCCGCCCCAGTCGTCCCATGAAATAAAGATGGCCGTGCTGTCCCAATCGGGGCCCTGCATCACGGCGTTAACCAGGCCGGTGACATAGGTCTGCCCGGTGCTGATTTTGGCCGGGGGATGTTCACTGACGTTGTTTTCGGGGACAACCCAGGATACCTGGGGCAGGCTGCCGTCTTTGGCCGCCGCGAAAAACTTATCCACAGTCTGGATATTGCCAAGCTGGTTATCCTGTTTAACCGTGTCAAAAGCGGGCAGAGGGTTCCAGATGCCGGGCACATTGCGCGCCTGGGGTTTGGGTTGGCAGAGCATGGCGTCATCGGCGCAGTCGGGCTCGCTGCCTTCACTCAGGTAATAACCCCAGGAAATGTTATTTTTATGCAGCAGGTAGGTCAGGTCGGTCCAGGCATAATCATTTTTGGAGACGTTCAAGCCGCTCGGGCCGTCGAGGGCGTTGGCGCAGCTCGCCGGGTCACCCGGGGTGGAACATTTGGCCGACCAGGCCGACACCATGAAGAGGTGCGAGGGCAGGCTCCAGGAAGCGTTGGGCTCAAACATTTTATCCTGCAGCACAAAATTCTGCGCGTAAGTCCAGTAATTTGGAATTTCACGCGCATCATGCCAGCCCATCACATCCGGTGTATTTCCCATGCTGAACCCGGGGGTATCCGGGCGCTTGCACATTTTTTGCGATTGGCGGAACGCGCCAATGAATCCATCCATTTTGCCGCCATTAATATCACGCTTGGCCGAGGACTCGGAATGCGGGCCGCCGGCGTTAACATCCTGGGGGTCGTGGTATGGTTTTACACACTGGTTGGTCTGGGGATCGTTAACACACACGGTGGGCACGCCGTTTTGCATGGGAATGCCGTCTGCGCCGGGATAAGTTCCAAAGTACTGGTCAAAGGAACGGTTTTCCTGCATGATAATGATGATATGTTTGATTTTATCTTTTAAGAACACGGTCTGCTGCGGGTTTTCAGGCGTTTTTGCCGGCGCGGTGGGCATTGCTTCAGCGGCAGGCGCTGTGGGCGCTGCTTCCAGCCCGGCAGGCTGGGCCGGTTTTCCTTTTTTGGGCGCCGCCGGATTGGCCTCTGCGGCGGCGGGCACGGTTGCGGCGGTTGAAGGGGATGAAGCGGCAGGGCCTGAACATGAAACCAGCAGGCTGAACAGGGCCGCCAGGGAGAACACAACAATCAATTTTTTCATCGAAACCTCCTCGAATAATCAAGCGCTGACCCCGGCCATGGGCCGGGATAAGGGGTTTAACCAAATCGACTTGAAATTCATGGGGGGGGGTACGCCCTTGGCGCCCATCCCACCCGATTCCAGGGAAGCTAATTATGATAATTATACTGAAATTAATCCAGACTGAATGCTTAGATTAAAAAACTCTAATCTTGCCGGAACAGCCAGCCTGGGAGGACCAAGCCCGTTTAATAAATCCAGTTTGGGTAAATTTCAATACTTGATCGAACGCACCAATGCGTCAAACGCCCCGGCATCCCACTGGTTTGCCAGGCCCGTCACAGCCAGGATGACCGGGCCGCTTGCACCCTTCAGCTCGACGCTCAGGCTGCGGTAAGCGCATCCGCTGCTGTTGTTCCCCTCGTTCACCGTCATGCTGACAAACCTGCCGTTGATCAAAACCGGCGTGGTGCCTGCTGCGCGCCAGTTGACATCCATCGTGTTGGATTTATACCTGGAATGCAGGCCGCGCACAAATGCCTCACCGTTGGATGCGTTGAGAAATGGGCTCTGCACAATTACGATCGAAAACCCATTCTGGTTTTCACGCGGGCCGATCATGACACCCTTAAGCAAAAACGGGAGGCCAAAATACATCTGTCCATAACCCTGGGGCAGCCTGTAATCCACTGTGCCGCGCATCAGGCCGGAAATGGCAGCCGGGTCTTCGGATATGCTGTTCATCGGCAGGCTCGCCAGGGACATGGAAAGCGCACACATCAGGCCAATCAGGGCTGCTGCAAGGCAGAAAGCGGCAATCCACCCTTTATTCTTCTGTTTCATGAAATATCCCTCCGCGGCACACCTCGCCAGGCTGGTTTTACCGCCCGTGAGACGAGCAATCCGCAACCGGTCTAATCATTTAACGAAAGGAGAAATAAAAGGTTGCACCCTGGTCCACCACCCCCTCGGCCCAGATGCGCCCGCCGTGGCGCTGGATGATGCGCTGCGTGATCGCCAGGCCAATGCCGCTGCCTTCAAACTCATCGGGAGAGTGAAGG
>Ga0073936_10009184_pt1 | contig 12338 bp, 6 predicted proteins | sample AliMusrvi5mmetaG_FD_87041 | JGI IMG/M metagenome (GOLD analysis project Ga0073936, IMG submission 87041) | Freshwater lake bacterial and archeal communities from Alinen Mustajarvi, Finland, to study Microbial Dark Matter (Phase II) - Alinen... | ecosystem: Environmental > Aquatic > Freshwater >... | reverse complement strand
GCTAAACTTACAAATTGTTGTTTTTGTTCCATTGATGACACTTCTTTCCAGGGCATCCGCCCAGTCTAAAGTGTAACCCATGTCCTCGGTCAATCTGTAACCCATGTCCTCGGTTCATACCGACGATGAGGATGCCACCACCGGCAAGGCCAAGGCCAAGCCGCCGGTCGATCCTCTTTTTGTCGCCCAGCAAAAACACCGCCTCGCGGAACGTCTGGCGATCCTCGCCATCCTTGCGGGCTGCTCCGGCAAGCTCGATCCCGCCACCCTCACCAAAATCCGTTTGCGGTGGATACCGGCATCCTCAACCAGCTTCATGTCGGCAAGTGGGATTCGATCTGGCCCCTGCTTGATGCCGCCCGCGATCTTCCCGGCTTTTGTTCCGAGGGGATTGTGATTTTCGGCGGTTGGCATGCCTCACCCCCGGAGGATACCAACGATCTGACCGAGCCACCCAAGGACCTGCTCGACCTTCTGGCCGATTTCAGGGTGTATTCCATCACCCTTGAACTGATTGCCTGGCTCAACGCCTCGGGCACCGTGGGTGATTACTGCAAGCGCAACGCCGAATTCAAGGCGTGGATTGAGCAGCATCGGGCACGGTTCGGATTTCTAGCCACCAAACCCGACGACATCGAGCAAGTTGCCAAGCAGGCCGTTGATGAGCTTCCCCCGCTCATCCACAACCTGCTGGTGAACCTTGAAAGCCGCGTTTTCGTTTTCCTGCCCCTGCCCGATGACACGTCCGCTGGGTGGCGCGGCCTCTACGAGTTCGGCGATGCCTACAGGCGTTTGCCTCGCCACATCATCAACGAATTCGGCGACTACTTCTTCGAGGTGAGTATTCCGTCTGCTGCGGCCCCATGATGGGGCGTTCCAACACACAAGCACCCCGGCTTTGCGCCGTGCGGTGCTTGGTGCGGGAACCCACAGACAGGCAGCAACGCCAGTGGGATGTTTGGCGGCGAGGAGCGACAGGATCAGTCCGCAATATGTTTTGGAAGAACAAGCCGCAGGTCTTTAGCAAACTTCAAAAGCTGCTTTTCAAGTGGATTCGTAACCACGATGTTCCCAAAGAAGACCTCATTTGCCTCCCTCTCGGCAGGCGTGATCTGGCCCATGTATCGAGCATTAAGATCGCTGAGTCTTGGACTTATTTTCCGATCATCCATCGCAGCAAGTCCTCTTCTTTTGTTGTTCAACAACATGACTGAAAAATAGTTGTCGCCGGGTTCGAAAGAAACAGAAAGCGTCCATGACTCCCCGATGAACTCAACCATGTAAGCACGTCCGCTTATTGATTTTGGTTGAGCGACAAAACCAAGTTCTTTCAGGAATGGCACAAAAGCCTGATCTATTATCCGACTGAAATCTTTGTCATTCATGGTGGTGTGATGTTAAGGCTTCCAGGATGGAGTTTTTGGTAATTTTGCATCATGCTTTTCTCCATCTGGTAGAAAATGCTTGGCGTTTCTCGCGTTGCATCAGTTCCGATGTCGATGATCGGCCTGCCACTTCGCATCTGCTCAAGTATCCATTTTCGATTATATTGCATCATCGAACTTGTGACTTGATCGGCTGTGCCTGTGAAAGTCGGCATATCGTTCAATATCTTAGCCCCGGGATACTCTGTGGCAGCTTCAGTCACACGTGTCATCGTTTCTCCAACGATCACAGGCCCCCGTCCTGCTGTATTTGCGGCAAGTTCCGTCTCCGTTCCCAATGCCCCCCTAGCAAGTCCCGTCTCCGTTTGCAATGCCCCGCTAACGAGACTAGTCTCCATGCTAGCACCCACTCTCGCCTCCATGCCAGCCGCAAGCCCCATAGCCCCGCCGGTTATGGCAGCGACTCCGTACATCAGCGCCTCACCGTAGTTGCCACGACCAACACTAATCCCGACGTTGAGCAGGTCTGCTGCGATGCCTATCCCCGGCACCAGACCGATAAATGACAGCGCTGTTTGCACGACGTCCAGTGCGGCGTCCGTCCCCAGGCCCGATGGATCAACATATCCGAGCGGATTGCCACCCGCGTATGCGTGCCAGTTCCAGCCTTCACGCGCGGGGTCGCTGTTGAGGAAGCGTCCTAGAAGCGGATTGTAATATCTCGCCCGCATGTGGATCAGGCCGTTGGCCTCGGTTTCATTGCCCAGCATGCCGGTGTAAAGGAAGGGCGTGTCACGATATGTGCCACTTGTATTCCATCGGCGCGTGATGAAGCCATAGGGGCTGTATTCCACCCTTTCGATGATATTCGCGGTATCATCCGTTAGAGCAATAGTGGATCCGGTGGCATCGTAGTGATAAGTGGTGGAAGCCCCTGAGGGGTCCACTTCGTAACAGAGACCAACACCCCAGACATATCTTGTGACGACACCGTTTTTGGTGCGCGTCAGGACTTTCCCCGGCCCGGAGGCGTCCATCACATAAGTCGCTGTCACTCCCGCCTCCGTGACGGTCTTGCGCAGTCCTTCAGAGTCGTATGAGAAGGTAGATCCGCCTGCGCTGATGAGGCGATTACGGGCGTCATAACCATAAGTACCTTGTGAGCCGTTTGGCAGTGGTCCGCTGGTCATATTGCCGTCGCGGTCATACGAAACGGCCATGTTTGGGACGGACCCGCTTGAGAACGAGATGAGCTGGTTGGAAGCGTCATACTCCATGCTCGTCACCGTGGGTACGGGAGTGGAATTACCATTGGTAAATGACGGGATGACATATCGCGTGTTGACCTCGTCGCTAGGATAATAGGTGAGTTTTTGGAGATGGATAAGTATGCCGGCTGTCGTGCTCTCGGTGATCATTTTCGGCCTGCCTGCACTGTCGTACTGGATGTCCCGGCGCGTATTGTTAGGGCGTGAAATACTGGCCAACGTCCCATCCACGTTCCATGTGTATGTGGTGGTGCGGGAGGTGCTTCCGAGGCTGTCAATTACCTGATAGAGTCGTCCACTTTGCCAGTAGGTGTATTGGACGCAACCTGCGCCTGTAGTGACATTGCCGCCGGGATAAACGAGCAATCGCAGTTTGCCGGACGGGTAATACTGGTAACTCACTGTGGCACCGTTCTCATCGGTGCGCGAGGCGAGGCGGTTGAGCCTGTCATATGTCTTGCTGATGCCGAATGTCGATCCACCCCGTGATTCAGAGAGGCTCAGGATGTTGCCGTTACTGTCATATGAACTGAAAGTGGTGGATATGGCGTTGGTCGTGCCGTAGCCATCCGTAACATTCGAAAGCCGTCCGGTGGTCTGATTATAGGTATAGGCTGAGGTATTGCCTGAGGGGGCAGTGACTTGATTGAGACGCCCGGCGGCCGTGTATCCCGTGGCCCAAATGGCATGGGTGGGGTTGATGATTTTGGAGGGGCGGCCCCCAACGTCATATTGGAATTCCCAAATATTTCCACGTCGATCCTTGTGGTAGCGCATCTTCCCGCCCGGAGAGAGTTCGGTGGTGGCGGTGCGTTGGTCAGCAGTGATTGTGGTGATTTTCGGCCAGCCGATTGTCCGATCACCTGCTCCGGTGACACCATAGGAGACTTGCTTGACCCGGTTGAGTGGGGCCCCTGGCATGGTGCTGCTGGTGATGCGACCTAAGCCATCCTGAGTCTGCGAAATCGAACGACTGTCCTGCAGGGTCTTGTTCAGCAGTTGTCCGGCGGAGCTGGGCGTGTAAACGGTCTGACGTCCGTCGATATCATAGGTAGCGCTCAACCAATCCCGAGAGTCATAGGCATTTTTTACAACGCAGGGGGTGGTGGTGTCGCTAGTGTAAGTGATGGTAAGTGGCTTGCCGGTCGCGCTGTATGCGGTGGTGGTGGAAAATCGTTGGTCTCCTTTGACATTGTCAGGCGGCGCAGTCTGAATATGCGTTCTGCCCTCGTTGTCGTATGCGATGTCTTCGGTGGCAGCGTTCGCCCCTTTGTAATCATGAACCACCTCCGTTGGCTGGCAGCGTCTGTTGTAAACGGCATGCGTGGTGACCCCCTTAGGATCTGTTATATCGGTGATGTTTCCCCTTATGTTAGCGGTGTAATGAGTCAGATAGCCACCCGGCTTTTGGACTGATAACGGTTGACCATACGAATCATATGTGTATGAGCTGATAAAGCCGTCCGGATCTGTAATTGTGCTTACCCGTCCTGCCCCCGGGTCGGTGGTCGGCTTGTAAGTGTAAGTAGCGACCCCTACTCCCACCACCAGAACAGCGTCAGGGCGGTTCGTTAAATTACCGGGGTTATACACGCGGGAAATCTTTTTCCCGTCAGGATCAATGGAGCGTGTTAGTCGGTGTAGTGAATCATAGATGTTGCTAGCAGCCCCCCCACCTTCCGGATAGCCGATCCTTATGACATCGCGATACGCATCATATTGATAGTAGGTGGATGCACCCACACCATTGGTGCTTTGCACGACCTGATCTTGGCCGTCATAGATCCATGAGTTGGTAGTACCGTCGGGGGCAATGGTGCCGGTGGTGCGCCCCCGCTCGTCGAACAGATAGGTTGTGACGCCACCCTGTGGGTCGGTCTCGTATGTGGCAAAGCCAGTGTAGCGCAGCGTGGTGGTGTTAGCGCTAAGACCTAAGGCCCGCTGGTTACTCACGCGGCCAAAAGAGTCGTAATCAGATTCCACCACTGTAGTATTCGTGCGGTCACGCACCCTGCGAATATAGGACAGTGCCGCTTGGGTAGACGGGTCACCGGATAAAGTGTAATCAAAATGTGCAACCTGCCCCTCGGGATCGGTGGCCGATGTGAGATTCCAGTTCGCGTCATATCCAAAAGAGACTTTGCGCGTGCGGGCCGAAGTAAGGCTTGTGGAATCCGTAACGCTCGTGGAATCCTGAACAGAAGAAATATGATTGCCCGTATAACCGAAGGTGTATGTTCTGCCGTAGGCGTCCTTCACGTATTGGATCGTGCTGTTCGCTGCATTCCCATTGTAAATGAAAGTCATCTTTTTGCCATCGGGATCCGTGATGGTTGACGCCCTATTGACGTGGTCAAAGAAAATCACATTACCCAAGCGCTCGGTGAGTTGGTAGTTGAGAGTGCTCGTGTTGTAGGTCATCGTGGAGGTTGAACCTGCCGGGGCGATATAACTTCCATCAGGCATCTTGATGAATTGGAATGTCTGTGGTCCGACATGCACTGACACCCCTGCATTGGTCATCTGATCTACCAACCAACCTGCCGTGTGAACCGCCATCCCCCACTCCTTAGGAGTGGCATCCACTCTGTACAAATCGAGCATTACCGTGGCAGCCACAAGGAGCGGCGCACATTGCTCCGGGGTGCCAAGTCCAAGGGATTCCTCCACTGGGGTGCGCACCGTGGCTCGAACGTCCAGATTGTGGGTCCAGCCCTTACCAAGATACTGGTCGTCAGTCGTGTGTCTCGCACTGGAATAGGACCTAACAAAACTCAGTCCACGCGGAGCCGACTCCACCCCGGTTTCCATATCCTTCATTCCATAGGTAAACGCTCCTGTTGCCATGTCCACTGGATCGGCCGCATACGCGGTAGGAGCAATGTATGGGCTGGCGGCCGCTACGCTTATTCCATTATCCACGAAATTCGTTGGATTGGATGAATACCATTCATAGATCGGGGCCGCCTGTACTGTACTGAAGTCAGTCGAATAGCCACCATTAAGTTTAAGTTCTCCGTTAATCATCATGCCCGCTTGGGTCGATGTGTCGATAATGTATCCGGTTCCGCTCCAAGAACCTTGTTTCACACTGCCGTTGGCTGGAAGCAAGGCAATGCTAGAAGCATCGTACCACGAAGAACCTGCTGTCAAATAGCCATCAAGCTGGGACATTGAATAGTTACTAAGATTGCTTTTTATAGCGCTCCAGTTCCCAGGTCTGGCCATGTAGATTTTCTGATAAAGCTTTTTCGCCTTGTCCAACGAAATGTTGTTCGCAGCACGTAAAATATTGATAGTTGATACAGCCGATTTGCCTGGCTGCATCTGCTGGATCACCCCGTGTTCCATGGCGCTCGCAAATAGAGCCGGCGCATGGAATGCTAGGTCCTCGATAGTAGCATTCCCCGACAAGCTGTACACGGACTCCTGTATATTGTATGCGTCAATATAATAACCGTCTTCCTGAGACATCCGCCCCATCCGGTGTTGGTAGACGCACGCCACGCCGAGCTTTGACGAAATAATCTTCTGCATCAGTCCCATCTGGTACATCCAGTTAAGACCCATGATGTTGAGCGACTCGCAGAGTATCGGCTTGGCATTAGCCACTGGGTCTTTCCGGTATGCGTCCAATTTGTCCTGCCTTTGCTTAAGCACCCGGCCCGAAGTGTCAAAAGCATAGAGCAATGCGTACATGTAGTTATTATTCTTCTTATAATAGGCAGTGGCCGAATCATAGTGTTCTTGAAGCAAACCTGGATGAGTTACCACCATTGTCAGCGGAAAACTGGTTCCCGCCGCTCCCACCACTGCGCCTGACCCTGTGCTTGATTGCAATACCGTGTCATCAAGCGAAAGTATGACATTATTGTTATTGAATGTCAGAGACAGTCGTCTACCGGCAAGATCACATAAGTTCAAGAGGTAATTAGCGGTAGTGGTCCTGTCTCCGAAAGAAATAGCGACCGTCGATTTCGGCAAATCTGTCAACAAAGTCACTACTCCAGGCGGAGTGAAGGAAGCATCTGCCAAGGATGAATGCGGCACCGGCACAATGCGCTTTCCGTTTATGATTTGCTCCACACTATACCCCGGATAACTGTTCCTGATGTTTCCCAGAAGCGTACTGGCAAGACTGCCCAATTGGGTCGTCAACGCAGAGTCATCCAAATGCTGGTAGTAAGTGGAACCATCCGTGGTTACGGACACATTGCTAGTGTTGTTAAACCAATCTCTAGAATAACCGGATAGAGCGGCAAGATCCAACCCGGCATTGGACGCATAGCTATAGCTCTTGAAGGCCGGATCAAGCTGAAAAGTACCCGCATTGGTAGTCAGTTGCACCCATGTCCGTTTAACTCTGATAGAATCCGGGCTTGAGTCAAAATCACAAGACAAACCGCAACGTGCAAAATAATTCACGGCGAGAAACCGCCTCGCCTGCAAATCGTCCCCGGGCATCAGATTAGGAAGACCCACCCACGCCGCAATATTATTATAGGGAATAACCATTGTGGCCGTATAATACTGGGTTTGCGCATTAACATGCGCGGTATTATTACTCGCCGCATTAAGCAAAGCAACCAGAAGGGCGCACTGGTCACAATCGTTCCCTGTGCCCTCCAAAAATGTGAGCAAGGCCCCCTTTCTTGATCCATCATAGCAGGTATAATCGATGTGGTTGCGGACGTAATCGAAGATCTGCACAGGGTCGTTACTCAGAGACGCAGCTAAGCTCACAATCTCCTGCGTGGACGCCGGAGGTATTTGAGTGAGGGTAACGGAAGACTGTGGACTTAGGGTGGCATTCCTAAGCTGTGATTGTGCCAGCACATCGCCTGGGTAAACATAGGTGGATGGCACGCGATGCCACATAGGTGTATCAGCAGGCCAATCCTGCGACTGCGCCTTCAGTCCCGGCGACATAGCCAGAATTATTCCTGCAAAAATGATATGTAATCTGGACATGATTTTCGTGTTCATTGCTCTGATTTCAAGTTCCCTTCCTCATCGTACGTGTAACTGGCGGATGCCACTCCACTGACCGAAAGCAGTCGTCCTTCGGCGTCATAGGAATACTGATAGATCATAGTGGGATCCGCGCTTTGATTCTTGGTGGGGTCCGTGCCTGCCTGCTCCTTATATTTATTCATAATTCCGTCGCCGGAATAACAACCGTTACCGGTCTGAGCGGTGAGGCTCCCGAACCACTGCATCTCCCAGGCATCTCCGAGTCCATCGTTATTCAAGTCTCCCGGGACACTCGAGGCTACTGCGTTACCCGATTCGTTTATTGTTTGTGGAGAGAAATTGGGATCCTCAAACCTCAGGGAAAAAATTGCTTTGAGCTGGCCGATCGTGACGGGTGATTTGTTGACATCAGGCGCAGTGCCAGGGTTCCATGGGTAACAGCCATTTTCGATGTAATTGGCATTACCAGTGACTATCCAATAGTGTGTTCCAGGGATGGCCACTCCATTGGGTTGGTTAAGATTGATCTGCCCGAGCAACCAATTATGATCTGCTTGGTTGAGTCGGTTATAGAAGGGAAGAGCGATAGCCTTGAGCTGGCCAAGTAGAAGCGGTGCCTTTTGTTGGTCCGCCCACCCTGAGGGCTTCGGATTTGGTACAGTCAGATCCACGATCCTATTGCTGTGGTTCGACGCGGTGCCCGCTAGGTCATAACGAATCAGGGTGGAAACCTCAGGAGCAGTGGCATCCAGAGTCCTCAACGCCTCGGAAGCCATCCACTTGGCCTGACCTATATTAGCCATGCCGAGATTGTTAGGCGCGGCAGTGGAATCAAAGACAGGCGGAGTCCCATCGCGCCACCATACAGGTGGGTTGGCTTTGGCAAAAATACCGGAAAAAAACAGTGAGACCGCGATGGTTAAACCGGTCCGGTGGAATGGAAAAGCTGTAGACCCTGACATAATCGTATACATGTTAGAAATAGAGGCGACGCGGGAGGCTGGGTTGACCGTGGACGCTCCCCCCCGTCCGTGGCAGGGGACGGGAAACAGCCACTGTAGTTGAAAATTAGTTGCCGTAGACACCCATGGAGATGTCACCCTGCGGGACAGCAATGGTGACCTTGCCGTTAAGCACCGTATGGCCGTCTACAACAAGGGCATTGCCTCCGCTATCGGTGGTGGAAGCAGGATCGGCAAGAGGCGCGGCCGAATTCGCTTTCCATGCCTTGTTGGTGAGCGTGGTTTGGCCGCTCTTGAGGACAGTCACTGCGTCGCTGGGAGTAGTGCTGTCACCATTGCCCACCCGGAACAAACCTTCGAGTTCGTTCCACGAGGTCGTATCGGCAGGAGTGGGGTGCAGGTTGTAATAGCCGGTGGTCGTCTCGTAGGCGGACGCCGCAGTAGTGAAACTACCCTGAGCGGTGGAACATGCGCCATTGGCAACCGAGTAAGCGCCCTGAGCACTTGAATAGTTACCATTTGCTGTCGCAAGATATCCGCTGGTGGTTGAATAATCTCCGTTGGCGGTTGCCTCATAGCCGATTGAAGTTGAATAAAAACCGTTGGCAGTGGTGTTATTGCCGCAAGCAAATGACTGGTAGTTATTTGCACAAGAATTGTTACCTATGGCCACGCCCATGTCAGACCAAACGGAGCTAGAAAATCCGATAGAAATAGCACCATTCCCAAACGCTTCCGAATATTGACCAATAGCGATGGCCGCGTCTCCACTCGCACCATTTTGACTACCAATAGCGATGGCAGCGTTGCCACTCGTGCCGGTTACATAACCAATAGATACGGACTCGGCACCACTCGCGCAGGTTTGATTACCTATAGCGGTGCTATTGTCTGAATTGACCGTCGAATTTACTCCTAGTGCCATGGCGTTAACGCCATGGGCAGTGGCATCAGTCCCAACCGCAATGATGCCGCCTATCGTTTGCCCGGGGTTTGGAGCGATATTTCCTTGCGTGACGAAACTTGAGGACAAGTTACTTACCAATGGGATTCCACCTATCGTGTAGCCTGCAGCATCGATTGTGCCGTAAAGATGCGTCTTAGTCGTGCTGGCACTTCCAATGACGGTGGTATTGGCTCCTTCGCTGATGGCACCCGCCCCGATGACGATGGTATTGAGGTCGTTGTCGTCTAGGCCGGTGGCATTGTTGCCGATGTAGATACTGTTATTAGGACTGATAAATGCGCCATTACTCTGAGATTGACCTGCTCCATTGCCAATAAAAACATTCCCGTTTCCACTGACGTTATAGCCACCCGCTAATCCGCCCAAGGCCGCATTATTGCTACCGGTGTCATTGTTCACAAGGGAAGACTCACCAGATGCCGTGTTATTGCTGCCCGTGGTGTTACATGCTAGGGCACTCTCCCCTGTGGCCGTATTACTGCCTCCTGTGTCGTTGAAGAAGAGGGCGCTACCCCCCAAGGCGGTATTACTGCTGCCTATGCTATTGTTGTAGAGAGCATAATCCCCGGACGCCGTGTTATCGTTACCTGTGGTGTTACATGTAAGAGTACTGAATCCAGAAGCCGTGTTTAAGACGCCAGTGGTGTTACTTATAAGAGCATACGCCCCAAAAGCAGCATTTTCACCACCAGTTGTGTTAGAGTAGAGAGCCCAATCCCCAAAAGCAACATTAGAGTCTCCAGTAGTATTAGAATAAAGGGCGTCTTGCCCGAGAGCCGTGTTAGATTCTCCAGTAGTATTAGAACAAAGGGCATCTTGCCCGAGAACTGTGTTTGTCGAATTGTTGCCTGCGCCACTACCAACTCTGACACCATCGATCCAAGCGTCACCACCCACACCGAGGCCGCCAACTACGGTAAGGGCTCCAGTTGTAGAAGATGTCGAGGGATTGCTAGAAGAAATATTGAGCGCCCCCCCCGGTCCGGCAGTCTTAATAAAACCCTGATTGGTGAGGAACGTCGGGGCAGTGGCTGATGTGAGCACGGGACTAGATGCTACGCTCAGCGAGGTGGCAACATTCAGCGCGCCGCCAATCATGACGTCGGAGCTGAAACTGGCCGCCTTGGTGGCTCCATTTATATTGAAGATTGGCGGGCTTTGTGGATCAGTATAAGTTGTGCAATTCCAGATGTTGAATGACGCATCATTAGGAGAGGATGATGCGGACTGAAGTACTATCGAGACTGGATTCCCCGCAATGGTGACACCTCCGTCTAAAGCAGTGCGTGAAGACTCGTCAATTCCGGCAAACAAGGTCATGCCCCCACCGTACGTTGATAGCCAGAGATTCTCAGTTCCATTCCCTGTATCGAAGGGAACCAACTGGGCACTACCATCCGAGGAAAAATTGATTCCCTCATAAAAGGCAGCCGGATCAGCAAAGGTGACTGTGGGCAGCAAGCAGCAGCCGAGCGTGAGCAATAATGGACATACAGTGCGATTACGAGATTTCATGGCGGCGGCTTTTTCTATTAAGTTCGGATTTGTGCGGGATTTTTAATTTATAAAAGATGCCGTTGGGATGAGGACACGAGTATCCTGAAATCAGCCCCGGCATGGATGCTGAAGGAATGAAAGCGTTCAGTGAAAACGGCTGGCATTCGATTCGCTAACTGTTGTATTCCTGTTAACGAAAATGCATCCGAACCGCAAGAAATATTTCCAAGACACGCAAAATTGTCGGAATCGGAATTCAAGAAATCACACACGGCCCTCCCAACTCATTCATCATGAAGGGGCTAAACTGTTATGGCAGTTTTTCTGGAAATCCACCCCTTGGGGGATGGCGACCCCACCAATGTATTCACGATGTCAAGCAGGGCACCGAAATTTTTTTTGCCGAAATGAGATTATTGAGAGAATCAGGTAGAGAAATATAGCATCAGGGCCTAGTGCTTCCGCCCTCCCCCTTCGATAGACTCAGCAGCTCATGGCAGTCTCTTTCGGCATCATGCCGTGGCCGATCTTGCGATTGACAGCAGCGGCTGGAGGCTCTGAGCCGCTATGTGCGGGGCCATTTGAATGAACGTCCACCGCTTCGCAGGGCGCATTGTGCCCTGCTTGCTTTCCCGCAGAAACGAGCCGCGCAGATGTGGACCCTGAGGACGGTGGTGGTGCCATCGGGCTTCGGAAGGGAAATGTGACTTTAGCGGGCAGAGCGGCATCCTTTCACATTGAGTATGAATGGATTCGATCGACTTTTCTGAGGGTGGCGTCACGATTTTATTGCCCTATATTGCGGGGAAGAGGCGCAGGCATGCCTCTCCGGTTACCCCCGCACGCTTTTCTGCTTCTGCAAATCGCCATGCAGGCGAAATGGAAGGATTGCCCCATGACTTGCCTGAAGGCAGGGCAGACTTTTATCGGAGATTGGGAGAAGGCGGGACTAAGCTCGAGAAATCCTATCAGGTGTCTATCATAAGGCTGGAAAAGTGCAAATTTAGGGCATTCCAGAGGGGCAACAGGGGAACACCCGCAACCCTCACAGACTCAAGGCTTTCCAGCATCACCAACAACACCAAGGGACAGCCAGAGGTACATCTGGGGGACAACAAAGGAACATCAAAGGTACATCCAGGGCACACTAACCACACAGATACGTAAGCGTAGTCCCAAGCGCCGTGAGTAGGTAATTGCTACGGCTGGTGCATAGATGTCATGTTTTCAAGCATCTATGACTGCTATGCTATCACGCTGCCACACGGGCCACTTTTCCGCTGCG
>Ga0073936_10009183_pt1 | contig 12339 bp, 13 predicted proteins | sample AliMusrvi5mmetaG_FD_87041 | JGI IMG/M metagenome (GOLD analysis project Ga0073936, IMG submission 87041) | Freshwater lake bacterial and archeal communities from Alinen Mustajarvi, Finland, to study Microbial Dark Matter (Phase II) - Alinen... | ecosystem: Environmental > Aquatic > Freshwater >... | reverse complement strand
ATTAAGTGTAGTCTTTTCTTGCTCAATTGAAATTGAATGATTTGAAATGAGTTGCCGTTGGGTAGCCGAATAGTTCTTTTGGAAAGTGATTAATTCGTTTAAAGAGTTGAAATCATTTATGTGGCAATTACGCAAATGAGATTTGATTGTTGTCAGAGATCCGATTTGATTATAAACTTTGCACATATTTGTCTTCAGATTTATTTATATCCAGTTGAGTAATGCAATTATTATTGCCAGATATTTAGGCCTGACAATATCAGACTTAGCAATCCAATTCCTGTTCTATAGGCCTGGTTGGAATTGGACTTTTTTTAATTTGCTTATCTTCTGATAAATATAAAAAAATTAATTGAAATTTAAATCAAGATGAACGAACAAAAAAGGGGCGCGACAGCGCCCCTTGTGTTAAAGATTGATTTGCTCTTCAACATCTTTTACTTTGCCATCCAGTGTCCGTTTCATTTCGTCGATCACTGAGGTAATCACTGCTGAATTGGAAGTTCTGAACTCATTGCCGTTTGAATCCCGCAAAGTGATCACTGAACTGAGAGAATCAGCTCCGATCTGGAAAGTTTGCAACTTACGTCTGGAATCATTCAAGGTTTTCCACCGGTCAATAAGCAATGACAGATCTTCCACCTTTTGAATCCTTTCTTCGAGTGTCAGTTTGCGAGGTTCTTCAACTACGTCTTTCACCACTGTAAGAACTGGAGCAACTTCTACAACTTCAACTACTTCAGCAACTGGTGCTGTTTTCTCGGCAACATTTGATTTACCCATAATATTTTGTCCATGCCCTTGGATCTTATTTTGGCTTCTGGCTCGCCGGTTAAAATTAAATTACGGGTAATCACAATTGAGCAGGGCGGATTCTAGTCAAGGGCGAATGTCAGTTTCGAAGAAAGTGACCAAGTGCGAAGCATGGAATGGATCTGATTATCTGCTATTTCAATCCCCATTCCACCCTTTACTTTTCCGGCCGGCGATCAATAACTTTGCCCGGAATTTGAGTGTAACAAGAAATTCTCTGTCAACTCCGTTAACCTGACCATTAAGAGCGACCAAAAAAGGGGCGATAGCCCCTTAATTTCAATAAGCACATGGACCATTTCCATTCATCATGTCTTCGTCAGCTGCTTCTGATCTAAACTGCCTGTATGGCTCCTCCCCACATTTTTCACAATACGCCTTTCTATCGGAGGGCCAATAATAAATGCTTGTACCTTTTTTAATTCGACAGCCACATTTTGAACAAGTTGATGGAAATTTGCTTGTCATCATTCGTGGATCGTTTTTGTAAGTTTTATACATTGGTAAAAGCCGGTGCCTTCCGGACTTTTATAGGCATCTGGCACGCCTGGTTTAGTAATGATTAAATATTTGATGAAATCCATTGCTGAAAAGCCTGTTCAGTGGTCATATCCCCGTTTACCCAAATCTGATGTATTTCAGAAATGATTTCCCAGGCATGCTCACCCTGGGCGAAGAATCCTTCCTGCGGATCAAAAACTTCAACAGTACAAAGCGAAGTATCTATCACTCCGCAGCTATATTTCCCATTAAGCCAACTTTCATTTAAGGTAATATCCATGATAAATTGCCCATGCCTTTGGGTCTTATTTGGGTATCAAGCACACCCGATTGATTAGTAAAATATAAGTTCAGGATAATTGTGCTCAAGCTCTTTAGGCATCTTGTGGAAAAGCTCGTTGTAACATTCGCCAAGTTCGAACAGGTGCGGATGCTCGCTGATTCCGTTATCATCCAGATACGGACCTAATACCCATAGCATGGCATCCATCAGCCTTTGGTATTCATCAAGTGTCAGTTCAACTGTTTCCATGACTAGTCCTCCGATGGTTTCATGATAAAAATGGCAGGAGACGGATCGTCAAAATCCTGTGCCTGAATAACTGATTTTAGAGTAACCAGCCGCATTGTCCGGTTACCATCCAGATCAGGATCCAGTTTCTCGTTTGGTTCCCAATCTCCTTTGTCAGCAAGCACCACGTTCAGTTTATACATTAAAGTTGACTGGTTACATGCCCTGGCAGCAAACATGAACATGAAAAGTATGTCCCAAAGCCTCCCATCCACGTCCTGCACATTTTCAAAACCTATGGGCAATTCCACGTATTTATCCCAAACCGCCCGGGTCAGATAAACCGGATACTTGATACCAGCCTCTTTTGAAATCTTTTGATCGACAAGAACTAAAAACCCATCTTCAACAGCCTGTCTGGTGCTGTAAGTGTCGATTACTTCCCAATCTGAAAAATGACTCATTGTTTTACACCAATGCCCTTTGGATTTATTATGGCTTCTGGCTCGCCTGTTAATTTTAAGCCAACCAGTAGATTGAGCAGACCGGATTCTAGTCAAGGGCGAATGTCAGTTTCGAAGTGAAGCAAGAAAGTGACCGAGTGCGGAGCAAGCTTTTCATTTCCCATTAGGAAGGAGAAAAGCTCCTTTTACTTTTCCGGGATGCGATCAATACCTTTGCGCCAAAATTGTAGGAGAGAAAAACCTCTATGTAGGTAAGTTAATCCTAAAGAAAAAAATTAAAGCATTTCAGAAGTTAAAAGGAGTATGCGAATAAAAAAGAGGCCGAAGCCTCTTAATTTTAATGGATGAAATTACCTTGACTGGCATACTGAGATTCCACTTTTTCGCTGCCCCAGGTATCGCGCATTTCGTCCATTGACATCAGTTTACCGGACTTTTTAAAGTATTCTCCCTTATGCCAGTACCAGGCCGTCTTCGGATGGGAGAATTTATATCCTTCACTTTTCAATGTTTCACGGACTGAAAAGGTGTTACCTGTTATCCAGATCCAGGAACCAATCAGTTCGATTACAATGCCTGGCAGGCAGATAATCCTATCCAGTCGCTGACGCATTTCTTCTGAAACCTGCTGTTCATACTCTTTTCTTGCCTGAGAAAAATCAGCATTGCCATTGATCAGCTTTTTGGACAGCCGGTCATACTGATCATTGATAACCTGCATGATTGCTGTTTCACCACCTTTGTCCGGATGATACAGAAATGCCAAACGGCGATATTCTTTGCGTAATTCATCCAACGTTTTAATTCCCTCGAAAAATTTCATGTGATTTCGCCCCTGCCCGGGGGACTTGTTTTGGCATCTGGCTCGCCTGTTAATTTTGAGCCAATAGCACATTGAGCTGACCGGATTCTTGTCAAGGCCGAATGTCAGTTTTGAAGGATGAAAAACTGAACTAGCGCCTTCGGCGTTGTTTCTACTTGACAGACCTACCCCCTGCAACTACGAAACAAGCCTTGACTTTTCCGGGATGCGATCAATAACTTCGGGGCAAAATTGTAGGAGAGAGAACCTACTATGTGGTGGGTTGAGGATTAAAAAAAGAACCCCGAAACTTGGGGAGGTTTCATTAGCGATGATTAAAATGTGGCGGGGTGCAAAATTTTACGATTCACCTTCTTCGTAAGTTACTTTTTTACGATAGCCAGTTACTTTAATGGTTGTACTTTGGTAATAGTCTCCTTTTTTGATATTTATTTCTTCAACTTTTTCAGAAGCCGGAACTTCGTAATTTAAATTGAAAGTATAATCTCCTTGAAAACCGCCATTATAATAGCTAAATGAAATGTTTTCAGCAGTTTCTGGAATTTCAGGAAACCAGTTCGTTTTTGAGATTTCGTTATATTCTTTATAGCTTATGCTATAAAGAAAAAAACCAAGACGACCATGTTCGCTTTTTTTTACTTTCATCCAGGTTTGTTCCCTAATTGCAGCATTTAAAAAGCTGTTTTGAACAATTCTGATTGAATAATTGACGTATAGAAACGAACAAATTCCGATCGTCAGGATTATTGCATATTTTATTTTAATCCAGTAACTGGTAATCCTTTTTTTTCTGAAGTAGTACACCAATATTCGCATTGCTCCCAGTGAAAGAAGGGTTAAACCCAATATTTTCAGAAATTCATTCTCCCAAACCGCTGAATAAAAAAACATTGCAAGTTTGTCTGTCCAAACAGACAATAACCATGTGAGGATAACCAGATTCGCCAAGGCGATTAAGACGTATTTAATTGACTTTTTTATCATGATTTTTTTGAATTTAGGTGCTATTCTTTCCGTCAATTGAATGGCATGTATCGTCCTACAGCTTCCGAATACGTATATTTTTTCTTTACTTCTAATTTCCGTCCTGTTCGTTTCGAACTTAGTTCAACAATGTAATAATCATCTTTTGGAGTTGTTTTCATCGTTATTTTTTCGGTGAAGCCTTTTCCTTCCTCCATTGCTCCCTCATTGGAGTCATAATAAACAAAGGAAAAAACTTCATGATATTGTTCGTATCCGTTTAAAGAATAAAAGGTAGTTACTCCCCGTTCATAACCTTGATTACTATCAATCCCTGTTTGTGCTTTTAAACAATAGAAATCTTTTCCCAGTTTCTCAATTCCAAATCGGCCAAGCCTTTTCCCCCACGCTCCAAAACCTATAAAATCTTTCTTAAATTGAACTAGCTGCCAGATACCATCCTTTTCTCTGGTAAAAGTTGCCATACTCAAGGTAGGAGCGCAGGCATGGCACGAAGCTTTCATCCCACCCTGATATTCGGATGTGGAAAAAATCATTACCGCATGTTTGATGTCGCCGGAGTTGAAGTACATCGAAGTATCTAAAGCAGTGTGGCAAAAGCCATCATCCGACACCAACATATTTATTCTTTCTGAATAGTTCGGTTTCCATAAAGCCTCATGCTGAGCATTGAAATTCGTTATATCAAACAACCGGGTCATCACCGTTTTGTAATCCAGGGTGGTAAAGGTTTTTTCAGTTTGGCCGCTGACAAAGATTGAAAACAAAAGGGATAATGTTAAAATGTATATTCTCATGATGATTTTATAAGTAATGTAATCCTATCACTTCTAATTAATCCTTCTTAAATGTCTATTTCTCCAGAACAAAATTGATTGGAACGGTTAAAATCACACGAACAGCTTCGCCGTTTTGCTTTCCTGGAATCCATTTCGGCATGGATTCCACTACTCGTAATGATTCATTATCAATAGCTGGGTCAACACCTCTCGAAATTTCAACATTTGAGATACTTCCATTTCTTTCGACAACAAAGTTGACAAAAACTTTACCCTGAATTCCTTTTTCTAAAGCTATGGTTGGATATTTTACATTTGCAGAAAGGTATTTGCTTACGCCATTCATTCCTCCAGGAAATTCAGGCATTTGTTCAACGAAGGTGTATGGAGTTTGCTCATCAACTTGAATGTCATTTTTTCGATTATAGAAAAAGAATAATCCGACTAAAACTATGAGAAAAAATATTCCTACGATAATAATACCATTTGATTTAGATTTTGGTGACGTTGTTGTGACTTGTATATTTAACACCAACATCCAACAATCAAAAACCAGTTTCACCGCCGCATCTTCCAATAAATATTCCTCTTTAAAGTAATGCTTCATGGACCCAACTTGCGTTTCCTTAACAGATAACTTTTCGTTTTGAAGGACTATCAACTTCTTGGGTATTTCGGCACGTAGTGAAAGTTCCAACAAATAGCGCATCCGCTTTTCTGTAGGATGAAGGTCTGCAAGGATGGCTTTCAGTTGTTGTTCCTGCTCAAGGATTTCTATTCCATGTTCGACTATTAACCTCTTGATGGTTTCAGTTATATTCTTCATTTCTTCTTTGTCAACTCTTTCCTTACCAGAATCCCCGCAATCGAAATATCATCCCGACTTCCTTTTTTCGATAATTGGGGCAAATAGCTTTGCAATTCTTTCACTCCTTCGGTAATCCCTTTTTCAGTGAAGAGTTGTAGAACGGTTTTGTAAAAGCCATGTAAGGCTTCATCGGTTCCAAAGGTATCATCCACTCCGTCGGATGCAATAAAAATAGCCATTGGCAAATCTTCTTTACCGAAATAATACCTGAATCGGCTCAATGCTTGCTCATCGCACAATGATGTGGTTTGGTTCAGGAAGCATTTTTCGTCCCAGGGAATGGGCTGTGCATATTCTCCCGCATTGTTTACCGTAACACATTTGCCATCGCCGATGTGAAGGCCGAACCAAAAGTCTTTTGTCTTGACTGCCGCAATCAGTGTGGTTCCGTAGGCTGAAACCCAACCCTCCTCGGTCTGAAAAGCTGCTAATTCTTTGGGTGACAAGATTGCCAATTCGATTTCTGTAAACTCTTCGCATTGGTAATCTTTGGCAATTTCTTCGCGCCAGCGATAAATAATATTTGCCGACAATTGGCTCATAAAGGCATCAGGATTGGTTTGAATATTATCAACAATCTTTCCGCCATTTTGAGATTTAACAAACCGGGTCTTCATAAACTCTCGAATTGCCAATTGCGCCTGTTCGGCAGCAAGGCGTGAACCCCGGTCGCTGCGGAAATATTTATTACCACCATGACCATCACAAACTATGACAACAGCATAGTCGCTGCCTTCGCCGCTCAAAGCGAAGTCCTGGCATACCTTTCCGTCTTTGATATGCGATGCACCTATGGTAGTAACATGAAACGTTTCTAATTTCGACATCTTAACTATTTGAATAGTAGCTTACCAACCTTCCTGAACATCGTTCGCCTCGATGTTCTCTTTCTCAAAATCTTTGATTTGTTTGGTGAAATCAGCCGCTTTCTGATTGGAATCAGCCGAACTATTTACGCCAACACCCGAACTTTTACTTCCGATTTGTGAGGCAGTGACGCTGGCAAAACGAATCATTTTGCGTAAAGCTTGTGGCGAACGAACGGTCAACACACATTCTTCGTTTCCGGTAAACTCCTTTAGAATCTCGGTGTTTGCATCGGTTCCAATAGCCACAGCCACTTTAATCGCTACCTTGAACCATTTGTTTTTGCGCAGTTCAGTCAATTCTTTCATGTATTCGTCGGTTGGAGCGCCGTCCGACATCATAAAAATAGCGGGAGCATACGAGCCAATCAAATCGGCCATAAATTGACTGCGCGACAGTTTCTCATTCAGCATTTTAAATGCTACACCCATATCGGTCAATCCTCCGGCTTCTAAATTATTCCAAACAAATTGATCAGATTCAATGGGTTGTTCGTACAACCATCTTGCACCGGAAGAAAAATCGAGCACTGCAATTTTAATCTGTGCATCGGCATTCTCCGCCGAAATGTCTTTGATTTCTGGGATTACCTCCCGAATGGCTTCGTTTACTGCTCCAATTTTATCTCCACTCATACTGCCGGAGGTGTCAACTAAGAAAAATAGCACCATCGTTCGGCGCGGAATGGGTACTGTTGCTAATAAGTCGTTCATAATGAAGATTTTTTTATTGATTTGATTTCTGAAACTTGTAAATTAATATATCCGAATTATTTATATTAGCTTGTAATATCTTGGTTCAAGGGGATCTTTAAGTCTCGATTTATATACTTTTTTTATTCCATAGCTCTTAAATATGTTTCTTAATCCTTCAACTTCAGTTGCCTTTGTTGAAGGACCAATCTTAACTTCTGTAATTAATTCATGAACCATATTTCTATCAAAGGTCAACTTAATTCCCTTTAAATTTTTGATCTGGTTTTTACGAACTAGAATAATCCGAAATTCTCTTTCATATCTATATGCATAACGTTTCAAAAGCAACAATGATATTTTGTGCTTTTCTGATAAACTGATATTAAATAAGTCATTCAAATCAAAATCTGAAGGGCCATTTTTTCCATCAATCTCTCTTGTCCCACGATATCTTACCTTGCCAATATATACTTCATAAATAGATTGAGCTTCTAATAATTGAAGTAATTCTTTTGAACTTAACTGAAATCGTATTGCTGTTTGATTATTTGAGTATGCATCCCAAGATGCTAAGCTATTATCCTCATCTGTAATGCAAATACAAAATAATCGGTTCTTCAATGGAAAATCTTTTGTTATCCCATTATGTTGATATTTTGCCTCAATAAACAGTTTTTCAAATGGATCATCCCATTCGGTCGGATTTGAAAACCAGAGACTGTTACTTTTCAAACTTAATTTTGCACTTTCCAATGAGTAATAACGGTAAAATTGTTTATCACCTACTTCAAAAGCTTCTTCTGCTTCATTATCTAAATATTTTATAGCCATAACAACTGATTTGAATATTATTCTATTTCCCCCTTTACTCCGCCACCAAACACAATCTTTACATCTTTGAAAACCGGCACAACTTCATTGTTATTGACATTCTTTGGAGTTCCGTCGGGCATGGTACAAAGCCATGTATCCGGACTTAAATTGCGGAATCCCCATAGATTCGGGTTGTTTTTGTTCTGGATCACTTCGCCGGTTATGGTGGTAAAATCATCACTGCCCGTTTTAGTGTGGCAGACATAGCTCCTTTGCCCCGGATACATGACTACTTTATTCCGCCCGATTTTTAGCACCAAAGGTTTTTCTATTTTCCGTTTGCAATTGATGCAGCTTGATTCTGCTGCCAGGGGATCAATAAAAGTTTCACCGCCACAACTGCATTTTACCATCTCGTCGCGCAAACGCACAAATAGTTTACGCCATTCGTTTTCGGGTTTCCGTTTGTTGGGTTCATAAATGCCTTCGCTGCCAAAGGCATGAATAAACTCATCGTGGATAAACTTCGGGAATAGCGGCCAACGGCGCATGGCGTTAGTGTGGATTCCAGTCATGGGGCGGTTAGCATTGTTCTTTGGGTCGAAAATGAAAATTGGGTTACTGCCATAAAATCGCCTTTCGTTTTCATCGGTCATGCAGGGAACACTGGCAATAAGTTTTCCTTCCAAAGGATGGTTGTTAAACAACAACATAAAAAGCATTACCGCTAAAGAGAACCTGTCGGTGTCGGCATTTGGCCGGATTTTCCCTAAAACCACTTCGGGAGCCATGTACCGGCATTTCCCGGCAATACCCAGATTGGTTCCATAGGGAGCAACGTTATCGTTATCGCAAATTAAAACCTCTCCGGTTTGCGGATTGATAAAGAAGTTGCCATCGTTTAAATCCTGATAACTATAACCGCTGCGGTGCAATTCGCGAAAGGCATTGCTGATTTGCAAGGCGGCGTTGATCATAGCCGAAAGACTGGCAAAACGTACCTTCGCCAGCAAAAATTGGGAGAAATCTTTATACTCATCAGTGCGAAGCCCCATCAGATAACCAAAACGATCAGCTTGCCAAGCTGTAAGGAATTGGGGCCACAAGAACGACTGGGTTGGCGCACCCTTCCTGATGTTATTATCCAGGTTATCGTAAAACTCCTTTTTGCAAGGCTGGCTGTACCATTTCAGTGCATAATCTTTCCCGTTTAGCTCAACTAAATATACGATACCTTGGCCACCTTCACCAAGTTTCTTCTTTATTGTCACGCTGCCACCTACTTTTAATTCTATTTTGTCTGATGGTTTAAATTCTTTCATATTTAATAATCTTTAATACAACTTCCTCGTTTGTCAATATAGTTAAATTTATCTCCCAACTGTACTAATGCTAAACCTCCACGAAAAGGAAATGCTTGATCAAACTGTAAAGGAATTAATACTTCATTCACATCAATAAAACCTCGTTTGTTTTTCAAAAATACGACAGCGAACCCTTCACTAATGGAACTAACAGCATCATACTTTAAAGAAATTATTTCATTATTTGCTTCATCAATAAAGCCATATTTACTTTTAATATTAACACGAGTTCGATCGTCTACAAAGACATCTATCCAATCATATTTTCCCATATTGATATAAATTAATAACATTAGCTTAGCTATTCTTTTTATGTATATTTATTTCACCCCAATTCCCTAGTATGTTTACATAACCCGATTTGCCATTTAATTCTACCTGGGCCAATCCGGAGATGAATGACCCTGCATGATCATACATTAAAGGAATTATTTCTTTGCCCGTCTTATCAATAAAACCGTGTTTTCCATTTAATTCAACCCTTGCCCTATCTCCAAAAAAACAACCAGCATCATTATACATTAAAGGGGTAATTTCTTTTCCTTTTATTGATAAAAATCCCCAAAGACCTCCTTTTGAAACTAAAAATATATTTTCACTAAAATAAACATTCTCATATATCTGGTCTCCTTCAATATTTATCATTACTAGTAATTTATTCAATTCTACAACACAAAATCCATATTCAAAGCAGTTTTTAATAATTCCGTCATACAAAAACGGAATTATAACCTCGCCATTCCTAGCTATAAATCCATATTTCCCATTTAATTTTGCTTCAGCTAAACCACGATAGAAATAACCTTCATATCCAAGATTAATTTGTGTAAAATGATCATAAATCACTTTGATTATCTCAATTCCTTTCTGATCTATAAATCCATATTTCCCATTTAATTGCACTATTGCCATACCATCACTGAAACAATAAACCTGATCATAATTTACAGCAATTTCCTTAAATGTCAAGGTGTTCAGGAATCCAATTTTTGCTCCTTCTTTGACTTCTATCATATTTTCAAAATCATGAAAACCTGCATATAAATAGTCATAGTGATTGTCATCTTGAGAATAGTCTGTTATGGAATCATACTTCATGGGAACCAACTTTTCCCCATTAATTCCAATCAAGCCAAACTTCCCATCCAACTGTATTATTGAATAATTTAGATAGAATTCACTTGCTTGTTCATAGATAATCGAGATAACAATTTTTCCTCTTGTATCAATAAATCCGAATTTATTGTCATTTTTTACACGTGCAAGACCATTTTTAATGGAACAAACTTCATCAAACAAAAATGGTACAATTAATATTTCATCTTTATTGATGATACCCCATTTCTCATTCCGTTTAATTTTAACAAGATTTTCACTAAAACTCCAAGCTTCATCATAGTCAAAAGACAGTATTTCCTTGCCAAGTCTATTTATTAATATATGTTTATCACCAAGTTTTGGACTTGCAAAACCATAATAAAAACTGTGTGGGTAATCATACTTAAATGGAGTTATTTCATTGCCATTCACATCAATATATCCACATTTATCTCCAATTTTTGCAGCTGCAGGTCCATGTTTGAGACTACCGCAGCAATAGATGTAATCATATTTGAATGCAGTTATCTCTTTGCCGGTTTTGTCTATTATTCCGCATTTATGATCTTTATACGCATATGTAAAACCATTATTGAAATAACCCTCAATGCCGTCATATTGTAAGTGAATTACTTCATAATTATTTACATCGACAAAACCACTTTTGCCATTTAATTTTACACCACATAATCCTTCACGAAAGCATTCAGAAGAATGATCATAAATTAAGGGTATTACTTCAATGCCCTGTTTATTGACAAATCCATATTTATTATTAATGGTTACGTTAATAAGTCCTTCTATAATATCTCTTGCATGATCATATTTAATTGGAATTATTTCTTTGCCTGATTTATCAATAAATCCCCATTTACTTTCTATTTCAACTTTTGCTAATCCTGCTTTGAATGAATCTGCATAATCATATTTAAATGGAGTTATCATTTCTCCTCTCGAATTTTTAAACCCGCAGTACCCCCGTTGCCAAATAATTTCAAAACTATCATCGGGTTCTTCCCATTCCATAGCTGAGCGCCAGAAATTAATTATTTGATCGATGGCACCTCCGTGTAAAATACCATCATCGAGCAGATTGCTTTTTATAGCCAGCAGCTTTAGTTCGCGCTGTTCACTTTCGAGTATTGCCGCCATTTGTTGCGGTACTTTCTCTTTTACCGAGAGTAACAACATTTTTTTCGTCCGCTTATCGTGTGCAAATAGGTCGGAGATCATGGCAGAAAGGCGTTGCTCTTTTTGCAACAACTCTATTCCATATACTTGCAACAAATTTCGGAGTATTACCTCGGGGGTCAACTCCCCTGATTGTTCATTTAAGGTTTGTATTATATCAGATTGGCAGAATGGGCATTTACTTAACGATACGTTTGGTGGTGGTGTCCATTCGCCTTGGCAAGAAGGGCATTTCATAAATGGATAATTTTCTATTTTTCACTTTTACTTAAAAATCTGAATTAGCTTGTTTGTCTTTTAACTACCTCTTTAATTTTTGCAACTAACAATTTTCTATTTAAAGTCAAAACTTCCGGCATAATTATGTCGTCTTCTTTCGGGTCAGTATGTATATCCTTTTGATTAATTAGCACCTTCTCTCCGTAAAAACTTCCTTCCCAAATGAAGGCTCCACGTGTTGAATAATTTATAATTGTATCGGTTCTCAGAGTTAATAATCCCTTTGTCCATTTGGTCGGTTTAATTTGAATCAAGGAACATTCAATTTCTACTTCTAAAATCATAACAT
>Ga0073936_10009181_pt1 | contig 12340 bp, 9 predicted proteins | sample AliMusrvi5mmetaG_FD_87041 | JGI IMG/M metagenome (GOLD analysis project Ga0073936, IMG submission 87041) | Freshwater lake bacterial and archeal communities from Alinen Mustajarvi, Finland, to study Microbial Dark Matter (Phase II) - Alinen... | ecosystem: Environmental > Aquatic > Freshwater >... | reverse complement strand
TCTCCGCCCTCCTCTGCGAAATCAGCGAAGAGTGGCTCACCGGGAAAATCTACCTCAACATGAATCCTACTGACCTGCCCCAAAACTAACTCTCAACTTTTACAGAATAAAAATTGCGCCGCCGGGTCAATGGTTTTTATAACAGAACTCCAATTAATGGATACAGTTACCCCAAAACACCTGATTGCAAGGAAACATACCAGGAAAACAACCAACTTTAGTTTACATTTCATTTAATACTCCTTAATTCCTTACTCTACTTTGTTACAATTGAAGACGAAAGATCCCGATGCTTGGCTTCCGAACTTCGGCGGGCTGCTTCGATGGCTTTTCTGCGACTGCGGTGGCTTCGAGCAATGTTGCCAATGACCGCCTCGGCAGTGAGATCCCGGCGTGGCAGGAATACGTTCAGAAGTTCGACGATATCTTGGCAGCTGAGCAAATCTATTTCAGCAAGATGTATTTGGCGTTCACGCAGCAAAAAGAGCATGGCAAGCATGACTAGCGCCACGTGGTGATGCCAGGCTATCCAGCCAGCCACGAATTCAACTCCCATCTCCTCGACCTCTCGTAGCAACCACGGCGTCGATTCGTAGAGCGCATCAAATCCAACCCAGCCGAACTCGATGCTTGCGGTCTTAGCTCGGCGGATCATTTCCATTGCGATCTGCGTCTTGGTGAGGTGCTTCCCATGCTCGGCGGGAATCTTTGCCTCTGAGCAGCGCTGAGGATTATCTGTCCAGCTCTCTGGAAGATAGAGTTGCGCATCAATGAATCCGCAGGTTGATCCAAGTGAATTCCACAAATCGACAGGCGAGAGCCCGCACGAGCGGACACTCGTGGATTTCATTGGTGTTTGGCGGAGAATTTCTGCTTTCCGTTGGTTAATGGATCGGCTGCGGCGTCCCGCCCTGAGCCGCAAATCAGACAGAAAAAAGGCTAAAAAGTCAAGCAATCATTGTAACAAAGTAGAATTAAAGACTTCTGCCCCATAGTGTACTCTCACCTGTAGGGTATCGGCTCGCAGAGGGCTAGGAGGTTTTGAACTGCGGTGCCGCTGGGAATTTCGCAACCGGCGTTGACCATAAATGGATTTCCGGCCTGTTGGTAACACTCAAGGACGTGCCTGCGGATGGCGTCTGGGTTTGAACGGAAGACAGCGGAAACGGGATCGAGGTTTCCAGCAATGGCTGTCCTCGTCCCGACGGCAGCCCTCACGGTGCGAAGATCCACCATGTGATCCACATCGAGCACGTCGATGCCGAGCGGGGCAATGCCGGGAAGCAGATGGGTGATGTTGCCGCAAATGTGGAGCCGCACTTTTGCGCCCATGGCCTTGAGCCCGCGCACGAGCCGTTGTTCGCGGGGAAGGATCAGCGACTCGTAAACCTCAGCGGATACCTGGCTGGCCGCAGCATCGCCGATGCCGATCGTGTCGGCTCCGGCGGCGATTTGTGCCCGGGCGAAGTCCAGCGCCACATCCACACACAGATCCATCAAGTCTGCGATGTATTCCTCATCATCGATCAGATCCATAAAGAAGTTGTCGAGGCGCCGGAGGTCAGCGGCTTCGGCTGCGGGGCCCTCGACCCAGCCCATGATGGAATACTCGCCGCCAACCAGATCGTGATAATGCCGCACGGCTTCAATGCGATCGCGCATCCGTTCCGCTTCGAGCGGCTTGGGGCGCGGCAGCTTGGAGAGATCCGGATCGTCTTCCAGCGGGTGCCTTTCGCAGTAGGGCACCATATCTCGCTCAAAGATGAGCTTCGCTCCGTAGCCCTGTGTTTCCCGGTACGGATCCGACATCGTGTTCATCTGATCGATGCCGAACGCACGCGCACAGACGATGTTGGAGTTGACCAAGATGCGGTAATCGGAGGCGAACGCTGCATAGTTGCTGCCGATGTGCTCGGCGGCAAACTGCATAAGAATCGGCAGGCGCGGCAGGAAATCCACCGGTTGCCCGTCAATCGTGGACAGGTAGCGCTGCAAGGAATTCATGCGTGCCGAAGACAGCGATGCTTACAAGCCCCGTCGGCGAACGAAGTCGATACATTGGGCATCCGAATTAGAGACTCCATCCCTTGCGATACTCAGCGCGGACGAATTTATTAGCATCGGGCAGGTTGGTGATTTTCATATTTTTGGCATCCCAATTAATGCGGGCATCCACGCGCTTGGCGATGTTCCCGAGCAGACATATCTCCGTGAGCGGGCCGCTGTAGCCAAAGTGCGCCCCCGGTTGTATTCCCGACTTCGCGGCATTCACCCAGAGCATCTCGTGCGAACCTTTCACACGCGGAAGTGTCTTGGGCGGCCGTTTGAATTCGTGCATCGCCGTTTCCGGAATCAACCGCGGACTATCCCCGTAAACACCACACATCAACGTTCCTTTGCTCCCCTTGAAGATGACTCCTCCTTCGCGCGGCATCTCAAATCCGTCTTCGAGTTCCGGTGGACGCGGAGCGCGCAGACCCTCATACCAGGTCAGTTTCACCGGGGCCAAGCCTTCGCGCGCGGGGAATCGATAGGTGACGACGGACGAAAGCGGATGCGTTTCCGCGCTCCCCCCGCACGTCGTCGCCTCGATGCTTTCGGGTGCGCCGAGTTTGAGCGAAGACACGACGGAATCCAGGGTATGCGCGCCGCGGTCTCCCATCATGCCATTGCCGAAATCCCACCAGCACCGCCATACGGCTGGATGATAAGCCGGATGGTAGGAGCGCTCCGGTGCCGGGCCCAGCCAGAGATCCCAGTTCAATTTGTCAGGCAGGGCCGGCGTGTCCTTCGGACGGCCAGCACCGAATTTTGAACTCCACCAGTCGTGCCCCCACGGATAGTATGAAAGGCTGCACCATGCGTCCACCTCGCGAATTTCCCCGAGGCCACCGGACCAGATCCACTCGCAGATCAGGCGGAAGCCCTCGCTGCTATGGCCCTGAATGCCCATTTGCGTGGCGACCTTCGATTCGGCGGCGGCCTGGGCCAACATGCGCGCCTCATAGACGTCATGGCAAAGGGGCTTCTGGCAAAAGACGTGCTTGCCGGCTTTGATCGCCGCCATTGCTATTACAGCGTGCGTGTGATCCGGCGTGGCGATGAGGACGGCATCGATGTCCTTCTGCTTCTCCAACATTTCACGGTAATCCGTCCAGACCTTGGCGTTCGGATATTTATTAATCGTCTTGGCGGCAAAATTGAGATCCACATCGCACAGCGCGACAATGTTCTCCGATTCGAGATTGCGAAGATTCCCCGGCCCCATATAGCCGAGTCCGATGCCCGCTATATTCAGCTTCGCGCTGGGCGCGGCGTCGCCGGAGCCGGCAATGACGTGTCGCGGTACGAGCAAGAAAGCGGTGGAAGCTGCCGCCGTTGCCAGGAAATGCCGACGCGTGATCGGGTCTTGAGACTTTGATGTTGAGTTTACTGAGTTCATTGGTTTTCCAAGGGGGTGAGAAGTTTTATTCGCACATCTCTTCCGCTTCCGCAACTCTGCCGGAATTTGCAATTCCGAAAAAGTATCGGCTTGCCAGATTTACATACTGAGTTGACGTTAGCCTCCGCTTCGCAGAAAGTAACAGGACTGATGCGCACCATCACTGCAAAGACCTTTGCCCATCCCCCGAACTGCGACGATTGAAGTCACTCCTGTGCGATGCCAGGCGCGGACTTCACTTTGCCGGCCCACAAGCCGCCTCGGTCGGAGCATTGATTGAAAAACTTCCCGGAATGCCCGCAGGCTCTGTGTCCAGCTTCGTCTTGCTGATGGAGATCCTCCGGCAGTTGGTGGATATGCCTTCGCGGGCATTGAGCGCCGAGCCGCTGGGTGCCATCCGCCAGGATCCGCGCCTGCATCATACGTTGGGCTGGCTGGATGCTCATTTTGACGAGCCTCTCCTGCAATCGGATGTTGCACGCCGGGTCAATATGACGCCTGACGTTTTCACCAAGTGGTTTAAACGCCATGTGGGGCGCAACCTTTCAGCGATACCTTAACGAACTCCGCGTGGCGAATGTTTGCGCGCGATTGGCCCATGGCGACCAAGGCCAGAAGGGGCCGCGCATATAACTTCCGATATTTCCACGGGAGCGGAAGCCCTGAGGCTGCGCCGGCGGAGCTTATTTTTCCCAGACCGTGAAAGCCTGAAGCTCACGAACTTTTGTGTAGCCGCCTTTGGCGAGGAGCCGGGTGGCGGCACCATGCGTGTCGAAGTTATCCGGGCGAGAGAGGATGATGGCGCCGGGGGTGTTGGAAGGAAAGGCGGGACGGTTCATCGCGAAAGCGATTTCTCCGGGTTTTCCGATGGCGGGATCCGCAAGGGGCAACCCATAATAGACGCCGCCGGAGTGGTCGGCGACCCACCAGACGGTCCGGCCGGTTCGGGAAATCCGGAGGGCCTCGGTGGCGGCGGTTCGGTAGTCATCGTGTTTGTGAGTCGGGGAAAAACGGATCAGGATTGAAGACAGCAGGAGCAGGAGAACGAGGATCCTCACGGCAAGACGTCCGGCTTTTCTCCAGAGCCCCTGTCTCGTCCAGCGGATCGTGATGGCCAGAGCCAGAACCCAGAAGGGAAAAGCTCCGGCAAGATGGCTGCCCCAGAAAGGAAACCCCGCCACGCAGGCCAGAAGAAAAAGCAGGAACGCGCTGAGCAAGGGAACCCCGAGTCCCATCAGCCAGGCGGGGACAAGAAAAAGCGGACGTCCGTGCGGGAGAGTTGAGGGAAACGGTTTGCCGGGCGGTTCCTTTTGTGGGGAATCGGGACAGACGTCCCGCGTCAGCCACGATTTGAAAGCGGCGGCGAGGACGGTGAGATACGTGGCGGCGAGGAGCAGGAGGCCGAAGGCGAAAGGCAGCAATTCGCGGGCGGGGGCAAATCCCTTCATGATCGCCCGGAGGTGGTGTCGTCCGGGGTCAAGGCCCTGAAAGCCGAGAAACTCATAGCCGACAAAAAACACATTGGCGGGAGAGACCGGCCAGAGTTGTTTTCCGCCGGTGGCGCGCAGGAGGGTCGATGCGTAAAATAGCCCGAAGGCGGCCAGAATTGCGAGGGTGGAGAACAGGAGGATTTTTCCTGACGCCGGAAGGCGCACCTTGCGCCAGACCCCGAGAGTCACAAGCCCGGCGGTTACGGCAACGAGAGGGATCAGGCCGAAGATGTTTGCGCCGCTGAGGAGGATCGCTCCCAGGCAGAGAAGGAGGATGTTCAGGCTTTCCAGAAAATCCTTGCGGATGTAACCCAGAGTTCCGGCGAGCAGAAGGGCGCCGCCCGCCATTTGCATGAGCGGCGTCCGGGCGTAGTCGGTATAATACCACACGAACGGCTGGATCGCGAAGAGGGCGGGGAGCCACGGCAGGGCGAGCTGACGTCCGACCCGTGCGAGCGCGGCCAGGGCGAGCGCGGCCCACAGGAGATTGAGCGAACGCATGGCGGCCTCGCCCGTTCCGAAAACCCGGGCCCACGCCCAAAAGGAAAACATGCCGAGCGGCACCTGGGACTCCGGGTTCGGATCGATCCGCAACGCGTGACAGAATGCCGGAAAGGACGCGCGTTGCGCGTAGTCCCACGTCTGCGCCTCCAGCATATCGATGCTGTCATTGCTGAGGGAAGCCAGCAGAAGAACAAACCCGAGCACCGCCCACAGCGCGGGAGAAAATCTGGAAACCAGTGAACGAAGTCGCACGTTGGAGGTTAGCCTACGAGTTGGAGGAAAAAAAGGGGAGCCGGAAATTTCAGGCAACACGGCGGGTGCCTTCCGAAAGGTTTTTACATCGTTCGGAGGGGCATCCCGCAACCCGGCCGCGAGACAAATTCTGGCTTTGGCGGAAGAGTGCTGGTAGAGGATCACCGATGATCCTTCTCTTTGGTGCGGGCGGATATGTCGGTTCCGCTATTGCCGCACGGCTTCGCGAAGCCGGAATAGAATTCCTCGCGCCCGCGCATCGCGAGCTCGATCTCATGTCCCGCGATGCGCTGGCGGATTGGCTCTCCCGCATCCCGCGTCCCGAATTTGCGATCAACGCGGTCGGGTTCACCGGACGTCCGAACATCGACGGGACGGAGATCGAGAAATGGCACACGCTGCGTGCAAACACCGTTGTGCCGGGAGTTTTGGCCGAAGTGCTCGGCGGGGCGGGCATCCGGTGGGGGCATGTGTCGTCGGGGTGTCTTTTCCACGGCTGCCGTCCGGACGGCACGGGGTTCACGGAAGCCGATGAACCGGAGTTTGCCGTCTCCGATCCGCGCGCCGGATGGTATGCGCGGACGAAGTGGATGGCGGAAAAGCTGCTTGCGGGTTTGCCGGGGGTCGTGATCTGGCGGCTGAGGATTCCGTTTGATGTCTGCCCCCACGAGAGAAATTACCTGACAAAGCTGATGCGCTACGACCGCCTGCTCGAGGTGAGGAATTCCATCTCCCAGCTCCGGGAATTCGCGGCGGTCGCCGTGGAATCTTTGCGTGCGGGGATCCCGGAGGGCATTTACAACGCGACAAATCCGGGATCAATCCTGACGAGCGAGGTGGTGGCGGCTCTCGGGCGGCACGGGATTTTGCGGAAGCGGATCCAATATTTCCGGGACGGCGGGGAATTCCTCTCGGCGCCGGGCCGGGTCTTCCGCGCGAGTTGTGTCCTTGATTCGTCCAAGCTGGCGGCGTGCGGGCTCGGGATGCCGGACGTGCACGAGTCGCTCGAACGCACGCTGCGCGAATGGAAGCGGACATGAGCCGGGTCGTCGCAGTCGTGGTGACATGCCGGCGGGAGCGCGAACTCGCGCGCCTGCTGGCGAGCTTGGAAGCGTCCACCGTCCCGCCGGCCGGCTGCGTGGTGATCGACCATGCGGGCACGGTGCCGGACGCGGAGGCGCACCGTTCGTTCCCGGTTCGGATTTTCCGGGATCTCTCGAATCCGGGCCCCGGTGCGGGCTGGGCGAACGGAACCCGGCGTGCCCACGACATTTTTGGCGGGACGGATATTCTCTATCTCGACGACGATGTCGTTCTCCCGCCGGAGGCCTTGGAAATTCTGCTGCGCGAGAAGACTGGCGCGCATGCGATCTGTCCGCTGCTCGAGGATGCCGCGGGAAAACTGTGGGGGTTTCCGGAGCCGGCCGATGCGGCCCGGAGACGCCTGATCCGCGCGGCATCGACCCCGGCCGATGCGCTGCGCCTGCTCGGCCCCGGCCCCCACAAATTTTATTGGGCGACCGGAGCCTGCCTGCTGGTGGACAGCGACGGGCTCGCGAGGGCCGGGTTGCACCGGCCGGATTTCTGGATGCTGGGCGAGGATCTGGAATACACGATGCGCCTTGCGACCGGCGGGGACGCGGTCTTCACCTGCCTCGTGAGCGTTCCGCACCTGCCGCCACCGGCCGCGGATTTGGAATCGGCGCGGCGTTCCGACTACGTGAAATTCTGCTCCCTCCTGCAAAACCTCTCCTGGCTCTCGTTCCATTCGCGCCATAGCGCGCACCTGTGGAGATACCTTCCGGGCAACTTCCGCCGGTTTTTCCGGACTCACGGCCGGGGCGCGGCGGCGGTTGCGGACGCCTGGGAGTGCTTCCGGCAGGGGGCGCTGTGCGGGCGTCCGGCCGGCCATGCGTCCGGGGTGCGGCTCAGGGAGAGGATTGCGGCGAGGGAACTCCGGCGTTGACTTCCATGAGGTTCCCCGTGTTTCTCTCCCCATGCCCCTGAGAAGCTTTCCCATCCTTGGAACGCCGGTGCATTGTGTCACCTACGAATCCGGACTCGAAGAAGTGAAGCGGCTGGCCGCGCTCGATGCGCCGTCCGCGGTGGCGGCAAGCAACACGCACGTCATTTCGCTTGCGCGCAATGACCGGACGTTCGGCGATGTCATGCGCCGGTGCGCGCTCGTTCTCCCCGACGGCTATCCGCTGGTCTGGGCGCTGAACAGCCAGGGAGCGGGTCTGAAGAACCGGGTCTATGGACCTTATTTCATGCGTCACGTCCTTCGGAACACGCCCCGGCCATTCCGGCATTTTTTCTTCGGTGGCAGCGAGGATTGTCTCCGGCGGCTGTGCGCCACGGCCCGCGAACTCGATCCGGAGATCGAAATTGCCGGAACGCTTTCCCCGCCCTACCGCGAGTGGAGCGAGGACGACGAGGCGGGGTTTGCGGAGAAGATCCGGGAGTCCAAAGCCGACTTCATCTGGGTCGCGCTCGGCGGCGAGCGGCAGGAACGCTGGATCGTAAAGAACCTCCCGAGGTATCGGCGCGGGGTTTTTCTCGCGGTCGGCGACGCGTTTGAACTGCTTGCGGGAAGTCGGCCGTTCGCGCCGGACTGCATGCAAAAACTCGGACTGACCTGGCTCTACCGGCTCTCGCAGGATCCGAAGCGCCTTTTCCCGAGATATTTCAAATACAACAGCCTCTTCCTTTATTTCCTTTGCCGCGACAAAATCCTCGGGACTCCCCGCCGCCGGCCCCGGATTGCGTTCCTCGGCTCGCGGGGGGTTCCCGCCCGCTATTCCGGATTCGAGGTTGTGGTCGAGGAACTCGGGAGCCGGCTGGTTGCCGCGGGCTACGATGTGACGGTCTATAACCGGTTCCCGCGCTATGTGACGGCGGAACGTTTCGTGAAAGGCATGCGGATCATCACGCTGCCGACGATTCCCACAAAAACTCTCGATACCATCGTGCACACGACGTTGAGCGCGGGAGACGCCCTCTTCCGCGGCTACGACCTGATCTACCTGTGCGGCGTTGGCAATGCGATTCTGGCGGCCCTGCTGCGACGGTTCGGATTGAAAGTCGTGATCAACGTGGACGGAGCGGATTTCCGCAGGGCGAAATGGGGATCCGCCGGCCGGCAGTGGCTGAGGGTGAGCGAGCTCTGGGCAACCCGGCTCGGACACCGGATCATCGCCGACAACCGGGAGATCGTGCTCCGCTACGAGCGCGAATACGGGGTCACTCCCGATCACATTTCCTACGGTTGCCAGTTCCGCACAACACCGGTCCGGTGCGGCGAACTTGATCGATGGGGGCTGAAGCCCGGCGGGTATTTCCTGCACGTCTCGCGCCTGACGCCGGAAAATGAGGCCGATCTTCTGCTTGCCGCGTGGCGCGACTACCGCGGGCCGCACAAACTCGTGATCACGGGCTCGCAAAATTACGAGCACGCGTATTACCGGCGGCTTCTGGAACTTGCGGATGCCCGCGTGATCTTTACGGGGGCGAGGTTTGCCGATGCCTACGTCGAGCTGAGCCAGAACGCCCTGGCCTTTGTGATGCCGGCGGCGATCGAGGCGACCCGCCTCGTGCTGCTCGACCAAATGGCGATGGGCAAGGCGATCGTCTTCAAGGAAAGCGCGGCGACCCGCGAGGTCGTCGGCGACGCGGCCGAACCGTTCGATCCCTCGGATCCCGTCCGCTCGCTCACCGGACGGCTGGAATTCCTTTCCGCCAATCCCTCGCGCTGCGCGGAACTCGGCCGGCTTGCCCTGGCGCGCGCGGTCGGCACATTCAGTTGGGACGCCGTGCTAGCCCGCTACGGGCAGATGTTTGAAGACCTGCTGCCGGGACATTTGAAATGACGCCGACATTTTCCATCATAACCCCGTCGCTGAACCAAGGCGTGTTTCTTGGCGAATGCCTGGATTCGGTTCAGCAGGCGGCTTCGCGGGCCGGCGTGACCGTCGAGCATCTTGTCATGGACGCCGGCAGCACCGATGGCACGCTCGACCTCCTCCGGCGCCAGTCCGCCGCCCGCTGGGTTTCCGGGCCGGACGGGGGGCAGGCGGACGCGGTCAACAAGGGGATCGCGGCAACCACGGGAGAAATTGTTTCATTTCTCTGTGCGGACGACCGGATCGAGCCGGACGCGCTCGCGCTCGTGAAAAGCGCCTTCGGGTCGGGGGCGGATGTCGTCTATGGCGACGCGTATTTCCTCGAGGCCGGTTGGAAACGCCGGAAGCACGCCGGGCCGTTTTCGGTGCGGCGATTGAGGAAGGGGAATTTTCTGTTCCAGCCGGCGGTTTTTCTCAAGCGGGAGGTTTTTGAAAAGTTCGGGGAATTCGATGCCGGCCTGCAGTTCTGCCTGGATCATGAGTTCTGGCTGCGCATCTCCGGCGGCACGCGCTGGATCCATGTGCCCGAGCCGCTCGCATCCAGCCGCCTGCACGCGGACGCGAAGACATGGCGTCTGCTGCCGACCGCCTGGGACGAGGCGCGCCGGATGCAGGCCCGCTACGGGATCTTCTGGCGTCCGCTCCGCGACGCGCTTTGGATGCGCGCCCTCGGCTGCCACTACTACCGGCTCAAGCGGCATGTGATCGCCCAACTCGCCAAAGCCCGGAACAAATGAACCCGCGTCTCCTTGTCATTGAAAGGCACCACCTCGGCGATGCCGTGATCGCCCTGCCGTTCCTGCGCGTGGCCTGCGTTCACCGCGAGACGCACGTCTTTTGCAAGCCGGGGGTCGCCGCCTTTCTTGCCGCGGCCGCACCGCAGGCACGCATCACCGCCTGCCCGGAGTGGCGTGATGTTTTCCGCCAACTCCCGCGGCTGGGAGCGGAGGATGCCGCGGTGTGCGCCTGGCCGGACACCCGGGCGCACCTGGCGATGCGGCAATCCGGGGCCGGAACGCGGATCGGCCCGCGTGTCGCGGCGGGCAATTTCTACGGGGCCGCGCAACCATGGCGCCGTCGCCGGTTGCTTCTCGGAAGGCTCGCCGGCCGCCTCCTCGGGTTGACCGGTTCGCTGCTGACCCGGCCGCTCGACCGCGCGCCACAAGGGCAGACGCATGGCCAGAACTGGACGCAGATTGCCCGCGCGCTCGGATGGGAACCGGATTTTTCCTTCCCCTGGCTTCCCGTCTCTCCGGCCCCGCAGCCGTTTCAAGCCTTTGTCACATCCTGCCGGACTGCCGGGAAGCGGGTCGTCGCCGTCCATGCGGGCGGACGCCTCGCCACCAAACGCTGGCCGATCGAAAATTTTGAAACCCTGCTGGGAAAATTCTTTCCGCAGAACCGCATGGCCGTCGCGCTCATCGCCGCGCCGGGCGAGCCCTGCCCGCGCCCGCGTGCCGACGACCAGCGCGTTTTCGAGTCCCCCGATCCCATCGGGCTCGCCGCAATTTTTGCCGGGGCCGACGGGGCTCTTTGCAACGACTCGTTTGCCGCCCACCTCGCGGCGGCGGTCGGACTGCCGACGGTGACAATCTTCGGCTCCGGCGATCCCGCGTGGTTCGCGCCGTTCGCCAACGCGCATCTGGCCGTTGCGACCGACGCCTGCCCGCACCGTCCTTGTGTGGACCGCTGCGTGCAGCCGTCGTTCCTCTGCCTGGAAAGCGTCTCAATCCGCTTGGTGGAGGAGAAACTTTCTGCTATGTTCCCGCACGCCTTTGGAAAAAGCCCAACTTGAAAAACCGTGTGACGTTATCCGAATCCCAACGCAACCGTCCGGCCGAGACCCTCATCGCCGGGATCTGCGCGCTTGCCGCGCTTTGGCTGCTCTACGCCTTCAACCCTTACGCGTTCGGGTATGGCTCGCACATGGTCACCGTCCTCCACTTCGCCAATTACATCTGGCAGGGCGAGGACTGGCAGCATTGCTACATCGTGCCGTTCGCCATCGCGGGGATGCTTTGGTTCAATCGGGAAAACCTTCCTGCGGAGGGATTCACGCGCTCCTGGATCGGGCTGGCGATGACGGTCTTCGGGCTTTTTGTCTATTGGGTCGGTTACCAGGCCGACAACATCTTCATCGCCTACGCCAGCTTCCAGATCCTCACCGGCGGCATGGTTCTCTGGCTTATGGGCTGGAAATGGGCGAAGGCCCTCTTCATCCCGTGGGCGTTCCTGGTGTTCATGTATCCGCTCACGTTTCTCGACAACATGATCGCCTTCCCGCTGCGCATGATCATGTCGGAGGCCAGCGTCCATGTGCTCAACCTCATGGGGATCGCCTGTATCAAGAGCGGCACGGCAATCCTCTCGGCCCCGGATCTGCTGGCCGGTCTGCGCGCCGGCGCCCGCTTTCAGGTCGATGTCGCGGATCCGTGCAGCGGGATCCGCTCGCTCTTTGCGCTGATGATGGTCAGCGCGCTCTACGGCTATTTCACCCAGAAAGGCGTCTGGCGGAAAGCCGTGCTCTTCCTCTGCTCGATCCCGCTTGCCATTGCCGGCAATCTCGCCCGCATCCTCATGATCACGCTCGGCACAATTGCCATGGGACCGGAGGTCGCGATCGGCACGCTGGAAAAGCCCACGTTCTTTCACATGCTCGCCGGCTATCTTGTCTTCGTGGTCGCCCTCGCCGGAATGCTCGGCGTCGGCCGCATTCTTGACACCGACTGGAGCCGCGTGCGCCGCCGGTT
>Ga0073936_10009177_pt1 | contig 12345 bp, 10 predicted proteins | sample AliMusrvi5mmetaG_FD_87041 | JGI IMG/M metagenome (GOLD analysis project Ga0073936, IMG submission 87041) | Freshwater lake bacterial and archeal communities from Alinen Mustajarvi, Finland, to study Microbial Dark Matter (Phase II) - Alinen... | ecosystem: Environmental > Aquatic > Freshwater >... | reverse complement strand
GGCACGCACTGATCCTGCCCGGCGGGCGAAGAGTTTCTCGACGAGCCAGACGCAGCCGACGCAGGAAATCCCTTCCAACGCCACCTCCATGCGTGCCGCCTCTCCTCGTTGCAGCGCCTTTCCCTCCGCCTCCGCCACCTTCGTCCCCAGCCAGGAAAAATCGTGCTCTTCAAAGGGTCGGCTCCTCACCGGGGCAACCGCCAGTCCTTGCTTGAGGTCGTAAAACTGCTCAAACCCGTTCTCCTCGATCATCGCCGCCACAAACTCACAGCCCCGGCAGCAATACCGATCCCCTGCGCCCGTCTGCCGCGCATACTCTGTCCCGCAATGCTCACAACTTGCCATCGCCGCGACCATCACCCAGTTTCCCATTTCCGCCAAGCCAAGACTCGCGTCCTGTCCAGCGCGGCCACCAGAGAGCGACATAAATTTTCATCAGGGCGGAAATTTTGTGCTTGTACTAGCAAGTCGGGATTTGCTTGCTTGCGTGGCATGAGCGACCAATGGCACTTATTAAACAACGGGCAGCAGTATGGACCCTACAGCGAAGATGATTTGCTGCAGTTCGTGCGGGAAGGACGCATTGTGCGTGATTCGCTGCTGTGGACCGAGGGTATGCAAGGCTGGGTGGCCGCCTCAACCCTTGAGGGATTGTTCCCTCAGGTGGTCCCAGCCATACCTCTAGCCATAGCCGTTCCCCAGGCACCGGCTATTCCACGCCCGGTGGCCTCCGGCACCCTCACCGCCCCGACTCCCCAACGCGCCACCTCGCCAGGCAAGGCCGCCACCCAACGGACAGCCCCGGCCGGCAAGGCATCGACGCAGCGCGGGCAGACGACCAAACAATCCACTCGTGCGATGCCAAGTGGCCCCTATCCGACGCTTCGCATCAAGCCGGCGAGTTTCGAGTTGTTGCTGGCATTGCTAGGCAGCGTGGTGACGCTGATGGCCATTGCCATCTGGGCGCAGCGGACCATCGATCAATCTGATGTGGCCGCGCAAGCCACCCAGACGCTCTGGCTGAAGTTGATGTGGGCGGCGGCGGCCGGTTGCCTGATCGGCTGGATCGCAGTCAATGCTATCTATCTGCACCGCATCTGGCTCACCTTGCAGTATGCCAAGCCGCGCACCACTCCGGGCAATGCTGTCGGTCTGCTGCTCGTGCCCCTCTTTAATTTGTATTGGACCTTCGTGGCATTCTATGGCCTGGCACAGGATTGGAACCGCATCACCGCCCGCTACCCGGATCTGAACCGCGCCCCCAAGCTCAACGAGGGATTGTTCCTAGCCTTCTGTTGTTGCTCGATCTTGGTGCCCCCGGTGGCCATGATCCTATGGTTCCCGGTGATGCTTCAAATCTGCCAGGCTATCAGTTTCATGGCCCTGCCCCCACGCCATCGCGCCTCCTTGTCGCGCTCAAAGTGATCCCATCGGGCAAATGGGTTTGCATTGGATTTTTTTGAGTCATGGCGGATTAGGGTTGCGGGAATGGCGTGGCTTGCTACTTCGTGCGCATCGACCCAGCACTTTTCATCACCGGTCTCGGCGCTCTCTCCGCCCTCGGCGAATCCGTGGCGCAACACCATCGCGCCGTCGCCGACCAATATGTGCCATTTCAGCCGCTGGGCAAATTGCTCGGACCTGATAGCCCGCATGCGGCTCGGCCTGCAGCATGGATTGCCGCACGAGGCTTGCTGAACCATCGCAAATGGAGTCCGGTGACGATGGCGGCCTTGCATGTGGCCAGGCAGGCCATCAGTGATGCCGGTTGGGGCCCGGCGGAGTTAAAGGATGCCGCGCTGGTCGTAGGCACAAGCCGCGGCAATGCAGCCGGTTGGTTAGGCCCGTGGCCCGGACGACGGCCGTTCCGGCTGATGGCGGCGAGCAATACCATTCATAGCGAACCTGCCGCTGCCATCAGTATTGAGTTTGGCATGTGCGGGCCCAACCAAGTGCTTGCCAGTGGTTGTTCAGCCGGCTTGGACGCGTTAGGTATAGCGCTGCTGATGGTGCGTGGCGGCATGGCTCCTCGGGCGCTGGCGGTGGCGGTGGACTTGCCGCTGGTTCCTTTGCTGTTGGACAACTATGCCATGTCCGGGTTGCTAGCCGCCAGCATGGATTGCAATCCATATCATCCCTTGAGCGCTGGTTTCGTGCCCGGTGAAGGTGCCGCAGCGATGACGCTGGAGCCCTCGAATGCAGGAACTTGCCCGCAATTATTGCATTATGCCTGCAATGCTGACGCTTGTGACCCGGTGGGCATTCCCGCCGATGGCGGGCGCACTCCGGAGTTGTTGCATCAGGCACGGCTCCTGACCCATCCGCCCGTCGCTCTGTGCCCGCATGCTACGGGCACAGCGGTCCAAGCCACCGCCGATCCAGCGGCGTTTGACCGGGCGTTCCCCGACATGCGTCCGACGTTGCATTTGCTCAAGCCATTCGTTGGCCACACCATTGGAGCCAGCGGTTTGTTAGAAAGTGTGATTCTGGCATGTTTCCTGCGTGACGGCAAATTGCCATGCAACCGCTCCGGGTTGCACGCGCCACACGGCTATGTGTTGCCCGAGACAATCCTTGAAGCCACCGGACCCGTATATAAACTCGCTCACGGCATGGGCGGCCACAACTCCTTAATCGCAATCCAACCCTCATGAATCCTTCAATCTCATTAGAAGTCTCCGTCGATGATCAACGCCTGGATGTGTTCGAGGCGAAGCGTCGCTTGCGCAGCTATCCGGTTTCCACCGGCACCAAAGGCGTGGGCTTTGCTGTGGGCTCTTTTCGCACGCCACTGGGGCGATTTCGGGTGCTGGAGAAGCTCGGCGCGGGTGCCGAACCGGGCACGGTCTTTCGCTCAAGAGTGGCTTGCGGCATCTGGCAGCCGGGCGATGTGGTGACTGATGATTTGGTGCTCACCCGCATCCTTCGCTTGGATGGCATGGACCCCGAGAATGCCAATACTCTCGAGCGCTGCATCTATATCCATGGCACCAATCGCGAGGATCTCATCGGGCGTCCGGCAAGCCATGGTTGCATCCGATTGCTCAATAAGGATATGCTTGAGTTATTTGAGTTGGTGTCTCCAGGTGCCGAGGTTTTTATTCATCCGCCCCACCAGTGCCGGGGCAAACTCATCTTCCTGGATTGCGATTCAACCCTCTCCAAAATTGAGGGGATTGATGAGTTGGCACGAGTGCGCGGTCCCGAGGTCTATGCCGAAGTTGTGGCCCTCACGCATGCCGCTATGAATGGCGAAGTGCCCCTTGATGAGGTGTTTGCCCGCCGCATGAATATCATCCGTCCAGACCGGGCGGCGTGCGAACAGGTCGCTGCGCTCTATGTGGCCGCACTCACGCCAGGCGCTCCCGAGTTGATCCAACAACTCAAGACACATGACTGGCTGCCAGTGATTCTCTCCGGTGGCTTCGCTCCTCTCATCGCTCCCTTGGCCCGGCACCTTGGCATCGATCATCTGGAAGCTGTGCCACTCGAATTGGATGCGTCTGGCAACTATGCCGGCTATGGTAAGAGCTATCCTACCACCCGCAATGGCGGCAAAAACCAGATCATCCGCGAGTGGCGGCAAGCCATCTTGCCCCAGCGCGTGGCCATGATGGGTGATGGCATGTCCGATTTGGAAACCCTGCCAGACGTCGATGTGTTCATCGGCTTCGGCGGTGTCATCGCTCGTCCCCGCGTCAAACAGGGGGCTCAACATTGGATCGATAACATGACTGATTCACAGACTCTGCTTGCTATGCTCGATGGCTATTAGCATGTTATCTCGTGAATCCATCCTGTTATCAATTACTTTGAAAATGTGTAACTTTTCTCTTGTGAAACTTAATTGCCCTGATATGTTCCCCGCGACATGAGTGCAATTCCAAAGAAAACTACTACCAAGGGCATCCGATATACTGACGCCCAGAAACAAGAAGTCATCAATTTCGCTAACAAGTGGAATGCTGACAAAGGCCGGGGCGGACAAGCCGAAGCCGCGAGAAAATTTGGCACCTCGGTGCTTACGGTCGCCGGTTGGCTCAAGGCCGGTGCAGAACCCAAGGCTGCCAAGGCCGCCGCTCCTGCCAAGGCACCCAAGATTGTGAAGATCGTGAAGGTCGTGAAGGTTGCCAAGGTTGCCAAAGCCGCCGCCACACCTGCGGTCAAGCAAGACGCCCCTCAAGGCAAGCGCTATACAGATGCGCAGAAGCAGGAAGTCGTTGCTTATGTGCTGGAAGTTAACACTGCCAAGGGCCGTGGTGGCTTGAGTGCCGCCGTCGCCAAGTACAACGTTTCTCCGCTGACCATCAGTGGCTGGGTCAAAAAAGCTGGCGTGGCAACCAAGGCTCCTAAAGCCGCTAAAGCACCCAAGGCTCCGAAAGCTCCCAAAGCTCCGAAGGCTCCTAAAGCCGTTAAAGCCGCAGCGCCTGTGAAGGTGGCGAAGGTGAAGGCTCCTGCCACTGGCGGCCTGAGCGCCAAGGTGGCTATCGCCATCGGCAATCAGGTTACCAAGTTGGAGAAGCAACTCACCAAGTTGAAGCTGACCATCGGTAAGCTCTAATCTTATCAAGAAAACCAAACCAATTCGATTCATACAAGCCGTCTCCCGTTCAATCGGGAGACGGCTTTTTTATGAATCTCATGGCGGGGGGGCCACTGGTATCTTGGCCACGATTTTTCGCTGTGCGGTGAATGGTCATACCTGTTAGCCCCCACCCCACGCCACCGCCACTGCTGCCGGGTTTGGGTCAACTGACAAAAAACCGTATTTTTTCTATTGCATTGGTTGGGGAAGATACTCTAGGTCAAGCGCGGCCCATCTATAGGGTCATTTGCGTTGTTAACCGAGTTGATTGATCCCGCCATGTCTGAAACCATCTCCTATCCCCAAGTCTGCCAGATGCTATTGGCCGCCGTCGAACAAATCCGCGCCAACCACGAACAACTCTCCCGCCTCGACGCCGCCGTGGGCGATGGCGACCACGGCAGTACCATCCTGCGCTGCATGGAAGCTGTCTCAAAGGCCATAGCCGATGCTCCCGGTAACGAGCTCAAACCGCTACTCGCCAAAATCTCCTGGGATGTGATGGACTGCGATGGAGGATCGACCGGTCCCCTGCTTGGCTCGTGGTTCATGGGCATGAGCGCCGCCGCCGGAGAAGCCGCCGAGCTCGACTGCACAGCGCTGGTGGCGATGATGAACGGCGGTATTCTCAAACTCGCCAAGCAGAGCCGCGCGGTCGTCGGTGACAAAACCATGATGGACGCGTTCCTGCCTGCGCTTGATGCGCTGTTAGCCGCCGCTCCTTCGGGCGACATCCGCCTGGCTCTCCGGCAAGCCGCCGCCGCCGCCGCCGAAGGGGCCGAGGCCACCAAGCAATTTCGCGCCAAATTCGGCCGTGCCCGCAACCTCGGCGAACGGGTCATCGGCCACGTCGATCCCGGCGCTGTGTCCGTTTCCCTTATATTCAAGGGCTTTAGCGAGGCGCTTTGAACCACTCACCTAAACTAACACACCAACACCATGGCTGAACTAGACAACACCAAGGATGCCAACGATTATGGCATCGGCATCCCCGTCAAACAACATCCGTTTTTCCTCAAGGGCCTGGAGCATGCCGACTGGGGCATCAAGGATCGTTTGAGCCGCATCTTCAACCCGACGTCCGGCAACACCGTGATGCTCGCCTTCGACCACGGCTATATCATGGGCCCCACGTCCGGACTGGAACGCATGGATCTGACAATCACCCCGCTCATCGAATACGCCGATTGCATCATGTGCACTCGCGGCGCATTGCGCTCGATCGTGCCGCCCACATCTAATAAGCCGGTTTCGCTCCGATATTCTGCCGGCACCACCGTGCTCACCGATCTTAACGACGAGTGCCTCCTCGATATTGAGGACGCCATCCGCGTTAATGCTTCGGCGCTGGCCATCATGGTTGCCATCGGCAGCAAATACGAGGCCGTCACTATCAAGAACTTGATCCGCACCGCTGATATGGGCGCAAAATACAGCATCCCCACTCTCGGCGTAACCGCTGTTGGCAAGGAACTCGTCCGCGATTCCCGCTACCTCGGGCTGGCCAGCCGCATCTGTGCGGAAAACGGCGCTACCTTCGTCAAAACCTACTATTGCGAGACTGGCTTCGAGCAAGTGGTGGCCGCCTGCCCGGTACCCATCGTCATCGCCGGCGGAAAAAAACTTCCCGAGGACGAAGCCCTCGAGTTCGCCTACCAGGCAATCCAACAGGGGGCTGCCGGGGTCGATATGGGCCGCAACGTGTTCCAGTCCGATCACCCGATCGCCATGATCCAAGCCGTGCGTGCCGTCGTCCACGACAAACTCACCCCTAAGGACGCCTTCGACCTCTACAACACGCTCAAACACCAGCATTAGCCCGAGCCCGGCACGCATCGGCCAAAATGCAAATTTTTTTCTATTGCGTTGGGCTGCTGTCTGACTAATCTGCTGCCGAAAGGTGGCCGTGTGGTTGGGCTATCTGAGGGGCTGGGTGTGAGCGTCGGCCCCGTCACACATGACCACAAACCAACAAATCAACATGAATATGACCCGTCGCAACCACCTGCAACTGCTGGCCGCCGCCGCAGGCACCGCCGCACTGGGCAGTGCCCTGAGCTTAGCCAAGGAGATCCCCACCACCATGAACCCCAAGAAAGTCACCCTACCGAAATACAAGAACGCCGACTTCTATGTGGACGGCAAGTTCCAACCGGAAGTCGCCAAAAAGGCCTACCTCGATATGATGGCAGCCCACGGCTACGACATCCATCTCGAAAACGAGAAAAAATGGGCTTCCCCATTTTGGTACACCGATTTCGGTCTCGGCGATTTTGTCAATGTCGGCATGGGCGGCGTGTTCTGGGTCAATTCCCAAGAAGCCAATTACTTTGCCCATGAGATATTCCTCCTGCCGGGCCAGATGATCGTCGAGCACGGCCACACCGAGACGGACAAGGGCAAAGCCAAAATGGAAAGCTGGCATCCGCGCAACGGCAGCATTTATTGCTTCGGCGAGACCGGCGGTGATATCCCGGCTGGCGTGGTCCTGCCCAAGAGCCAGGAGAAGTTTATCACAGTGAAGAAATGCACCGAAGTGAAGGCCGGCGACATCCTCGCGCTCAACCGCCTCACCGCCAAACACTTCATGATGGGTGGCCCATCCGGTGCCATCGTCGCCGAATACGCCAGCTTCCATGACGGTGCCGGCCTGGTCTTCACCAATCCCGATGTGAAGCTGTAATTGATCCACCCACAGCGACCCCGCATGAAAAAGGAATTTCACCACATCGGTATTCCCACGTCCGAGCCCCGGCCTAACGAGATCTATCTGGAAAGCATCCAACTCTACATCACCGATGCGACCCAAAGCCCGCATCGCATCGAGTGGACGCGCGCCGAGCCCGATTGCCCGTTCCCCGAGGTGCTCAAGACCACCGCTCACGTGGCCTACAGCGTGGACAATCTGGAAGAAGCCATCGCAGGTCACGAGGTCATCTGGGCACCCTTCGAGCCCCTGCCCGGCATCCGCTGCGCCTTCATCCTTGATGACGGCGCGCCGGTTGAATTCCTTGAGTTTGCCAAGTAAGCAACCCCCAATGCATTTACCATTATGGCTATGAAGAAATTTATCAATGACCCCAAAGACCTCACCAAAGAGCTGCTTGAGGGGTTCGCCATCGCTCACGGCGATATCGTCACCGTCAAGTCCGACAAAATCGTCTGTCGCGCCAAGCCCAAGCCGGCCAGCAAGGTCGCCATCGTTACCCTCGGTGGCGCAGGCCATGAGCCCGCACTTAGCGGCTTTGTCGGCGAAGGAGCGCTGGATTTCAGCGTCGTCGGTGACATTTTCGCCGCGCCGGGACCGCCCAAGGTGTTGGAAGCGCTGCGCCTCGCCAAGCGCGATGCTGGCATCCTCTTCGTCGTGCTCAATCACGCCGGCGACGTCATGAGCGCCGACATGGCCGCCGAGATGGCTGACCAGGAAGGGATCCTCTATCGGAAAATTGTGACCCACGAGGACATTGCGCCGGGTGCCGACGCTCCGGCCGAAGACAAGCGTGGCTTGGTCGGCTGTTGCCCGTTATACAAGGTTGCTGGAGCAGCGGCGGAAGCCGGCAAAAGCCTCGACGAGGTGTATGCCATCGCCAGCCGCTTCAATGATAACATGGCCACTCTGGCAGTGGCCATGCGCACCGCCACCCATCCAGCCAGCGGCCAGACCATCTTCGAACTTGCCGAGGATGAAATGGAAGTCGGCATGGGCCAGCACGGCGAGGCCGGCACCGGTCCTAGCAAAATCCTCAGTGCCGACCAGACTGCCGAGTTGATGTGTTCGCGGCTGGTTGCCGCTGTTAAAGCCAAAGCAGGCGACCGCCTTCTTTTGGTCATCAACGGTGCTGGTGCCACCACGCTCATGGAGATGTATATCGTGTTGCGTGGCTGTAAAAAGTACCTCGACACCCAGGGCATCAGCATCGCCGCATCTCATTGCGGCGAATGGCTCACGGTGCAGGAAATGGCCGGGTTCCAGATGTTCGCCGCCAAAATGGACGACGAGTTGCTGGAATACTACAACGCTCCTTGCCAGACACCGGCTCTGACGGTTAGGTAAGAAGTTGGCCTCAGCGAAATGCGGGGGCACCGTCTCAGTAAAATCAATCGTCATGCGGTTACGGGCTTAATTGCTCACGTGGGACGAAAATGGGGATAAATGATATTTGATACAATTGAGTTGCTGATTTCGTACCGGCAACTTCCGAAGCTCCGGCTTGGGGGAAATCCCCATTCCGGAGCAACTGTGTTTACTAAAAAACGTCTATGAAAAATCTGAAGTCAATGATTGGCAAAGCCGCTGTGCTGGCTTTGATAGGAACTGCGACTGCCAGCAGCAACTTGTTGGCGGCAACGTCACAGGTGAAGCTCGGTCCGTGGCACACGAGCGGCCCCTTGAAGGCGCAGGCATTTGCTGATGGGTTCTTCCCGGAAAAGGGGATTGATCTGGCGGCCAAAGCTGCGGACGGCAAGGCCCTGTGGACGGCACATCCTGAATGGAGCGACGGCAAGGCCCAGGAATTGCCCGCCGACGGGCGGGTCTCGACCTATCTGTTCCGGACGCTCACGGTTGAGAAACCGGCCCAAGCGTCAGTGAGTCTCGGCAGCGATGATGGACTGGAAGTCTGGCTCAACGCCAAGAAACTCCTCTCGCAAGACGTCGCTCGCGGCGTCTCACCGGATAGCGCCATCGTGATCCTCGACCTCCAAGCCGGCGAAAACAAGTTGCTGCTCAAAATCCACAATCAAAGCGGAAGTCATGGGTTCTACTTTGCGCTTGGGGCTAGCCAGACCCGCCTTGCGCCTGCCAGCGCCAAGGAGTTTCCGGTGCTGCGCGGCGTGCCAACCACCCGCGACGCGCTCGAAGATATGGTCGCCACCAACGGTGCCAAATTCCCCAAGGGCAGGGAGTTGCTAGCCCGCCTCGCCGAGTTGGAAAAATCCATCAAGGACGCGGAAACCGCCTTGGCTGCCGGTGATCAGGGGGCCAAACAACGCATCCAGGAACTGGCTAACACGTTTGCCACCTTCCAGCGCGATGCCTTGCTCGCCAACCCCGTGATCGATTTCGACAAAATGCTGCTGGTCAAACGCAGCGCTAACAACCTCGAACTGCCCCAAAACTGGCAATCCAACGCAGCCATCGGCAAACAGTGCGATAACGAAATCGACGTACTCTCCCCAATCGGCCCGCAAGGCACACTCACCACCCTCCTGAAGCCAGAAAACCATGGCTTCGTGGGCGACATGAAACTGGATTTCGGCGGCGACAAATTGCTGTTCTCCATGCCCGGCAAAAATGACCGCTGGCAGGTCTGGGAAATTAAGGCCGACGGCAGTGGACTGCGCCAAGTGACCCCCGGCGATGAACCCGATGTGGACAACTTCGAACCTTGCTATCTGCCCAGCGGCCAAATCCTCTTCACCTCCACCCGCGGCTTCCAGGGCGTACCTTGTGTCGGCGGCGGCGACGCGGTCGCCAATATCTGCAAAATGAATGCCGATGGCTCCGGCATCCGCCAGTTGTGCTTCGATCAGGACCAAGATTGGTGCCCGACCGTGCTCAACGATGGCACCGTCCTCTACACCCGCTGGGAATACTCCGACACCCCGCATTACTTCACCCGCATCCTCTTCCGCATGAACCCGGATGGCTCCGGTCAGATGTCCTACTACGGTAGTAATTCCTATTGGCCTAACTCGTTTTTCTATGCCAAACCCGTCCCTAACCATCCAACCAAACTCATCTCAGTCATCTCCGGCCACCACGGCGTGCCTCGCATGGGCGAACTGATTTTGTTCGACCCCGCCAAGGGCCGCTTTGAGGCCGATGGTGTGGTGCAACGCATTCCCGGTGCGGGCCAGGAAGTCAAACCCATCGTTGCTGACGGTCTCTGCGATGGCTCATGGCCAAAGTTCCTGCATCCCTATCCGCTCAGCGATAAGTACTTCCTGGTCTCCAGCCAACTCACTCAAGGTGCCAAATGGGGTGTCTATCTGGTGGATGTGTTCGACAACATGACCCTCATCAAGGAACAGGACGGCTTTGTTATGTTTGAACCCATCCCACTGCGCAAGTCCACCCGCCCTCCGGTCATTCCCGACCGCGTCGATCTGACCAAAACCGATGCCACCGTCTATCTGGCAGACATCTATCAGGGACCGGGGCTCAAGGACGTGCCGCGCGGCACCGTCAAGAAGATGCGCCTTTATGAACCGCACTTTGCCTATCAGGGGATGGGCGGCCATATCAATGTAGGCATCGACGGCCCGTGGGACGTCCATCGGATCCTTGGCACCGTGCCGGTGGAGGCCGACGGCTCAGCCAGCTTCAAGGTACCTGCCAACACGCCGATTGCGGTTCAACCGTTAGATGCGGAAGGCAAGGCGATCCAGTTGATGCGCAGTTGGTACACGGCGATGCCTGGTGAGAGTTTCTCATGCATTGGTTGCCACGACACCCAGAACGCGATTCCTCCGAGCAAGCCCACCATTGCCAGCCAGCGGCCGGCCTCAGCCATCACTCCGTGGTATGGCCCGGCTCGCGGCTTCGATTTCAAACGTGAGGTGCAACCGGTATTAGACAAATACTGTGTGGGTTGCCACAAGGAAGGTGCTCAGCCAGTCAACGGCCAGGCGGTGGCAGACTTCACCGCCAAGAAAGACAATGGCGAGCGTAACTTCACCAAATCTTACATTGCGTTGCATCCGTTTGTGCGCCGCCCGGGTCCGGAAAGCGACTATCATCTGCAAAAACCCCTGGAGTATCACGTCGATACCAGCGAACTGATGCAGATGCTCAAACGCGGCCACTACAACGTGAAGCTCGACGCCGAGGCTTGGGATCGCCTCATCACTTGGATCGACCTCAACGTGCCCGACCACGGCACCTGGACCGAGCACGTCAATGGTGCCCGGCCGGTGATGCAACGGCGCATCGACATGCTCGCGAAATATGCCAACCGCTGTGGTGATCCGGAAGCCATTCCAGAACCGACCAACCAGGAGCCTATCAAGTTCATTGCTCCGGCACCGCTGCCGCCGCGCCAGCCGCAGGACATCCGCATCGCCGGATGGCCGTTCGATGCCGCCGAGGCCACCAAACGCCAAGCCGCCACCAAGCTGCCCCCAACACTCAAGATCGAACTGGCAGACGCCAAGGTGCTGGATCTGGCCTTGATTCCAGCTGGCGAATTTGTCATGGGTAACGCCGCCGGTGAGGCTGACGAAGTCCCGGTTGCCAATGTGAAGATCGACAAGCCGTTCTATCTGGGTGCCACCGAGATAACCAATGCCCAATACGCCGCTTTCGATACCAAGCATGACAGCGGTGTGATCAGCATGACGGGCAAGGATCAGGGCGAACGCGGCATATCTGTCAATAACCCTAACCAACCAGTGGTGCGCGTCACTTGGAACGAAGCTATGGAATTCTGCAAATGGCTCTCACAAAAAACTGGTAAAAAATTCACCTTGCCCACTGAATCGCAATGGGAATGGGCCTGCCGCGCTGGTACCGAGACGCCGTTCTCTTATGGCAATCGCGACACGGATTTCTCCAAGTTCGCCAATCTGGCCGATGCCTCGCTCAACCAATTGGATCGCGGTGATGCTCCCCCGTGGCACCCCAGGGACCGCCGCTTCAACGACGGCTGCGGAGTGACCGCCGACGTCGGCCGCTATCAGCCAAATGCCTTTGGCCTCAAGGACATGCATGGCAACGCCGCCGAGTGGACGCTCACCTCGTACCGCCCGTATCCGTATGT